>Ga0206841_1195_pt1 | contig 9763 bp, 7 predicted proteins | sample Alteio_BWOrgCont_25_FD_152851 | JGI IMG/M metagenome (GOLD analysis project Ga0206841, IMG submission 152851) | Enriched cells from forest soil in Barre Woods Harvard Forest LTER site, Petersham, Massachusetts, United States -... | ecosystem: Environmental > Terrestrial > Soil > Temperate forest > O... | reverse complement strand
GAAATATGTTGGCATGGTAGCCACAGGAAGTGATTCATTTGAAATTAAAGATCTGCGGGTTGATGCTAACAGGCAATTTAAGATCGATCAATCGGCGGCGGTTATCCGGCAACCTTTATACCGTTATCCTTTTTTGCAATTGGCAGAAGCTACTTTGGCCGTTAATTTATCGGGTATTGCTATTCATTTTATGGACCTATGCGGGGATATCTTCGAGGAAAAGATAAAACAACCGCGTTTAACCGAACAACAAAAAATGTTTTTGACAGATGAATTAAACCGGTTGAAAGCAATTATGGACGCGCATCGCCAGGGGTTTTTTGAAGCAGTTGATCAGTCGTGGATAGCAATTCAATACCGGGATACGCTACCCGATGCGGTATTAAATAAAGTAAGCAGCGCCAGCCGGAAACTTGCCCGCTTTGCGAGAGAGAGCGTTGATATACTTTATCCTTTTTGCGGTTTGCAAGCAGCGAGTACCGAAACTGAGATCAATCGCGCCTGGCGCGACCTGCACACAGCCAGCCAGCATGCTTTGTTAACTTTTGCAGAATAATCAACAGCAACAAGCATATATCTTAACATAAACTTCATATAGTATTTTAATTTATTGCTGATATTTACACCTTAAATATCACTGTAAATGAAGATCAGATACCTATTGCCCTTATTTTTTCTTTTTATTACTGTAGCTGTATCAGCACAGGTAAAAAAGAAAGCCGCAACAGCTACGCCAGCCAAAAACACAGCTTCCGTTTCGACGGAATTGCCGCGACCAAAATTAGTTGTCGGCATAGTTGTCGACCAAATGCGCTGGGATTATCTCTACCGCTATTATAGCCGCTATGGCAACGCAGGTTTTAAGCGTTTATTGAATGAAGGCTTTAGTTGCGAAAATACCATGATAGATTATATCCCTACTGTTACTGCAGCAGGCCACACTGCTATTTATACCGGTTCGGTACCTGCTATACATGGCATCGCTGGTAATGATTTTATTATACAGGCTACAGGAAAATCTATGTATTGTACGGATGATAGTACCGTACGGTCGGTAGGCGCAGTATCAGATGCAGGCAAAATGTCGCCGCGCAATTTGCTTACGACAACCGTTACCGATGAATTGCGGCTGGGTACTAACTTTCATTCGAAAGTTATAGGCATCGCTTTAAAAGACCGCGGTGGTATATTACCCGCAGGCCATACCGCTAATGCCGCTTATTGGTTTGATGATAAAAGCGGCAACTGGATCACCAGCACCTATTATATGAACGAATTGCCTAAGTGGGTAACCGATTTTAACAGCCAAAAATTGCCCGAAACCTATTTAAAGCTTGACTGGAACCCGCTTTACCCGCTGGATACTTATATGCAAAGCACCGCCGACGATAATAAATACGAGGGCGCATTTAAAGGCGCCGCAGCGCCCACCATGCCTGTAAAAACATCGGCATTGTATAAGGGCAATTTAGGGATGATCCGCAATACGCCTTATGGAAATACCATGACGCTCGACCTGGCAATAGCTGCTATTAATGGTGAACAATTAGGCGCTGGCCCGGCTACCGATTTTTTGGCAGTGAGCTTATCATCAACTGATTATGTTGGGCACCAGTTTGGTGTTAATGCGATTGAAATTGAGGATACTTACCTGCGCTTAGACCGGGATATCGCCTCATTTTTAACTTTTTTGGACGCAAAAGTGGGGAAGGGAAATTATACAGTATTTTTAACTGCCGATCATGGTGCGGCGCATAATCCCGCGTTTTTGCAGGACCATAATATCCCTGCCGGGGTATGGGATGATGCGGCTGCGATGAAAGATATGAATAAATTTTTAGCCGATAAATATAAAGTTGATAAGATGGTGATCAGCCTCGATAACTACCAGGTTAATTTAAACAATGCCGCCATTAAAAAGATGGGGCTGGATGAAGAAGCCATAAAAACGGATTGCATTCAGTACCTGCAAAAACAGCCTGATATAGCCTTTGCCATCGATATGAAAAAAGCGCAAACCGCGAATATTCCCGAAGAATTGCGTACCCGTATCATAAACGGGTATAACGCAGAACGCAGCGGTGTTATACAGATCATTTTAAAGCCCGGCTATTTTACCGGTCACAGCACCAACGATAAAGGTCCGACCGGGACAACACATGGTACCTGGAACCCATATGACGCGCACATCCCGTTTGTATTAATGGGATGGGGTATTAATCATGGTACCCTTAACCGCGAAGTACATATGACGGATATTGCGCCAACCATCGCCGCGTTGCTGCATATACAAGCGCCAAATGGTTCTATTGGGAAAGTGGTTAATGAGGCGTTGAAATAGTTTAGTCCGGAAGTCCGAAAAGTCGGAAAGTCCGGAAGTTGTTTAGGCGTCAATAATTTATTCTTACGGACTTTCGGTCTTCCCGACTTACGGACTAATATGAAAAAGTACATCTCCAAATTCCATTACCGCACCCAGGACCTGCCCAACCGTACCCATGCCGAACAGGCGCGGATAGCCTGCGGCAACGGTGTCAACTGGGTACAATACCGCTGCATGAGCAAAACGGATGAGGAACTAATAAGTGAGATAAACCAAATAGCCCAAATTTGTGACGATTGGGGCGCTACACTTATCATCAGCAACCATTACCATTTATTGGGCAAAGTTGACGCGCAGGGCGTGCATATTGAAGATATGGGTGCCGATCTGGCGGCCATCCGTCAGCATATTGGAGAAGATAAAACGCTGGGCGCTTCGTCAACCGATATACAGCGTTTATTATATGTGCAGCAACTGGGAGTAGTTGATTATTCCACTCACGGCCCGTTCAGGCATACCGATATTCAGCCGAATAACAGGTCGTTGCTGGGTTTTGAGGGTTATAACGAATTGCAAAAACATGCTATAGCAATCCCCGTCATCGCCATCGGCGGCGTACAGTCGGATGATGTTGAACATTTGCTGGAAACCGGGGTTTATGGCGTAGCGGTGTCGTCGGCCATTAATCTTTCTGTTGATCCGGGAAGTATGGTAAAGGAAATTTACAGGAAGATATATTAATTCCTCATAGCGTGAAAAACGGTCAATAAAACTTACGAAGTTTTGAAAACTTCGTAAGTTTGAACGGAGGATTAATCACTAACACAATGTCTTCTCACCACATTGTCCGCGAAAGACAAGAGCCCGCATTATTAGTGTTGGGGATGGATAATTTTTCGGATGAATTATTAGGTCAACTATTAGAATGGAGCCCGACGGTGATAGTTACCGAAACGATGGCCGAAAAATTGAATGCTGCCGGTATAAAAGTTGACTGGGTGATAACCGACAACGGCAATGATATTCAATCGGATATAAAATACCTGCCGCTTAGTGATAATTCAATAATTAATACAGTTTTTGAGTTTTTGACTGCTAATAATTATCCGGCGGTGAATGTGGTGACCGATGAATTAGATATAACTGAATATCTGCCCTTTTTTGATCAAATAAACCTGGTGATATTTTATAATTATCAAAAAATATATGCCATAAATTCCGGGTTTAGCAAATGGAAACCCGCGCGCGAAACTATTGATCTGTTAACAAACACCGAAAACCTGCAGGTTACCGGGCTGGAGCGCATAGCTGAAACATCTTTTAAAACAGCCACCGACGGCATATTCAGCATCCAATTTGATGAGCCATTTATATTGATAGCAGAGGGCATTTAGCGCTATCAAAAATAACTTATAAGTCATTTTTAGGACTTCAAACTAATTTTATATTCTATATCGCGTATACTTGTGTATATTTAAAACTTATTTCAACTTAATACTGGCCTGCTTTTTGACTGTACAATTAAATGAGTATTAAACCGTTTAGCTAAAAAACAGTCAAAACCTGCGACCGGCATAACCAATGCAGGAAATAAAAAAATCAATATTATGAAAAAGACATATATAAACTTAATGGGTATAGCTTTTAACGCGCTATTGTGTTTGTCATTAGCTTTACCTGCCGGCGCCCAAAACAGGGGTGGCAGCGGCAGCACAGGTGGTGGCGGCGGTGGTTCACGCCCGGCATCATCTGGCGGAGGCGGTGCGGTAAGCGCGCCAAGGCCATCCTATAACGGCGGTGGCGGCCAGCGTACCGGCAGTTCCGTACCGCAACGCAGCGCTACCACTCAGCGTACAACTACTACTACCACGCAGCGCACAACCGCGGTGGCCCAAACCCCGAGACAAGGCATCGCGCCGGGGCAAAGAGGTGTTTCTGCTACTGTCCAAATAGGTTTGGCGGCACGCCCGGCTTCTTCCGGCCTGGTTACCAGCAATGGCGTTACCCGTATAACAGCGGGCAGGCCATATGCAGGTTACTATAACGCGCACGGATATTACAACTCTTTTTACGCGCCGCATTTAGGGTTCAGGTTAAACGTATTGCCTTATGGCTATTACCCGTTTTATTGGGGCGGTTACCCCTATTTTTACAGTGATGGCTTGTATTATCAATACCAGGACAACCAGTACGCCGTTGTTGAGCCGCCTGTTGGCGCTGCCATAAATGTTCTGCCTGATAATTCACAATCTATTGTAATAAATGGCATTCAATATTATGAACTGAATGGGGTTTATTACCAGCCAATAACCAAGGATGACGGCTCTGTTGTTTACCAGGTTGCCGGTAAGGACGGTGAGCTAAATACTGATGATGCCACAAATGCACCGGCCGCAGTAGCCCCGCCGCAAATTGGTGATATAATTACTACTTTACCGCAAGGTACCCGCACCATAAGGATAAACGGCCAAAAAATATATGTATCTCCTGATGATTATTATTACCAGGATGCACGTGACAACAACAACAACGCTGTATACAAAATTGTAGGTACGCCATCCAGCGAACCTAATCAGTAGTTATCAGTTTGCAGTGGGCGGTTTGCAGTTAGCGTTTGACTAACTGCAAACCGCTTTCTATTTAAGGACTATTTTACTGCAAACTGAAAACTGCCCACTGCAAACTGATTAATAATAGGTATCTTTAAAGAAATTGTTCTCTATGATATTATTCTCCCGGCGAAACCTGCATTATTCCGACTATAAATGGACCATTTATGCTGCTAACGACCCGCATGTTAATGGCAAGCCGGATGAAACCTCTTTTAATAAAGAAGAGGGCAACGAGGTTGTTTACCTGATCAACAAGCTAATGATATTGTGGGATTACCGCTTTGCCAACACCGGCAATAAAATGGAAAAGCTAATTCACGATAAACTGCCTGCCGATATTAATCACCAGCAGGATGTGTTGGTATGGGTGAAAGAAAACCTTAAATTTTAGTTTGCAGTGGGCAATGTCATGCTGCAAACAGCCCACCGCCTACTGCAAACTGGAATAGCTAATTGATCACATCCCCCTGTTTAATTTCATCAGAAGCATGTATCAACACCTTATCATTAACCTTCAGGTCGCCAAAAACTTCTGTTGAATCGGTGCCTGCCAACCCTTCCTTTATATTTACCAGGTCGGCTTTGCCGTCCCTTACCGCAATTACGTATTCGTGCTCCGTTGAGCGTATGATAGCATTATTAGGCACCAAAAGCGATTTGGCGCCTGTTTGCATCGGGATATTTACTTCGGCATACATACCCGGTTTTAGCTGCCCGTTGTTATTAAGCACGTCTATTTCAATGGCCTCCTGCTGCATACTGCCCAAGGCGTTAGCAGAACGGCTTATCTTTGCCGTATGTATCTGCCCCGGCATGGCATTAAAGGTAAAGGTTACCGGTTGAGTAAGGTCAACCTTATCTACATAGTCCTCCGGAATAGATACGGTTAGCCGCATTTTATTGATGTCCTGCAATACCAGCATCGGCTGATCAGTAGCCTTGCCGGGGGCAACAAGCGCGCCGGGAGAAACATTACGCTGAACGATCATCCCGGCAAAAGGGGCGTAAATGCGCAGATAACCCTGCATAGTCCTTACAGCATCCACATTTGAATTTTCTGATTGTGCCATAGCCTGGTCTGCTTTCATCTTAGAATTGGCGTTATCCAGGTCTAAGGGTGATACCGAGCCGGGCTCCTTAGCGGCTTCTTTTAAGCGTTCGTATTTTTCCTTGCTGGCCTCTGCATTTTCCTGCGCTTGTAAATAGCGTGAATTAGCTGCCTGTAACTGCGATTCCATTTCAGGCGCTTCTAAAATAACCAGTAACTGGCCCTGTTTTACAATAGAGCCACGGTCGACAAGCATTGTCTTAACAAATCCGTTCACTTTCGGGAACAGGTTAACCTCGTTAAAAGGCACTAATTGCCCCGGCAGCTTTGCCGAGCTTGAAAGTGTTTTTTCGGTTACGGTACTAAACTGGTATTTACCGGCGCTTTTTTTCGCTTGCGCGGTTAAGTCTACGGGTTTATTGTTTCCTGAACAGGCTGCGAACAAGCCTGTTACAGCTATTAATAAATAAGATCTATATTTCATGGTGTTGAATATTTAAATGATTGATTTCTGTTGACTCTTCGGGCATTAATGATGGCTCTTCATAAGTGGTTTTGGCCTGTACCCAGGCAAATACCATTGGCAAGACAAACAATACGGCAAGTGTGGAGGCAAATAAACCGCCGATAACCGCGCGGCCAAGCGGCGCCGATTGTTCACCGGCCTCGCCCATGCCCGATGCCATGGGTATCATCCCGGCTATCATGGCAAAGCTTGTCATCAATACCGGCCTTAAACGGATAGCCGCAGCGGTAATTGAGGCCCGGGTAACATCCTTGTACTCAAGCCTTAACTTTTCGGCATTGGTAACAACAAGGATGGCGTTTGCTACGGACACCCCTGTAGACATGATCATGCCCATATAAGATTGCAGGTTGAGTGTTGAACCGGTTAGCAACAACGCGGTTATGGAGCCTAATATTACCGCCGGTATGGTTGAAAGTACGGTTAACGATACTTTAAACGACTGGTAATTTGCTGCCAGCAATAAAAATATAACCAGGATAGCAAATGCCAGCCCGCTTTGAAGGCTGTTTAAAGTTTCGGTTAAAAGGCTCGACATCCCCTCTATTGTGGCTATTAAACCCTTTGGAGGCGTACCGATAGATTTAACAGCTTTTTGTACCGCTGAAGTAGCTGTACCCAGGTCTTTTTTATAAATATTAGCGCTTACGGTTATATAGCGCCGGGGCCCGGTGCGGTCATATTCGCCCGGGGTAGTGGTTTCTTTAAAAGTAGCAACGTCGGCAAGGGTTGGACTGCTCTGGCCTTTTACCAATGGTATTTCTTTTAATTCATCCATCGAGTTCATTACATATTCGGGTACCTGTGCCTGTACCTGGTAGGTGTAGGAGTTTTTTTCGTCGAGCCAAAAATTCTTCAGCGTAAAGCGGCTTGAGGAAGTGCTTGCTGTTACTGACCGGGCAATATCGCTTATATTCAACCCTAATTGCGAAACTTTCAGGCGGTCGAGCGTGATGGCTATTACCGGGTAATCTAACGGCTGATTTATTTGAACATCGCGCAGGTAGGGGATCTGTTTCAGCTTATCTAAAACCGTATTGGCATAAGTTTTTATCTGCTGCAGGTCCTTCCCCGCAACCTGTACTTCTATTGGTGTATTGGCACCCTGGCTCATGATCTTTTCGGTCATGTCAATGGGTTCAAACGTAATGGTCATTTCGGGGATGGCCTGCGCTATATTTTTACGCAGGGCATCCTTTAATTCATCCATATTTATGTGGTACCCTTCATCCAGGTTTACCTGTAAAACCGCTTCCTGCGTACCGGTATTAAAAACATACAGGTTACTGCTGCCAAAACTGCTTGGCACCAGGCCAATATAACCAGATGTAATTTTTACATGGTTGTTAACCGTTTGGTTTATAATTTGTAATACCTGTTTGAACTTATCTTCCGTACGTTCCAAACGTGTCCCCTGGGGTTCCTTCATACGGATCTGGAACTGGCCGTTATTCAGCTTAGGCATCATATCTTTACCGATAATAACAAAACCAACGCCCGCAAGTATGATCACAACCACCAGGTAGGTTAAAACGAGCAGTTTTTTGCGCGGCATCAGGCCTTTGATAATGCGGATGAACCGCATTTTTACCTTTTCGAAAAAATCATTTTGTTCAGGATGGTCTTCTTCCTCCTTTTGGTGCGCGTTTACCTCTATCTCTTCATTTCTGTCTAACGATTCACCTGCATGGGCATGGATCTTGCCATGATGGTAAGTTTGGTAGCGTTCGGCTTTGATCATCCAGTTGCTTAATATCGGCACCAGGGTTTGGGCCAGGACGTATGAAACGATCATGGTTAAACCAATGGCCATTGATAACGGTAAAAACATGGCCTTTGGCACGCCATTCATCAGGAACGACGGTGCGAATACGGCGAGGATACAAAGCAATATCAACAATAAAGGAAATGCTATCTCTTCGCAGGCATCATAAATAGCCAACCGTTTTGATTTGCCCATTTCTAAATGCTGGTGAATATTTTCAATCGTGACCGTGGCCTGGTCGACGAGGATACCAATAGCCAGCGCCAGCCCGCTCAGGGTCATGATATTAATGGTTTGCCCGAACAGGCTGAGCAACAGCACACCTATTAATATGGAAACCGGGATGGTAATCACTACAATTAAACTGCTGCGCCAATCCCGAAGGAACAACAATACCATCAGGCCGGTAAGTAAAGCGCCGAGGCCGCCCTCGGTCAGCAAGCTTTTTACCGCGTTTATAACAAATACCGACTGGTCAAACTCATAGGATACCTTAACATCATTTGGAAGCAGGTTTTGCATTTCGGGCAGTTTGTTTTTCAGGTCCTGTACCACGGTCCAGGTAGAGGCGGATGCCGTTTTAACCACCGGGATATACACAGAACGCTTGCCGTTTACAAGGGCATAATCCACCGTAATATCGGCAGCATCACTAACCCTTGCAATATCCTTTATATATATCGGAACACCATTTTTAGTGATCACCGGTATATTTCCAAAATTAGCCGAGTTATTGACCAGCGAATTCATGGTGGTTAAATACATCAGGTTGTCGATCCTGAGATTGCCTGATGGCGCCATGACATTGAACTTTGCCAAAGCATCAACCACCTCATCGGGGGTAAGGTCGTAACTGCGCAATTTGTCCGGGTCTATACTAAAAACTATAGTCCTGGCATTTGACCCAAATGGCGGCGGGGCGGAAGCGCCCGGGATGGTTGCAAACATGGGGCGGATACGCGTGGCGGCTAAATCGTAAATATCTTTTAGGCTTTCAGTTTTACTATCAAATACCAGTTCGCCAACCGGCAATGATGAAGCATCATATCTTATTACCTGCGGCGGTAAAGCGCCGGGAGGAAAAAAGGCCTGTGCCCGGTTTACCTGCAGCGCCACTTCGGCCGAAGCTTCGGCCATATTGGTGCTCTCGTAAAAAGCAATTTTGATGATAGTTAAACCTTGTATGCTTTTACTGCTTATATTTTTTATGCCATCCACATACAGGAACTGGTCCTGCAGGCGGGTAGCAAAGAAACCTTCCATTTGCTGGGGCGACATGCCGCCGTATGATTCAATAACATAAATTACGGGCAAGTTTAGCTTCGGGAAAATATCTATAGGTATATTTATTGCACTGAGCACTGCAAATATTAAAAGGCTCATGGTAATAACGATTACCGTGATGGGCCTTTTGAGTGCGGATGTGACCATTGACATAATTTATTTATTTTAATAAGTTTAAAACTGTGTTGATTTCGCCTCACCTAAA
>Ga0206841_1192_pt1 | contig 10027 bp, 13 predicted proteins | sample Alteio_BWOrgCont_25_FD_152851 | JGI IMG/M metagenome (GOLD analysis project Ga0206841, IMG submission 152851) | Enriched cells from forest soil in Barre Woods Harvard Forest LTER site, Petersham, Massachusetts, United States -... | ecosystem: Environmental > Terrestrial > Soil > Temperate forest >... | reverse complement strand
GATTATTCCCGTTATTCACCGCAGAGGCAATCGTTATTCTCCGCATCCAATGCGGAGAATAACTCTCGTAATCTCCGCATGGCGCTAAGGAAGCGGCTCCTGGCCGGAACAGTTCGCCACAAGCTCGCCACAAGCTGAAAAAGCTCAACTCGGATAATGGCGGATTTCTGCGGGTTACGGCAAATCGCCTTTTTGTGATGGATGGGAGCGACGCAGAACGAAAACAAAAGAGAAGACGGTAGTTAAGGGGAAGTGCGCAGCGGCGTGCTGTACCAAATGCTGTACCGCGGTTGAGTATCCGCTGGTGGCAGCTATGCGCTTCAGCCTGTGTCCGGGCTTGATGGTTGCGCATCTGCCGGTCCGCCGTTGGGAATGCAAGCAGCAAAGGTTCAAGAGCCAGGGATTAGCCCAGCGTTTCCTTTCGAGCCACGGAGCAATTTACAATATCCTCTACCTTCAGTCCCATCTGATCTCTCGGCCTGGACTGCGGATCCTACGCGCCGAAGCCCGCCAGATATGGGCGAATGCGACCGCGGCGGCATGATCGTTCAGAATATTAAAGGAGCCATAGAATCCCTCGCCGATAGGTTGACGATGCCGTCTCATCCTTGATTTGCCACCATTAAGATGGCATATAGCTCTATGGAGAAAAAGCGCCCGACGTATGATCTCGAGGCAATCAAGTCAGCGCTCGGGTCGGTTGAGACGCTGGCGATGACATCGAGCGCCTTGCGCGACGCGATCACCCTGGGCTTTGACCGGAACAGTATTGCCGAGACGATCGTGGGGATCGATAGACGCATGTTCTACAAGTCAATGACGACCTTCGCCGACCATCGCGTTTGGCAGGACGTATATCATGTCCCGACGCGGGGAATGATGCTCTACGTGAAGTTTCAAGCGGACGTCATCACCGAATTTACGGTCATGTCGTTCAAGGAGAAGTGACCATGGCAGTACAGGACAAAGAGCTGCCCAACACGATGGTCTCGCCGGAGACCGGGGAAACCCTGCGCCGCGACGTTCGGCCGTTTGTCGTTGCCTACAAGGGCAAGAGCGTGACCGTGCAGCTTCCCGGCTATTATCCCGACGAAGGGAATGACGGGATCCATGTCGGCGACGACATGGCCGTCACCGACATGGCGCTGCGAGTGTTGAAGGAAGAAGTCGAGGGCATACCAACCCCAGCGACGATCAAGCGCGTGCGGCAGAAACTGAAGTTGTCCCAGCGGGAAGCCGGCGGACTGCTCAAGGTCGGGGAGAACGCCTTTGATAAGTACGAGCGCGGGCTGGTCGAGCCAAGCGGCCCAACCAGCCAGCTGTTGCGGCTCCTCGACCAACATCCCGAGCTGGTCAAAGAGCTACGCTAGTCTCGGGACCGCAAGTCTGGCGGCACGCACCTCGCCATCGACCTCTACTTTCGAGTCCGCCGCGAGCGCCATCTCGACTTCGACGAGTTGCTGACGCTTCATCGCGAGCTCTGCAGCGGGCGTTGTCAGAGTAACAGGGGTCGTTCGCAGTAGCCCTGAAGCGGAGGTGTTCGCAGGATTGGGATTTTGGCGAGCGACTTTGCAGGGTAACCTGCGCCGATGAAACCGATCTCGTGCAAGCATCACCTCTTGGCGCCGATCGTTATCCGCCACGCCGTCTGGCTGTATTTCCGGTTTACGCTCGGCCTTCGGGACGTCGAGGACCTGCTGGCGGAGCCCGGGATCGAGGTCAGCTACGAAGCGATCCGAACCTGGACACGGAAGTTCGGGCTTCAATTCGCCCAAAATATTCGGCGATCGCGGTCGAAGCCAACTGGGCGGGGGCATTTGGATGAGATGGCCGTAAGGATCGGCGGCCAGCGCACGTTCCTGTGGCGGGCCGTCGATGACGAGGGCGAGGTTCTGGACATGCTCTTCCAGAAGCGGCCCAACAAGCGAGCTGCCGCGAGGTTGCTGAGAAAGTTGCTGAAGCATTAGGACGTGCGCCCCGAGGCGATCGTGACGGACAAGCTCGCATCCTACGGTGCCGCGGCCAAGGAACTTGGCCTTTCGGATCGACACCAGGCGGCCGGTCCGCCGGCCAATAACCGGGCCGAAAATTCGCACCTGCCGATCCGCCGACGAGAGTGCAAGCAGCAAAGGTTCAAGAGCCAGGGATCTGCCCGGCTTTTCCTCTCGATCCATGGCGCAATCTATAATACCTTCAACTATCAGCCCCATCTGATCTCCCGGCCTGGACTGCGGATCCTACGCGCCGAAGCCCACTAGATTTGAGCGAATGCGACCGTACCGGCATGATCGTTCAGAATATTAAAGGACCCACACGATCCGTCGCCGATAAGTTGACGATGCCACACCATTGCAGCTTGGGCCGGCTGCATCTCCAGTCAGGAGCCGAAACCATGAGCACGCTTAGTGTCACTCTGATCGTCATCCACACCTTGATCAGCATCGCCGCGATCCTCGCCGGCGTGCCGGCCGTGATGGACCTTTTCCGCTCGCGTGCAAGCTCGGGCTCGATATGGTTTTTCCTGATCACCGCCATCCTCACGAGTGCCACCGGCTTCATCCTGCCGTTGGCCGGCGTGACGCCAGCCGTGATCGTTGCCATCATAGCGCTGATCATCCTAGCCGCCGTGCTCATTGCCAAGACCCGCCTTATTGCCGGCGCCTTTTGGCGCTGGATCTATGCCGGCGGCATAGTCGCGAGCCTCTACCTTCTGGTCTTCGTCGCCATCGCCCAGGCTTTTGGCAAAGTTGGTGTGCTGCACGACGCTGCCCCGACGGTCTCGGAGCCGCCATTTACGATCACGCAGGGCATAACATTGCTGTTCTTCGTGCTGCTGGGCCTTGCAGCGGTGGTGAAGTTCGAACCGACGGTTGCAGGAAGATACGCCGCGGTGTGATCCCACCGACTCGGGAGATGGCCTTCATTATTGGAGAGTGATCTCCATGCAGGTATCGACTGTCCCGATATCGCCTCGGCAATGCCGGTTTCATCCTGCACCACTGTCACGACGGAGATGATTCTCACATCGCTTACGAGGTAACAAGCCCGTGATTCGAAGCGGTACAGCACCCACATTATTGGTACGGCAATGCTGTACCGGACCGTGCAAAAGAAAAGATACAAATAAGCAGAAATCAGCAATTGCAAAGATTGAAAGCAGAGCAAGCTATTGAAAATAAAGGAAAATGCTCTAATGCTGATACTTCCAGTTTTGCGCCGACTCCAATTTTGATTGGACCGACATTCGAAATAAAAGCGAATAAAAACAACATGTTAGAAAGACGTTTTGCTATTGCGCCTATGATGGATTGGACAGACTGTACAATAAATTGTAATAATTTCAGATACATAGATTCATGAGGGAGCCAGAGGTGTACCGATTGGCGTACTTCACCTTCCGTTGAGTTGGCGGCATTCCCGTCTCGCAGCCTCTGTGCGGGCATCTAAGTACGCAGCGAGGTCGTTCAAATTAATGCCCTTTGCGGACTTTTGGCTGTTTTCCATCCGAACCAACGGAATAATGATTTCGCCCGCACTGATCTTCCGGATCAGTTTCTCAGGCGTCAGATGTGAAAAGAAATCCCTACACACATGTTCAATCGGAACAATGGGGGTGCCTCCGTATAATGCCAAAAGACAAAATGTCGTATTCATGGACTGTGTCCGCGCTTGTTGGGTAGAAGCGTACGGAATTGTTCAAAAGGCAACGCCGTCATTGCCGGCCGCGAGAGTTGAACAAAATCAAAAGAAAAATATACCGGCGCCATAGAAATTCTCCCGAAACCAGATGATATTCAGGATGTAGGGCGAGGAGTGTCAGGTGTCAATCCGATTTTTCAAGTATTACTTAAAATTATAAATTAGAAATTACTGATTTATTTGAATAAATTGCTTAAAAGGTGACAAATATCCGATAGTAATGGGGCTAATTGCTTTATTCTAAATAAATGAATGGCGTCGGAGGGGGGATCCCGCAGCCTTTGTTTGTATCGGCAGCTTAGCGTGGGTTAAACCAATTCCTCGACGGACAACGAATGACCTTGTTGGTCCCTCTTTCATTGATCTAATTTTTGAGGGATTGGCGTCGAAAGTCGATCTTTTGTTCCTTTCTTTGACATTTTTGCAGCATTTGGATTAGCCCATCGTAGGCCCGTCTCGTATTTCATTGATTCTGTCTTATTTCTCAAAGGCTTAGGAAGATAATTGAACATCAGCAGCTCTGATCTTCCCGTGTATATATAATACTTTATTATATAATCTAGCGTCTTTGTGATAGAAGGTCGCGATTTATCCATAATTTGTACGTCCATATCCGAAGCTTCTATTTCAAATATCTTAGGATCTTGGACGATTTTAATAAACTCATTCTTATATTCATTAGGAACACATATTACTGCATGCCAATGTGGTCCAGAAAGAGAACTGTCAGAAGTAGATTCGTTGGCTACGGCATCGTCAATTGCCGCGATGTAAGGCAAAATTGGTCCGTCTACCTTTCTTCATTGACCTTGGATTAAGAGATTTATTCAATTTTCTGTAGAATATCGCAGTTTCCTTACGAATATGACTGTGAACGCCCTTGCATTTCTCTGAAATAGTTTCTCTATCACTTTCCAACAAATTAATCCAACTACCTCTCCTGAATGTAATCGTGACAAGAAAAACCGTATATTTCCTTACATCGTTCATCTGTCTTATCAAATTTGATGCTAATCGCTTTGCTGTTGTACTTTGTCTCCTTCGAGTCATCGTTGGTTTCGATTTTGTTTCGTTATACATATTGATATGCCTTTCACTGGGTACAATTAAAACTCCAGCATACATTCGTATGCCAGATTCTTTTCATAGTAAAAGCAGAAATCAACGTATTACCGGTGTTGATACCGACGAATAACCTCACATTGAGCGAGAATACGTCTATTTCTGCAAATGTACTTCTCTTATTTATACGGATAATTTAGACTAAAGGCCAACATAGTAGGCGACAGAAGTCTTTTTACATCACGATCTCAATTCAGACTATGATGCTTTCTTTTCCTTCACCGTATGCATCTTCATCTCAAAATTGGTCTTCTTTGATCTTTCGATATAAAGCGCACGGTAGACCGACGCCACACCAATGTTCAATTTCTCAGCGATGGCCTGTCGTGTCATTCCCTCATCGGCCAATTGTTCGATCTCCACGGACTTCATCCGAGCTGTTGGCTTCCTGCCCTTATATTTGCCGTCAGCCTTCGCCTTCGCTATTCCTTCTCTTTGCCGTTCAAGCATCATTTGCCGTTCGAATTCAGCGACACCTCCAAAAACGGTAAGCATCAGCTGTCCCGTTGGCGCTGCGGTGTCGAGATTCATATTTAAGATGCGAAGGGCTGCTCCCTTGGCCTTCAGATGGTCAATGATGGCCAACAAATCGCGAATGCTCCTTGCTAGGCGATCGAGCTTAGTGACGACCAGGACATCGCCCTCTCGGATGTAATCCAATGCAGCTTTGAGCTGAGTTCTGTGCCCGATCGAGGACACTTGCTCATCAAATATCTTCTCAACGCCAACGGAGCCGAGTTCTCGGAGTTGGGCATCGAAGCCGGCATTTTGCTCAATCGTGGAAGTTCGGGCATACCCAACAAGCACGGTTAGAATCCAATGCTATCAATGACATTAGGGATATTATGATCGACATGCGATCAAAAGTCAATATCCATTTATATGATAGGTCACGGAAACGGTCTGCGAGGCCATCAATAGGGCAAGCTCTATCGATAGTTCATGATGATCAGGAAGACCGATTGGTTCTGAAGTCGGCGTAGCTGCGTTTTGGCTGAAGCGGCCAGTCCGGAGTCCAGCAAGCTACGGACTTCAGAGTGCCACACGAAGACGCCGACTGCATGCCCCATAGCGCCGCCGGGGATTGGCCATCATCCCAACGTCGTCTACCAAAATCGTCTTCAATTCGGGTCTTGCTGAAGCGCTTATCCAGTTCGCCACTTGACCATCGATTCCAAAGCCTCCGGAATCGGAATATCGTAGGCGACCGAAAGAATAATCACTTGCCTATAAAGCGCCTTTCTCAAAGTCTGCAGCGCAATTACAAAATGCCTCCACCGCTCATCTGATGAATCGCATTGCAAATTTAGGAGATCGTACTTCTCCATCGATTTGTAAAACGAAAGTATGGTATTGCTTGCCATTGATAATTGCTTATACAATGTCGACTGGGGTGTGAGATTTCGACGTAGTCGGATCAATTCAGCCCGAAGAGCATCCAATGATACAAGTACTCTTGGCGGCCGTTCCTCGGGCATAGTAGTGTACAGAGCCCTCTTATCAGACAGTAAATCGAGAAATTGACGTACGACGTCCGGATTCTTTCTCGAAAGCCGCAAGATCTCTATCGACTCTGAGTATCCTTTAGACGCAAGTGATCGAACTACTCCCTCGTGTTCTGCTTTCCAAGCCCTCAACATGTCGGCCGCATATTTCGACCGGCGTCCATCGATTACGGTATGGCACCCGCGACACAACCAAATGCCGTTTGAAATACTCTTGCGCTGCAGCGGGGTTTGGCCGACGTCATATCGCGGACCATCTGGGGATGCCCCGTTAATGTGGCCCGCCTCTCCGGTTGAGATGGATGATTCATCTCCCTCGCCCGGATTGATCGTAAAACTCCAGCAGTCTGGGTTTGAACATATAAAACTCGCCCGAATCTGAAGCTCGCGTTTTGTTCTAGCGGTGAATTCGTCCCGGCGCTTCATAGAGGTCCCAATACCGACATTAAGGCTAAAGCGTTATCCCAAGATCCGCCCATTACGTCAAAGCGGCAGAGCTCAGCCAAAGCCGGGCCGGTCTCGGGCCGTGCCCAGACCGTCGCTGATGGGTCAGTGCCACCAGTTGGCAGAATATCACATATGTGTTATAACGCGAACCTGATTTTTGATTGAGAAATAACACATATGTGATAATCATGCCGTTGGGTCTACACAAAGCCGTTGCCACTGATCTGGAGCAAACCGATGTTTCGTTGCGCGCTCGTTGCAAGGCCCAGCTGTATAAACTCGGCAAATCCGACATCCGGCTGGAGCCCGGTTTAAGGATAGAAAAAATCAATAACAGACTATACGAACTAAAAGTTAAATGGAATAAGCAGGAATTTCGGTTTCTTTACGCAATCCTACATGGTGATAAGATAATTTTACATTTCTTTCAAAAGAAATCAGCAAAACTCAAGGGTAGAGAGATCGATGTCGCGACGAAACGGCTGACTGAATTGGATCTAAACGAGGTATTTCGCGATGGAAAATATCACTGATCTGCGTCTAATCGAAGATCTTAAGGACAAGGGGTTTCGTAGTCAGTTCTTTCGTGCTGAACTGGAGCTTAGTATACCTTCGCAATTGAAAACATTGCGTAAGAAGCGGCAACTCAATCAAACGCAATTAGCTCAGTTGCTCGGGACCCAACAATCGGCGATTTCACGCATTGAGCGTTCGGACGAGATGAACTTGGAACTTGAGACGCTTCTTCGCCTAGCGGACGCGTTGGACGCAAGATTATCTGTAAAAATGGAGCCAGCTGAAGACGTTATATACGAATACGCGACTTCTACTGTAAGACTTAACAATCCGGTTTCCTCGATCGCGGACGTTAGCGTAGCGTCATGGCAAAATGGAAACGAAGTGCAGCCGACACCCACCAGAAAGATAGGTGAGATTGATGAACGTCATATCGATCGAACATGGGAAGGTTATCTATCTATTGACCGCAATCAGGCCTCAGGGTCAAGTTTATCGGCCCGAGCTCATATATAAAATTAGCCAGCGGTACAGTTTCGCGAAACATCCGCAGGATTACGAGGCTGCGTCGCTTAATTTCTTGATAGGTAAATTCGAGAATGTGGAAATCGGCGCTCTACAAATATACAATGATGGAATAATCGTGGAATCGAAAGCTGATACCAATTTAATTGACAATTTTATTGATGACTTCGCTGCGTGGTGCGCGTCGGAGTTCGATATTGTGTCATCGGCCATCTCTCGCAATCAGAAGTTTTACGAAAGCACCCTCATTGTTCAATCGGATGTCGCGCTCGAAACGGCGTTCGCACCTAAATCATCGGTCAGCGCAACCATTGATAAATTCTTTTCCCAGAGTCACATTGAGGGAGTGTATAAAAATACCGGCTTTATATTGAATCACGATACATCCGAAAAAGGTCCCGGCACCACTTCCCGTTCGCATATTATTGAGAGAAGAATACATACGTCGTTTGAGCAAAACGTATACTATTCAATCTCTCCACTGAGGACAAGTGAACATATCAAGTTTCTAAGTAGTTTGGAAAAGATACTGGCGTAGTTGACGATATTGCATCGCAACGTACGTCTGTTCGTCGCGGCTTTACCTAGGGGCTACCAAAATGCTCGGCGCCTTCTTCGACGACAGCGGCACCCATGCTGATTCTGCAGTTGTGGCAATTGGCGGCCTTCTTGGAACGGACGTTCAATGGGATGTATTTGCGGAGGCTTGGGAAGAGGTCTTAGCAAAGCCTTTCCCCGAAAAGTCGCGACTTAGGCAATTCCACCTAACTGCATGTAGGTCCGGGACGGGTGAATTTGAAGATTATAATCTAGCTGAGCGTGACAATCTCACCTACCGTTTTCGAGAGATTATACTAAATACCGGAATGGTGACTCTCGCCGCCGCTGTTAATAAGACGGCATGGGATCAGGTTGTCGTTGGTATGATAGCAGAACATATTGGCAATCCGATTGAATTTTGTTTTTATAAATGTATAGAGCTTACTATCCGAACAGCTCGCTTTCGAAGGCCCGGGGAAAAAATCCACTTCTTTTTTGACGAAGGGACGCGACACGACCTTGACGCGTCGGCTAGATTCTATCGAAGTCAGAGAGACGTTTTCCCAGAGATCGATGGCTTTACCTTTGCTCCGGTTTCAAAAGTGGTCGGACTACAAGGGGCAGATATGATTGCCATGGAGACTCATCAGTTTGGGAAGCAATGGATAGAAAATCGCGAGAGTCCAGCCGTGAATGCTCATTTCAGGAAGTTTATCAGTCGCGAGCTGACCGCCGGCATAATTCTCGACAGAGAGCATATCATCGAACTTGCTGGCCGAGATCAAGCACAGTTGGACGGACAGCTGCATACTACGTGATTTCGGATCGCGTGACCTTTTCAGAGGGACCAAAAATATCGATGTTTCCCAGCCATCACCGAGCCATTTCTTGAGCAAACGCGACGCCTGCTGGTCAGCAGGCTTTTTCGCCCGAACGCATCCAAGTAATATCAATGGGTTAGGATAGCTTCGCAATCTGTGTATCGGAGTGTCTAGATTCTGGTTCAGGTTCTGGTTCCATCAGAATTGCCGGTAGAGAAAGGTCTATTGACCGTCGAGCCGGCGTGACTCGGGAGTGAATTGTCGCCACAATTCGATCGACAGGGAAACTTTCGGCCAATAGCTTGATAGGCGGGCGCGGAATGGATCATTGCGTCCACATGGGTTCGTGTTATGGCGTTAAGCAAAAATTTAACTACTGGGGGCGAACAGATGAGCGATGTTGATGGTCGCACTTCTGCCGGATTCGATAGTATTAGACTTATGGAGTTTGAGGTAATTGGTCTCTTTCAAGAGTTTAACTATCGTATACCATTAAATTTACAGGATCATGTTACAGCAATAATTGCGCCAAACGGAGCAGGCAAAACGCTATGTTTGCGCTTAATTTCCGCGTTCTTTGAGAGGAAATGGCTGGTATTTAGCGAAATTGATTTTGTACAATTGCGATATCAGTTCACCGATGGCACCACCGTTCTCATTGAAAAATCTGGACATGGCTTGCTTTCCGAAGAAAGTGACGAACTTGCCGCGTTTGGTGTGACATTGGCATCTCCATCGGCGGGGCAAGCCGTCTGGCACCCCCGTGCCATCGATCCCCGACGACCGACAGACCTTGAACGATATCTTCCGTTTTTAACGCGCATCAGCGGTGGAAGATGGAGACACGATCAT
>Ga0206841_1193_pt1 | contig 10044 bp, 11 predicted proteins | sample Alteio_BWOrgCont_25_FD_152851 | JGI IMG/M metagenome (GOLD analysis project Ga0206841, IMG submission 152851) | Enriched cells from forest soil in Barre Woods Harvard Forest LTER site, Petersham, Massachusetts, United States -... | ecosystem: Environmental > Terrestrial > Soil > Temperate forest >... | reverse complement strand
TTTTAAAAACTGCTCGTTTTCAATTTGCGATATCAATAATAAAGTTTTGGTAATACTTTTTAAGCGGTTCAATATTTTTTGCATTTCAAGCAGCCTTACTTTTACTTCATCCACCACGTCTTCGCGCTCAAACATATTTTCAATTTTTGATTGCAGTATAGAGATGGGCGTCATGATCTCGTGCGAGGCGTTCGAGATAAATTCACGCTCTTTTTGAAAAGTTTGCTCAATGGTTTCAACCATTTTATGGATGCTGATGTCCAAATGTTGAAAATCAGAGGTGCTTGTTTTTACTTCCACATATGAGCCAAAATTGGGAAATTTGCGACCTATAAGTTTGGTTTTTATTATTAACCCTAACGGCCGCAATACATAGTTGGTGTAAACCTGGTCGGCCAATATGGTTAGTAACACCATACCTATTAATATATAAAAGGCTATATTTTGCAGCGGCGATGTGGTTTCGTCAATGGTGCCGACACTTTTGCCAATTTCAAGCAGGTATTTTTTGTTACGTGCTATAAAATTAAAGCTTAATATCCGGTACTGAATGGTGTCGCCCTCAATTTTGCGCGGCTCATTTTGTATGGTGTCCAGATGCTCATCGGTGGTATCTTCTTCAAGACTGTAATATTCTTCCTTAAGCGGTGTGTATGAGGTGTAGGCGTAGTCCTTGCCGGATGATTTGATAATTTTCAGCAGGTTGTTTTTTTGCTTGCGAAGCTTGCTGTCGGCAAAATTTTGGTTGATGTTTTTGATAATCGTTGGCAGCAGTAATACAAACAGGATAACTATTACCAGTTTTGAGAGGGTGTTAAACAGCGTAAGTTTGGTTTCGAGCTTCAACTACTTAAGCGTTAATTTTTATTTTATAACCCAGACCGCGTACAGTTTCCAGCCAATCGGGTTGAGCGTAAACGTTTAGTTTTTTGCGGATGTTTTTAATATGCGCGTCGATATAATTTGAATCGTAATCATTATTAACAATACTGCCCCAAATATGCTCGCTTAGCTGCATACGGCTAAGTGTGCGGTTTTTATGCAGTATCAGGTATGCTATCAAATCAAATTCTTTTTTGGTAATCGTATTAATTATGTTGGAATCGTATGAAATTGCCCTGTCTGTAAGGTTTATCGTAAAATTGCCCAATTCAACTATATGATGCTTTAGCCCAAACTTGCGCCGGGTTATGGCCTGCATCCGGCTATGCAATTCTAATAATGAAAATGGTTTAGGTAAATAATCATCGGCGCCCAGGTCTAATCCTTTTATGCGGTCATAAACTTCGGCCCTGGCAGTTAAAATAATACAGGCGGCTTCGGGGTTGGTTTTTTTTGCTTCTTTAAGTAAATCCAACCCGTCATAATCAGGCAGGCCGAGGTCTATTAAAATAAAGTCGTATAGATTTACGGCTACCCTCTCTGAGGCAGACCGGCCATTAAAGCAAACTTCGCATTTATAATTATAACCTGTTAAGAAAAATTCCAGTTCCTGCGCCAACGCCTTTTCATCTTCTATAATTAAAACATTCATTTGCTGTTAATAAAAAACGTAGTAAAATGTTAAATTATAAAAACTCTCACGCTTATTCATTAAAGCGCCTTCCACATTTACCGGGATCGAGTATTTATACGAAAACTCAAAAGTATAATGCGGCATATTATAGGCTACCGGTATTTTAAAGCTGTAATTGAGTACATTAAACCGCCCATTGTTATACGGAACATGGTTTGGGCCAAATATAACTATGTTATCGGCAGCCGTCCTGCTATCGTGGTCTAATGAATAAGTTTGCACAAAATTTTGTGTGCCCAAAATAGTACTTATGCCGGGATTAAAGGTAAGGTAGTCCTTATCATTAAAAACATTCCAGCTTGTTTCAATATATTTTGAAATATTAAATGTGGAAAAAAAATCAGACGATTTACCAAACAGGTAATCTACTAAAACACTTGATTGCACAATTTTCCAGTCGAACGCGTTTTTCCAGTTAACGTCATTTGATGTAGCCGATTCTATTACCCGCTCATTATTGCTAAATATAAAACGGTTGTAGCTTATTGAACCTTTATATTTATGCGAGAACCTATATGAATAACCTCCGCCTACATCAACTTCGTCTTCCAGGGTTGGATAACCCAGCAATTTTAACGCCGAACCATATACAAAAAAACCCTCCTTAGTATTATAGATCACATCTGTTGACACAAACGGATATTTTATCGGGCCGGTACGGCCAAAAAAAAGCGCGTCGCTGCCATAACTTACGCCTGCCGAAATTGACCTTTTTTTGATTACGGTATCCGTATCGGCAACTAACCGGTTTAGGGGACAATTAATAATATACCTTTTAACTACTGCCGCGTTAACAGAATTACAGAGTAATATAAAAAGCAGTATCCGAAAGTATTTCATACACCTGTCAGTGATTTTTTTTGGTTAAGATCAATTACCATTTCTCCTTGGTATTTCGGGTGGCCGTTCAAGGCCTTCAGGTCTGCGTTCTCTTTTTGCCTTAGCTTTTGTCGTTGCCGGCTCATCAACTTTTTCCGGCTTTACCTGGTGCTTGGCCTTTGCTATTTCTTTTATCTTGCTTTGCGCATTTGCTTCCTGCTTCTTTTTTTCCTCTTCCTGCTTCTTTTTTTCTTCTTCCTGCTGTTTTATTCTTTTCGCGGCTGATGTATCAATAGCCATTGATGAAGTATTCCCCGCTTTATGGTACAAAAAAACAATAATGCGGGTGCCGCTTATTGTTGTATGAGCGAATGACAAGCACGGTGCAAGTATCAACAGGAGGACAATATACGCAAACCGCTTTATCATTGAAAAGGAGAAATTACTAAAAGTTCTTTCAAATATTTATTCATTAAGTAATTAACCATATGAGGAATGGTTATTTACAACTGGCTATTTTATATTGCCCCGGTACTTGTCCGGTAAAACGGCACGGGAACTACATAATAAATATTAACAGAGCTTATGATCGATATCCCGGAGCGCGGCATCTATAATCCAAAATCAGTATAAATATAGTGATCGAATTATATAAATTAATCGGTGATATGAATATCTTTTGAAGTATAAACGCGGCTATGATCATCAATTATAACACAACCCACCTGGTTTAACTGGTTTATTAAATAAAGGCCATTATTAATGCCGATAGCCATTATTGGCGAAGCCATGGCATCGGCAAATTCAGCGGATGGGCTTAGTATGCTTACGCTTTTGATCTCGCTAACTACAAATCCATTTTTTGAATTAGCCTTATTTAAATTCTTACTATTAATAGTAGCATATTTTTCGGCGTTTACCGATGTTGCAATAGCCATATTACTAATATCGATATTAGCAAACGGCCATTCGCTCTGTTCAGGATCGGCAGCGGCAATTGTCCATGGCTCATTATTTGGCTGCAAACCCCAGGTTAGCAAATCGCCACCGGCGTTAATAACCCCATTGCTTACGCCATCCATTTGCAGTATATATTTGGCGCGGTCGGCAGCATAACCCTTGCTATTGGCGCCAAAACCAATGCGCATTTCTTTTTCCTTTAAAAAAACGGTTGTTGCCTTAGCGTCCAATATCACATTTTTATAACCCGCGCAGGTTATGGTATAAGGTTTTGTTAACATATGGTGATTAGCTGTGCTATCTGTATTATCAACATTTCTATCAGCAAGATAATAAGTGATGTCAAACGCACCGTGGGTAAGTTCAGCTATTTGCAATGACCTGTCTATCAAATGAAAAATTTCACGGCTAACTTTTACAGGCTGTATGCCCGCGTTGCGGTTTATGTGGTTGATGATGCTGTCGTCGCTAAAGGCGCTAAGCAGCTTTTCGACCCGGTTTATTTCGTTAATGGCGCTGTCAATACGCTCATCGGCCCAGATAGGGTTGTTGCCAACTACACTTATCTCAAACCTGTCGCCCATTAATTTAACGGTGCGCCTGAAAACTACCAGATTGTTTGTTAATGTTTTTTTTACAGCAAGCATAGGGGTATGTACTTTAAAATTAACTAATAAACCATTTAGCAGTTTAGCCCCGTGAAAGAAACACCACTACTATTAATAGCTAAAGTAGCGGGGCATTATGAAATTGACATGAAAAAGCGGGATTATTTGAAAATGTGCAGATGTGCCGATATGCAGATGTGCAAATTATTTAAGAATGAGATAATTTGAAAATTTGAAAATTAGCAGGAGGGTCATCAGCATATTTGCATATCCGCACATTAAACCACCGTCCCTTCTTTCAATTTTTCGGCATTCTCTGCAAATTGTAATGCTTCCATTATCTCCTGCAAGTCGCCGTTCAATACGCCGGGCAGGTTATAAATAGTTAAACCTATACGGTGTTCGGTTAAACGGCCCTGTGGGTAATTATAGGTACGCACTTTGGCAGACCTATCGCCGGTTGAAACCATCGTTTTACGCTTTTTTGATGTTTCTTCCAGGTGTTTTTGCAGTTCCATTTCATAAACCCTTGAACGCAATACCTGCAAAGCCTTATCGTAATTTTTTAACTGCGATTTTTGGTCCTGGCACTGGGCCACCAAACCTGTAGGTATATGGGTTAGCCTAACGGCAGAATAAGTTGTATTTACGGATTGCCCTCCAGGCCCCGAAGAACAAAACAGGTCTTTGCGTATATCACTTACTTTCAAATCAATATCAAACTCATCTACCTCAGGCAATACCACCACTGTTGCCGCCGAGGTGTGTACCCTGCCCTGTGTTTCCGTATCCGGCACACGTTGTACCCGGTGTACGCCCGATTCATATTTTAGCGTACCATAAGCATCCTCGGCAATTACATTAAAAACAATTTCCTTGTACCCACCTGACGTACCTTCGGTATAGTCAACCAGTTCGGTTTTCCAGTCGCGCTTTTCACAATAACGCATATACATACGGTACAGATCGCCGGCAAACAGCGCCGCTTCGTCGCCGCCTGTTCCGCCGCGTATTTCAACCAGGGCATTTTTAGAATCTTCCGGGTCTTTAGGGATCAGCATCAACCTGATCTCTTCTTCCTTTGCATCCCGTTGCACCAATAATTCATCCAACTCTATTTTAGCCATCTCGCGAAATTCTTCATCCTTTTCAGTAGCTAATATTTCCTTATTGGTATCAATATTACTCATGATGTTGCGGTAGATATTATACTCATCAACAACTTTGGCCAAATCTTTATATTCTTTATTCAACTGGGCATAGCGCTTCATGTCAGCCATTACATCCGGGCTGCTCAATTCAATTTCCACACTTTTCCAGCGTTGGTATATTAATTCTAATTTCTCTAACATATATTTTCAATTGCAACTATCCTTGCAGATAGCCCATGCTTTCAAAAAGCGCACAAAAGTACGGATTTCTGCGCATATTTTCAATGGAACTGTGTCTGATTGAGGATATTGAAATGGTTATGACAAATCCGGTTTTTCAAAGTGATGCAGGGTCAGTTCTTTCCCGTCAAATACCGCATACGAATTATAGTTTATCCATTCGCCTAAATTTATGTAACGGCTCTGGTCATTTAATTTAATATCAAGCGGCAGGTGGCGATGGCCAAATATCAAATAGTTATATGGATGTGATCGTATCAACTCACGACCCGCAATTACCAGCATTTCTTGTTCCACAAGGAGAGGGCTTTCCCATTTATTTTTAGCTATCCTGCTATTTTTTGACCAGTAATTAGCTATGCCTACACCTAAGTTAGGATGAATGCGGGCAAATAACCATTGGCATAGCTTGCTGCGGAATATCTTTTTCAATAGCTTATAAAGGTTATCGCCCGGCCCAAGGCCGTCGCCGTGATGCAGGTAAAACTTTTTTCCGTTGCGTTCTATCTCCAGTTCATCGCTAATTATGACAGCACCTAACTCGCGTTCAAAATAATCAAACATCCACATATCATGGTTGCCCTTAAACAGGTAAAGTTTAATACCCGCGTCGGTCAACTCGGCCAGCTTGCCTATAAACCGGGTGTATCCTTTTGGAACAACTGTTTTATACTCAAACCAAAAATCAAACACATCGCCCATTAAAAAAACTTCGGAAGCATCCGCTTTTATCATATCCAGCCAGCGTACAAGGCGGCCTTCGCGCTCGCGGCTTGCGGCGTACCCCCCCGAGCCTAAATGAAAATCAGATGCAAAATAAAGTTTATCGCGTGCGGACATATTGAGGCCAAAAGTACGGTAATAATGCTTTAATGTGCAAATGAAGACAATGCGCAGATGTGTGGATATGCAGATGTGCAGATTTTTTTGATGTAAGAAGATTCAAGCACTAACCAATTGACAGGCATTTGCATATCTGCATATTGACACATCTGCACATCTATCTGCACATCATCTTCATTTGCACATCCATAAAAAAGGCCCCCCATTTCTGAGAAGCCCGCTTTAGTTACATAAACCTACTATGGTCTGTGATCTTCGTGATAATGGTCACGATATTTGTCATCATGGCTATCACGGATTATTTGCTGATCGCGGCGGCCTCTGTAATTTGCATACTTTGCCCTTATATCCGCATGGTGTTCCCATGGATTATGTTGGTTAACCACTACTTTATAACTGTGGTAAGGGTCAAAATGATACCTTGCCGGCAAAACCGCCGCATGCACCCATACATTGTTTTCAAAATACACGTATTGATGATGTGGTACATCATAATAAGCATCAACATCAGGCATGTAGTAATATTCTGCATGTGTATAGCCAACAGGGCCCCATTCGGGCTGGGCGTGAATGTTTAAACCCAGGCTGATGTGAAATTGGGCATCGGCAGATTTGTAAGTTAGGCCGCTAATTAATATAGCTGCGCAAAAAATGATCTTTTTCATATTGTGTTTTGATTTGCATGTATGACAATTAATATGGCAAATAGTTTATATTATATTTTAAAAAAAAGAGCTTTTAAAGCAAAACAGGCCTCCCGGTATCGGGAAGCCTGTTTTTATTTTTAATAATATTATTATTTTAATATTATTTATGGTCATCATGTCCATTGTCGCCTTTCCAGTGATTGGCATATTTTTTAATATGGACATCGCGAATAACTACCTGGTCATGACGGCCTTTATAGCCCGCAAACCTTGTCCTCATATCAGCGGCGTGTTCCCATGGATTACGTTCATTAACTACCGCTTTATAAGAATGGTACAGGTCAAAATTAGCGTACCGCGGGGGCAATGCCGCAGCGTGTACCCAAACATTGTTTTGCAGGTATACAAATTGATGGTGGGGCACGTCATAATAAACGTCGATATCAGGGAGGTAATAATATTCGGCATGATCAAAGCCAACAGGGCCCCATTCGGGCTGGCTCCTAATATTTAGGCCAAGGCTGATGTGTATTTGAGCAGTAGTTGATTTGTAAATAAGGCAGCTAAATAAAAAAGCCGCGCAAAAAACGATTTTTTTCATAATTGTGGTTTTTGACTGTGTTGAATAAATACAATAAATAAACTTTTTTAGTTCAAATTAAGTGCAGGCAGGGGATGCTTATTTGGCACATCCAAATATAATGATATTTGAAATTTTCTTTGTGTTAGGATAGTATTAAAGTTAATTTTTGCAAAAACACGATATGATAACAATAACAAATTATTAACGGCTACCGTATAACTACCGGTTGGTTGCCATTAGTTAATTATTAATAATAAAATAGCCGCCCTGGTATGACCGGGACGGCTATTCTTTTTACAGCTAAAGTCTTTAAATTATTGGTCGCTGGCATCCTTGTCAGCATCCTTTTTACCGGCCATAGCCAGCACCGGCTTGCCGATAACTTTGTAAGCGCCATCGCCTTTTAATATAGCGGCAACCTGTGCTTTATCCTGCATGGTTTTTACAGCGCGGGCCAGTTCTTTATCGTATTTAAAGCCGTCCTCATAACGTCCCTTATCAAAGTAGTAACGCGAGGCAATTTCATTTTCTAACGCTTCTTTTATTTCGTCTTTATGTACCTGGAGGTCGTTTTTCTTGCTGTTAAGCAGTTTGGTTTTTAAAATATCGTACTCGCTTTGTATATCGGCAAACTCCTTATCGTTGGTAGCTGCTGTTTTTAAAGCGGTCAATACCCTTTCAGTAGGAATACTATAAGTATAATTTTTATTGCCTAAAAATTTCACAAAATCATCATAATCGGCATCTGTCAAAGCAAAGCTGTGGGCATCTGCAATTTTAGGATGCGTATCGCGGTAATGGGTTGCATAATCAAACACCAGCAACTTGTTGAACAGCGCCTGGGTAATAGCGGCATTTTTTTCGGCGGGCATAAAAACATCCGGGTAAATACCACTGCCGTCATAAACCGAACGTCCATCCTTAGTTTTATATTCGTGGATGAGCGAATCGGCAAATTTTACTACGCTGCCATCATCTTTACGGTGCGCGTAATCAATTTCCTGTATACAACGGCCCGACGGAACATAGTACTTTGCAATTGTAATTTTTACCAGGCTGCTGTAGGGTAGCTGAAATGCCTGCTGTACCAAACCTTTGCCATAGCTACGCTGCCCTATAATTACGGCGCGGTCAAGGTCCTGCAATGACCCGGCCACAATTTCGGATGCCGAAGCCGAATGGTTATTTACCAAAATTACCAGCGGCAGGTCGGGTACCGATGGCTCTGCCTGCGTGTTGTAGATATAGTTTTTATCTTTTACCTTACCTTTTTGCGATACTACCTCCACCCCTTTCGGAACAAACAGGTTCACAATTCGTACAGCATCCTGCAATATGCCGCCGCCATTTCCGCGCAGGTCTAAAATAATACCGTTGGGGTTATTCTTCTTTAGCGCAGCAAGGGCATCAGTTACTTCATCGGCCGAGTTTTCTAAAAAGTGATCGAGCTTAATATAACCCATATTGCCATCAACCATACCGTAATAAGGCACATTAGGTTGTTTGATCTCATCACGCACCACGTTTTTTTCGGTTGGCTGTGTTTCACCCTCGCGTTTAAGTGACAATTTTATCGAAGCGCCTTTCGAGCCTTTAAGCAGTTCGCTTACCTGGTCGTTATTTTTGCCATCCAGTGATACATCATTGATCTTTAGCAACTGGTCGCCCGCGCGTATATCAGCCTTTTGCGCAGGATAGCCTTCAACCACACCCGAAATGAAAATTTTACCTTCCCTTACAAAAATACTGGCGCCAATGCCACCATATTGTGTGCTTACATAATGCAGTTTATAATCCTCAATTTCCGATTCGGGCACAAACTCGGTATATGGGTCCAGGTTATCCAGCATGGCATCAGCCCCGGTTTTAATAAATTTGGCCGGGTTGATATCATCAACATAATTAATATTTATCTCCTTATATAAGGCTGTAAAAACCTCCAGGTTCTTTGATATCTCGAACAGGTCGTCGTTAAAACTCCATATGCCCACAGCCAGGAATATCAATCCGCCGGACAGCAGCAGGCCTTTATATCTTTTTATCATTGTATTGTATTTGATGCAATTGGTATGTAAACTATAAAACTACAAAAAAGCAATTATAGTTTTTATAGTTAAACTTATTTTACAGCCTATTATTGTCTATGTTCACCAAAGCTTTTTGCAGGGTAAACACTACGTAGCGCCTGTCGCGGTTAACTAATTGCATTAACCGGGTTATTAAACCATCCTCCTGTCCCTCAGTATATTGCAATTGCTCGTCGGTTAAGTGGTTATATTTTCTTTGCACTTTTATCTTTACCCTTTGCCACTCTTTATTGGTCATGCTTATCTCTGCCATAGCTAAAATGTTTTCACAAAAATATAAAAAATACTAAGCCGGTGTTATTTATTGGTATAGCTATTGTTAAACTTTTACGGGTTGTTTACATCCAACCCGGTAATAATTACAAACTAATTTAAAACTCCTATGAAAAAGTATCTATTAAGCGCGGCATTACTGGTAGCAGTAACCATAAGCGCGAAAGCACAATTTGACCTGGGCATAAAGGGCGGCGTTAATTATTCAACCATAAGCTCTGATAATCTTAAATCATCAAGTGTTGCCGGTTACCAGG
>Ga0206841_1157_pt3 | contig 10108 bp, 11 predicted proteins | sample Alteio_BWOrgCont_25_FD_152851 | JGI IMG/M metagenome (GOLD analysis project Ga0206841, IMG submission 152851) | Enriched cells from forest soil in Barre Woods Harvard Forest LTER site, Petersham, Massachusetts, United States -... | ecosystem: Environmental > Terrestrial > Soil > Temperate forest >... | reverse complement strand
ACTACACTTCTGGGCAGTTCCTTGGTGCGCGGCAATCTGAACGGAGCGAGCGTGAACACGGGGCACTGGGTTCAACATCCTGAACTAGGGGAATGGCTCGTGCGTGGTCAACGTGCCCCCTAGGTGATTTTAAAGACCCCTCCCACAGAGTGCATTGGCGATTTTGCGACAAGTAGGGGTAACCCCAATATTCGTGTTGCCAGCCGCCAAAGTAGTCTATCCGACGTGTTGGGGTTAGCACGCCAAGTCAAGAGTAGTGCGCTAGACTTCCGTGGTGAAGGCAGGGGCCACAGCTCTTCACCGTAGTTACCGAGATCGAGACTTTTCAGGCACTGCACGTGATTGGTTGCAGCAGATAAATTGAATTATACATCAATTTATATTGTCTACCCTCTTTATATTGATGTATAAATCAATTATGAAGACCCTTCAGGAACTTGGTGAAGCTGTAGCAGTCACCCGGAAGGAACTCCGGCTGAAGCAGAAGGACGTAGCAGCTCAGGCTGGTATCACGCCGGAGCTGCTACTGCGATTTGAACGAGGACAGGTTTCCGAATTCGGTGCTAGGAAGCTCCTTGCTGTTCTCGCAGTCTTGGGCATGGAAGTCACATTCGTGGAGGCGGGCATGTCCGGCACGCTCGATGAACTGAGGCGAGAGCGAGGTGGCGTGTGAAACTCTCTGTCTATGTCCTTGGCCGCGAGGTCGCTGTTCTGGAGTCTATTGGCGACTTCAAAAGTGTGCTCACCTATATCCCAAATACAGCGGTGGACGATTTTGTTTCTTTGACCATGCCGGTGCGTACAGAGTCCTACACCTGGGATGACCAACTCCCCCCAGTTTTGCAGATGAACCTGCCAGAGGGATACCTGCTCCAGGTGCTTCAGGAGCAATTCGGTCCCCATATCGGGGCGAGCCCAATGGCCCTCCTATCTGTGATTGGCCGAAACATGGTGGGACGCATTCAGGTAGCTGCAGCCGGTGCTGAGTTGGAGGAACCCGCCAAACCGATTGAAGTCACCGAACTGTTGCAGGGTGATAACTCAGAAGAGGCTTTCGCGGAGTTGGTCCGTCAACACGCAACCAGCGGTGTGTCCGGCGTTCTGCCCAAGTTTCTGGATGTTGAGGAAGAGGCTGCGCCAGATATCAAGGGGTCCGGCAAGCAACTCGGTCCCCATCAAAAAGCTACTTTACTAACCCGTCGTCACATCATCAAAGGCTCCTCGGGCCGGTTGCCATTTGCCGCACTCAATGAGTACCTGTGTATGCAGGTCATGGGAAAGGTGCTCCCCAGTGCAAAGGTCGAAGTATCGCGGGATGGCAACGCCCTGGTGGTGGACCGCTTCGATGTGGACGATGAGGGACAGCCTCTTTGGGGGATGGAAGATTTCTGCGCTCTGCTCGGTCTGCGTCCCGCGCAAAAGTACGAGACAACGTGGGAGCGGATCGCCCGCGCCGTGCGGGACCACGTACCGGGTCCGCGTCAGTACGAGACATTTCAGCGATTGGCCGCAACACTTCAATTAACCTATGCTCTGCATAACGCCGACTGTCACTCCAAGAACATCGCTCTGCTTTATACTTCGCACGCCGATGTGCATCTCTCCCCGGCCTATGATTTTCTGACGACAAGCGTCTACGCGGGCTATCAGCAAAATCCTCCAGGGATATCGTTTCTCGGCAAAAAGACATGGATGCCGGGCAAGAACCTATCCAAGTTCATCGCGGGCACATTCGGTATACCCTTACGCGAGCAATCGGTCATGTTGGAGTGCATCAGTGATGCGGTTGCCGACGCCGTGCCACTAGTGCGTGAAAGGATCTCGGAGCTTCCCGAGTTCAGGGACATTGGGAAACGGATGCTTGTGGCCTGGCAGGAAGGCACGACCAGTCTTCGTGATCGTCGCGTCTACGCTGCCGGAGATTGGCCCGCAAATAAGCTGTTTGAAGGTATCTCCGACTCACCAAAGCTGGAAAATCCCAAGACGGTCCTTGGTCGCTCTCCGCTCCTCGGTTCCCGCTCGTCACGCTCGAAAAAGTAGAAGCTGCTCGGAGCCTAGGGCGACCAGGTTTGAGGGAAACGCCCCAGATCGTTTAGTCAGATAGGACGCCTTCATTACCGGCGTCAATAGCTCTGGTACGGCCCTATCGCTCGAAGAAGTAGATATCCTTCTCCGACCTTTCTCCTGTCATGCCTCTCCGATGAATCGCCGGCACCAGGAAAGCCCCATCGATGGCAGCCAGGTTTGGTATGGACGAACATCGCAGGTGAAGGCTGTGAGGTGTTCAACCGTCAGCCTTTTAGAAAAGGTCACTATTATCGATCGCACCTTACCCGCTGCCGACCATCGAACCCCGATAACTCCCATTTATCAGCCGATAGATAACACGTATTGGACAGGGCCGACTCTCCAAGACAGGCTAGTCACATCCCGGCAATTTCCGATGCCGCCGACTCACAAGGATGGAAATGATATATGGCTCTGGCTGGCGCTCCTTCGACAATGTCGATACGTTGTCGATCACCGAAACCGTCTACAAGGGCAAGATTCGTCCTTATGGCAAGACCGATGGAAGTCTGACCGATGCTCACCTGCCTGCAGGCCTGGCCGAAGAACTGTGTCGTTGGAAACAAGGAGAATGCAAAACTGTCACCTTCCAAAGTGGTTCCGACTGCTTTCATCTTTCCGAATACGCGAGGTGGCTTCATGGACACGGGGAACTACCGCAACCGTGTGCTGAACCCTCTCGCCGAAAATTGGGTCTTCCGAAACTGAACTTCCAGGTGATGTGCCGCACCATGGCCACACAAGCGCAGAGCATGGGTTGGTTAAGGACATCCAGGCGCGTCTGCGGCACGCGAAGGCCGACATTAACGGCTAACGAGTACATGCAGGAGTTGCCGGAGAGTGTGAAGCAGAAGGTCGGATCGGTTTACACGATGCTAAGAAAAGGAGGAGAAGCCCAGCAGGTTTCCGGCGATTGCTACCAAATGCTACCAACGCTGCGAAAGGACTTGCTGTAACCATTTGAAAAGATGGTAGGCACGAGGAGACTCGAACTCCTGACCTCTACCGTGTCAAGGTAGCGCTCTAACCAACTGAGCTACGCGCCTGCGAGGAGGGAACTACTCCCATCATCATATCAAAGTTTCAACACTCTTCGCGGATGTTTGGGCTCAGTTGTGAGCGAAGAGCCTTCTGGCCTGCAGATACGGATCGAAGCTTTTCCTGCTGTATAGTCAATATGATGGCGTCGAAAGTTCAGATAAGTGCAAAGCTGGAGGAGAAGTCTCCTGGCTTCCCGTATGCTGCGCTCATTCTCGGTTGGCTGGTTCCAGGTTTGGGCCATGCACTGACCAAACATTGGATACGTGCCGCGCTGTTATTTGTCTCCATCACCACCATGTTTACATTGGGCGTGATGATGCAGGGCAAGCTCTACCTGCCGAACACCGGAGATGTGCTGGAAATGCTCGGCTTTGTTGGAGATCTCGGCTGCGGATTGCTTTATGTCCTCGGGCGGATCCTGGATCTGGGGCATGGCGCGGTGCAGGTTGCCACTGCCGATTACGGAACAAAGTTTATCGTCGTTGCCGGCCTTCTGAATATCATCTCTGCCGTAGACGCGCACAATCTTCGCATAGGCAGGAAACCGTCATGCTAGCGCTCTCGCATTTTTCTGCGGTTCTGCTTTTTGCCACATTTGCTTCGGTCGTATTCGGAATCACCCAGCGTACGGCGCCAAAGGCAATGATTCGGTACGGTCTCTATTGCTGGGTTATGTTCATCGGAATCGTGATCGTAGCCAGCTGGTTCATGTGGTTTATTCGCCGCTAGACTACATGTTGCGCCAGGCCCGATCCCACACCATCGCATCGAATGAGTGTTTTTCCACGAAGCCCACTCTGCGATAAAGCTCGACGGCGTTCTCGTTCTCTTCCGTCACCGTGAGGGTCAATCCGCGAAAACCGCGTCCACGCAGATTCTGCGCACACTCTTCGATCAATCGCAGACCCAGTCCCAGTCGCCGCTGTTTTTTAGCTACGCAAACCTGGGTGACATGTCCAACGTCGTCACGCACGCGTGAACACAAGAGCACGCCGGCGAGTGAGCCATCCACTGTCCGGGTCAACGCCCGCGACGATGGAGGATCGAACAAGCCGCATCCAGGAAAGCGCACGATGTTGTGAAGAAAGCGGAGCGAACCACCTACCGAACGGTATTGATCGTTGATAAAGCTATCCAGATGTCCATCGTAAGCGTCGGCGATCAGGTAGCCCGCCGGGTGAAAGTCATTTTCCCGCCAGGTGCTCAGCGAAATGCCTTGGGGCAGGGGTGAACGGGAAGGCGGCATTTCTTCGAGTTGTGACAGGTCAAGCTCCATAAAAAGACGCCGGTAAAGCTTGAACCCTGACTGCCTGAAGATATCCGCATGCAGTCCATGAGGATGAAGCAGCAGTTGGCACTCGACGCGATCAATGCCCGGAGAATGCTGTAACAGCTCGACCAGGTGGCGCAAAAGATGCCCTTCCACCTCAGACGACGCGCCAGAGAGCGAGAACACATCTCCAATGATCGCCTTATGATCTTCATACACGCAAAAGGCGTAGCCCAGAATGCGCCCATTTTCTACAGCGACGTAGCCCGGCAGTACGCGCGAGTCAAGGTATTGCAGCAGCAAATCCGCGGACGAGCGGTAGTCCCATCGCAGGCGCTCGCTCCAGAGACGGCTCTCCTCTTCCAGCACCGGCCGCAGGCTGCTGGCGGAAAAGTGCCTCAGGTCGAGAATCTCAAGCTGCAACGCTGAGCTCATTCACACACCCGCTCAAGGCCATCGAAGATGACCCTTGATACACGCATCCTGTTAAGCTGCGATCGTTAAGAGGGATGCACAGCAAATCTTTCCCGGTAGTATATGTCCGCGATCTGCTTTACTGCTGCGCAGCTACTTCATAGACAACCAGGTTCTGAGCAGGATACACGAACAGGGGTTCATATCTCCTGCCGGTAAGTTTTTGACGCAATTCCTCGATATAAGGTTCACGAGCTACAAGAATATGCTGCTGCGAGGGTATCCCATCCAGCTCGTAATTGACCACTTTTCGGTCGCGATAAAACGAGATGCCGAACTCCACATCACGCCGGACCTTGTACACCGCAATCGTCCCATCCGGCGGGGCAATCTGGTTCAGGATACGAGTCAATGGCCGGGCCGAGTAGGTGAGGTCGATCAGTTGCACCGTCCCTTTCGTCGATGCAATCTGCCCAAAGCCGAAAAATGGCCCAATACCATAGAGGAAAAGGATAAGAATCACGATGGGGATCATCGTGGCAATGCGCAGGCGGCGAATGCCAAAGCGCGCTACGGTGATCAGAATAAAGACCGCTGCGGCGAATCCGGTTGTGCCGGCCGCAATCAGGGCATTCGCAGGGGGCAATTTGTCGGAGTGCTGAATCAGCCTTGGCAACAGCAACACCAGCGACGTCAAACCTCCGGCCAGGACGCCATGCAAAATCAACAGCCATGGCTTCAGCCCGCGCTCGCGCATGCGGTTCAGATAATCGCCGCTCAGAATCGTAAGGGGCGGAATCGAAGGCAGAATGTATCCGGGTAGTTTTGAATCCGAAAAGGAGAAAAACACAATCGGAATCAGCGCCCACAGGACGAGAAATTCAGGGAACGCATCGCCCGTACGCTGATGCCCCATATAGTGGAATTTCGCTCGCCGCGCCCGCCACTCTGCAATCGAGCCCTGCACTGCATCGCTCAAAGCGGCAATCGCGATCACTGCCCATGGCATCAGGCTTAGAAGCGTGACCGGGATGTAGTACCAGGCATGCTGTTCATGCTCGAAACGGTTGGAAGCGAAGCGCTCGAGATTGTGTTCGAGAAAAAACACCCGGAGAAAGTTCGGATTCCGCTTCTGTACGGCAATAAACCACGGCAGCACCATCGCCAGATACAGCACAATTCCCGGCCACCAGATGCTTCGTCGCAGGATGGACCACTCTTTACGCATCGCGGCAAACGCCGTGATGATCACCAGCGCAAGAAATGGAGCGACCGGCCCCTTGGCCAGCGTCGCCGCGCCGACAAAGAAATACAGGTCGAAGAGCCAGAACTTGCTGTCCGTCTCATACCACGCATACCAGCCCAGCATGCCGATACAAAACGGTGCGGCCAGCTGCATGTCTGTCGATGCGCCGCGCGCAAAGCTCAAAATGCCTGCGCAGGAGACCGTCAGCAGCGCCGCATCCAGCTGTCCTCCAGGCCGAAAGCGCCGCATGTGCAGAAAGATCAGCGTCACCAGGACGAACGCGAAGCTGGCCGACGGTATGCGCGCCGTCCAGTCGTGTACCCCAAATTCGCGGAAAGCGAACATCGCCCGCCAGTAGTAGAGCGCCGGTTTCTCCAGCCACGGCTTGCCATACAGAATCGGAGTCACATAATCGTGGCGGTCCAGCATCTCCCGCGCCACCTGCGCGTACCGCGGCTCGTCCGCCCCAACCAGTCCGATCCCTGCGCCCCCAAACATGGGTACCAGCCCGTAAAAGAGAAAAAAGGCAGTAAAAAGGAAAAGGGTCAGTGCTTCCAGCGTCGTCCCCAGAAAGGGGAAGCGCGTCATTGCACTCGTAGGACTGATGCGTAGCGCCTTGATGATCTTAGGGATGGCCACGTTCTTTTGAGATTCCGGATAGAAATGCTTTCCGAAGTAAGGCTATCAGATAACAGGCTTTAAGCAACTTCATGTACCGCCCTGCTCAGCGTGCGCCGCGCAATGTCGAGAATCATCTCCGTCGCATCCGGCAATGGACCCTCCAATGTGCAGCCGCTTGCATGCTGATGACCGCCTCCGCCGAACCGTTCGGCAATGCGGGCCACGTTCACATCGCCCTTGCTGCGAAGCGAAAGCCGCACATGATGGTTGCTCAACTCCCGCAGGAAGATCGCCACATCCACACCGGCTATGGCGATCGCATAGTTGACCAGGCCTTCGCAGTCCTCTTCTGCGGCATTGTTGCGCAACATGTCGTCATGCGTCACCCACATCCACGCCATGCGCCCTTCGCGCCGTAAATTCGAAAGAGCAGCGCCCAGCAGCATCATTTTTGATGTCGGATGGGAAAAATACACATCTTTCGCAATCGCCGCCGATCGAGCCCCGTGCCGGACCAGTTCGGCCGCCAGTTCAAAGGTGTGCGCGTCCGTGCCGTCGTAGCAGAAGGAACCGGTATCGGTTAGAACCGCGGTATACAGGCAGGTCGCCATCTCCGGCGTAATGCGGACTCCGGCTGCGATCGCCAGTTGGTAGACCATCTCCGCTACGGCGCAGGCTTCCGTGTCGATCCAGTTGATGTTGGCAAAGGTTCGCCCGCTCACATGGTGATCGATATTGATCAGGAACCGTCCGTCCAGCCCGCGCAACCGCGAGCGCTCCACCCCATCGCACTCCAGAAGGATCACCGCGTCATAATCGCTTTCTACCCGCGACACCTGCCGGATCACCGAAGAGCAGGGCAGGGATCTGTAGATGAGCGGTACTCGGTCACAGGAGACCATCTCGACCTGCTTGCCCAGCTGTTCCAGAATCATCGAGCAGGCGAGAATCGACCCCACGGCATCGCCATCCGGACGCGCGTGCGCGCTCACCAGAAACCTCTGGCCGTGCTCAACCGCATGCAAGACCGCGTGAATGTTGTGCCGCTCTCCCATACCCATTGCTTGCGGTGCTCAGTCCCCTTTGTGCTCTCTGCGTCCTCTGTGGTGAAAATATTTCTCTGTCTGTCCTATTCCGCGACACTCTTCTGGCGCTTCTTGGCCCGCCCCAGCAGCTCGTCGATCCGAGTCTTCATTTTTTCTGAGCGGTCCACGTGAAAGCTCAGCTCCGGCACATGCCGCACACCCATGCGTTCCAGCAATTCATGGCGGATATAGCCTCGTGCTGCCATGAGTCCATCGACCGTCTGCGCTTCTTCGTCCGGGCCGCCATCCACGGCGACATAAATCAGGGCCGATTTTCCCCCTGGATTCAATACGACCTGTGTGATGTAGGCAAAGCTGATACGTGGATCGGAGAGCTCGCCCTCGATCATGGCTCCAATTTCTTCACGCAGCGTCTCCGCCACGCGATCCTGATGATATTTACGGGCCCGTTGTTCTGGCATCTCAAACTTCCTTTGGTTAAACGATTGAGAATATCAGACCAGACGGCTCTTGCCGCACAAAAGTGAGCAGATGGTGAGAAAAGTAGTTTCTTCTGGGATAAATCCGCTGTAAATAAAGGGGTTGCTCTCCCGAACCCAGGAGCGGAAATGCGCTTGCCCGCATCTTGCCGGAAAATGCAAAACGCCTGTGGACATACGTCCACAGGCGTCACAATTCAGTAGCCCTCCCCCAAGTGCTACTCAATGAATGAACTGTATCGTCCCAGACCCAGCCTGCATATCCCAAATTAGTTTCTAAATACTGACTATGTCGTAATCAAAAAACAGGTTACCTCCACGCCGAAGGCGGACCTTGCCTGAGCATTGGAGGCCGGCATCGCGTGACGATCTGCGCCTTTTTCAGGGTGAACTGCATCTATTACCATGAGTTTTTTATGCCATTTCCGATCAAAATCTGCGCCATCTGCTCCGAAGAGTTCGAGCTGAAGCCGGATAAGCCCGGTTTCGCAAACCGCTGCCCGTCGTGCAGCGCCAACGATGAATCCGACTCTGTCACCCAGTCCCGCATGGGCGCCGACGAGCGCAAAGCGGAAAGCGAAGTGAACGAGGCCCGGCGGAAGGCGATACGCGAGCTTCTGTACCGCAAGGACAGCTAGCGGCTTTCTGGCTCTGTCGAGATCCCGTTGCTTCTCTTCGCAACTCAAAAGGACACCCATTCTCGGGTGCCCTTTTGAGTTGCCTTGTCATCCCGAGCGGAGTGAAACGAAGTCGAGGGACCTGCAGTTTCCTACGGCTGCGCATCATCAGGGGTTCAATCTTCCAGATACTGCCACCAGGCATCCGCTACCTGCGCGCCCAGATCATTCGTAATCCGTACGGCCGCATCTTCCACCTGCTTCATCAACCCCATCAGGTAATCGCGTGAGCCGGAGATGGCCGCCACGCCAATCGTCGCCGACTGCCAGGTAACGGCTTCATCCAGCTCCGCGACCGAGATATTGAAGCCATGCTGCAGCTTTTCCTTCAGGCTGCGCACCACCTGCCGCCGGTCTTTGAGCGAGTGCGCGCTCTCGATGCGGATTTCGAGTACAAGCATGGATACCGGCATATGCCTTTAAGGTAGCAGGGGACGCTTTGCGCTTCGCCCCGAACGCTTCGTCGCAGCGCCTCCACGCGTCACCTCAAATCAATCCAGCATCCATCTGCCTCCCGGTTACGCTGCTCTCACCACTCAGGGGAGCCATCGGGAATGTTCTGTTCGTTTCGCCTGTCGATAGCGGCCATGGCAGCTTTTTCTGCAGCATCCGCCGTATTGCACGCTGGGATCGTCGAGACGCCCGGCTGCGCTGGTTCCACGCCAAAGGAGTGCGTCACGCTGGCGCTCAATGCCATGGGCGGCAGGCAAAAACTCGACGCGATTCACAGCGTCCAGCTCGACGTCATCTCGCACACCGCACTGATGGAGCAGTCCTACCGTCAGGCGCCCTTCGTTACCTCTTATGAGCGTGACAAGACGACCATCGATTTTGCCGGTCAGCGCATCCGCACCGAGGCGCACGCCGTCTGGCCGGAATCCGATCCGCATCAGGCCGAGTTCGACAACACTCTCATCGCAACGCCGGCAGGCGGTGTCTATCACAGCGCTCAAGGCGACTCGCCCTGCTCGCTCGCCGATCTCGACAGCACCCGCGAGACACTGGCCCTCGGGCCTTTGCGTGTGCTGAGCGCCGCGCTCGAAGCAGGCGACCTCCACTATGAAGTCGCAGAAGCACTGCGCTCTACCTCGCACACTGTGGTTGCTTTCACCTGGGACAAGATGCCGGTCCGCATCCTGCTCAACCGCTTCAATCATCTGCCCGACGCAGTCGAGACCGCCGCCCAGTTCCATGACTTCTGGTACTACTGGGGCGACGTCAAACAGCGCGTTTACTGGGACAACTGG
>Ga0206841_1189_pt1 | contig 10323 bp, 7 predicted proteins | sample Alteio_BWOrgCont_25_FD_152851 | JGI IMG/M metagenome (GOLD analysis project Ga0206841, IMG submission 152851) | Enriched cells from forest soil in Barre Woods Harvard Forest LTER site, Petersham, Massachusetts, United States -... | ecosystem: Environmental > Terrestrial > Soil > Temperate forest > O... | reverse complement strand
TTGAAGTGAAACGCCTGCTGCGCTGAAAAGGCGATGTCAGGCGCTCACTGCGGCAAGAGTGCCGCATGACCTGTGAACTGAGCGTCACTCCGATCCTCGGAGCACCCAGGGAAGTTCGAGCGGCCCATTCAGCAGACTCCAGCTTGTTCCCACCTCTCATTGTTTCGTAAAAAAAGCGAACCGGTCGTAGTTGGCCGGCTCGCTGGGTTTGCCTGAAGACTTCCTAGAAAATAATCTTCACGGCGAGCTGCGTGTTGTACGGTTCGCCGGAGCCGATGCCGGGTGCACCGTACTGGACGCCGATGGTCGAGGTACTCTCACCAAACGAAGAACCGTAGCCAAGGTTAGGACTGTTATTATTTGGCTGCGCCAGGTTGGTGCGGTTGAAGACGTTGAACATCTCTACGCGGAACTGGGCGTGAACGAGTTCCTTGTAGAGGGGAACATTCTTAATCAGCGAGAGATCTACGTCACCGAAGCCGGGTCCGATAACCTGATTGCGGCCCAGGTTGCCGTAGGTTCCATTTGCCGGTAAGACGAAGCTGCTCTGATTGAGATATTGCGCGAAGGCGTGCTGCTGCACCGAGCGGTTACCATTCAGCGCCGGTCCGGTGAGAGTGGCACGGTCCTCATTCTCACCCGTGCCGCTGTTGTTCTGGCCGGTGAGGACGTTCACTGGCTCACCGTTTTGGAATTTGAGGATGCTGTTGAGCTCCCAACCGTGCGTGAGAACCTTTGGTCCGTACGCGAGGCCCGGAATCTCGTAGTTGAGATATGCGGCGAAGTGGTTTCGGATGTCGTCGTTCGCGTTGCCCCAGTCACCGAACAGATTGGCCGAGTTCTGCGGAATGGTGTTGAAGACGCTGGAGTCGTCCAGATTGTGGCTGTATGCGTAGGCGAACTGGCCAGTAAGCCCATGCCACGTGCTGCTGCGTAGAGTCACCTGCAACGAGTTGTAGCTGGACGAGGCGGCGGAATTGATCTGGTTGATGATGCCGAAGTTGGGGAACTGGCTGAAGTAGGGGCGTGAGCATTGCAGGTTATTTCCGGGAGTTCCTGCCGGATTGCCCGGAGTGGGTGCAGTCGCCCCACTGAACCCCGGCGCGCAGGTCGTTGAATTGTACGGCACCGGTACGTATTGGCTACCCAGGGCTGACTGGTTGACGTCCTGCAGGACAAGATTGTGACGGCTCACCGACCCCACGTAGCCGACGTTCAACTGCCACGCCTTGCCCAGGCCCTGCTCGATGTTCAGACCGAAGAGCTGTGCGTAGGGCGTTTTGAAGCTGCGGCTGACCGAGTAGACGGAGACCACGTTGGTGCCTGTCGGCTGACCCTGGCTGGCCGTGAAAATCGGAGTTGGGCTGTTGTAGTTCCATATCGGCGAAGGAGTCGGACCTGCGTTCAGCACGATGGATTCGTTCGGCTCGGTACCCGCAGGGTTGTTGTTGGTGCCACCGGCGCCGCCGTTGGGAATGCCGATGTTGCCGAAGAAGGCCTGTCCGGCGGGTTGGTCAAAGTAGATGCCGTAGTTGGCGCGGACGACGGTGCCGTCGTGCACCTGATAGGAAATCCCTAAGCGCGGCGAGAAGTTGAGCTTGTTGCTGTCGTAGATGTAATCCGGAGTCTTCGAACCCGCCCCGGCAACCACTAGCCCGCCGTTATTGGGATCAAAGACGGACAAGTTCGGATCGTTGGTGAAGAAGGGCTGCTGGTAGTCATACCGCAGTCCGAGGTTGAAGTTCAGCTTCGGCGTGACCTGCCACGAGTCCTCGGCAAAAGCAGCTCCGGTGTGGGCGTAGAGGAAGCGCTCCTGGGTGCCCAGAGTAATGGTGGACTGGAAGGAGTAGCCGGCAAGGAAGTCGGCGAGGTTCTGGATGTTCGAATCGGTAACCGAGGCATCGTTGGCCCAGGGCCCAAGCACGCCGCCGGTACCGAAATTGAAGGCGCCGCGACCGCCCCAGTTGTAATAGAGGTCGATGTAGGCCCGGCGATACTCAAGACCGAGGCGCAGCTGGTGCCTGCCGACCGTCCAGGAGAGTGTGTCCGAGATATGGCCGGTAATGTCGTTGCGGCCCGAAGTCGGAGTGACGCCGATCGCGTCGAAGCCGTTGATGGCGATCTGTGGAGAGCCCGACAGGCTGGCGCCCGTGTTGAGACCGGCCAGCGCCAAAGGATCCTGGCCGTGGTTCGCATCGGCGAAGGACTGCGTGAAGTAACTGACGCCGGCGGCAACCTGATTGACCATATTGGGACGGAGGCTGTAATTCCAGACCACATCGTAGTTCTGGATATGCGAGGGAACGGTCTGGAAATACTCCGGCAGGTAAGAGCAGACATACACGCAGGAAGGAGCCTGGGCATAGCCCTGGCCGAAATACCAGCGTCCCGACAGGTGGCTCTTGTCGCTGAAGTTGTGGTCGAGCTTGGCGACGATGTTATGGCTGTAGCCGTTTTGCGGCGCACTGCTCTGATAATTGTTCGGGGTTGCAGGAAGGTTGGCAATCTCAGTCGGATCCCATAGCGCTCAAGATCTGCTGTGAGACTTGGCTGGGCTGGATGCCGTATTTGTTCAACTCGGCAAGTGCCAGCGCCTGGTAGGCCGGCGAGGGCTCGGTGACGGTATTCGCCTCGCCGATGACAAATTTTTGCTCCTCGTAGGTGAGGAAGAAGAAAGTATGGTCGTGCCATATAGGGCCGCCGAGCGAACCACCCCAATTCTGGTTGCGCAGCGGCAGCTCCGGCGAGCCGGGAGCCACAAAGGGCGAAGTTACGGCCAGCGCCTCGTTGCGGTTGAAGTAATAAGCGGAGCCGTGGAAGTGATTGGAGCCGGATTTGGTGGTGATGTTCAGGTTGCCGCCCGGGCTGCGTCCAGTTTCACTGTTGCCCGTCGTTTGCAGCGAATATTCGTCGAGCGCGTCAACGGGATAGATGACGCCGGCGATGCCGCTAATGCCGCCCTGATTAACAGCGTCCGCGTTCAGGTAAAGATCGTTGTTATCCGTGCCGTCAATAGTGTAGTTAATCTGGTTACTACGCATACCGTTAACCGAACCAGAGTTGTTGTAGCCGGAGAAAGACGCCGAGGTGCCGAGAAGCTGTGTGAAGTCGCGGCCGTTGAGGGGCACATCCTGCAGAGCTTTCGAGTCGAGGGTAGTCGTCTGGGTGACGGTGGTGGTGTCGAGCGAAAGAGTATTGGCAGACACTTCGACCGTGGAGGCTTGTTGCGCAACCGTCAGTTTGATAGGCAGCGTATGAATTTTGCCTGCGAGCACCTGCACGTCATTGATCTCGGTGCTCTGGAAACCGAGGGCTTGAATCTTGACCGTGTAGGTATCCTGCGGAAGGTCGCTAAACGAGAATTCGCCGGCGCCGGACGAAACGGTTTCGCGACTGACCCCCGGTCGCCACGTCGATAGCCGTCACGTTTGCGCCGGCAAAGACTGCACCCGAGGGATCGGTGATTGTGCCGTTGATGCTGCCGCGGAAGGTCTGCGCCAGCGTCGGGATGGACATCAAAAACAGGAGGGCGAGCATAGCTGGCAATGACGCCAGCAATCGTCTATTGAATTTCATTGTGGCCCCTTCATAGGAAAAAATAAGCGCCCGGCGTCTGCGTGCATTTAGCTGCCGCAGCCGTCGGAAGTTGTAGTTTGCAGATACGTAGCCGGGAGTTAACCGAACATAGCGCTTACGAGTACTGCGTTACTACATATTTTTCATTTCTCATCGATGCTCAGGTGAGATGTTCGAAACATTTCGGGAAAAAATCGGCCACCGGAAGAACTGGCGGCAGAGGCCCATACGCCGACAGCAACAGCAACAGGAACGGTAGTGCGGGTTTGTGGGCCTCATCAACATAAATTGAACCGATAGTAACACGACTGCAACATTATGTGGTGCGCTTATAGACAATTACGCTCTTGCTTTCGGGCGCGTATTATCTTTCGATCGGCTCCATCTTTCCATTCAGGGTTGCTATTGGCCTGCGCTCAAATTCTGTATCTGGATGATAGAATTCCACTCATCTTCAGAAGCAAAATATCTGTCATATACATCGGCGAAGAGACGCGCACAATCCAAAGTCACAGCTAAACAGGCGTTTTGCAGAATCGCCCAAATAGCAAACAAACTGTGTCGATAACCCCGGCATCGAGTCGTCACACGTGGCACTCGATCCAATGGAGAAGCTCATGCGGCATGTCAAATTGGTTTGCGAATACTGCCCGACTCACCACCACAAGCCTCCGTTCCCCGATGGCCCTCGGGATTGGGAGATGCACCCATCGTGGATTGCGGGAATGGAAGCCTTGAATGCCTACGACGACTGGGTGAGTTCAGTCGTGTTGCCAATCGCCTTCCAGTGGATCGAGGAACACAAGGCAGAGGTTTACGCTTCAGTACCGGAGGATCTTAAGGACGACGTCGGCGTGGTGATGGCTGCCGCCTTCAGGCTGGTTAAAGAGCTTCCAGCCTACAAAAACGGGATGGAAAAGAGCGCCGAGTACGAAGCGAGCGTTGCGAGTGGGACTCACGATGCATCGAAGACCAATCCGGTATGGACCGGTATTGTGAAAAAGGTAAGAGCCAGCACGGAGGAAGCATTCGCGGAGCAATCGTCGCTTCTGGGGGATGTACCTGAATAAGGCTGGCACGCGGACAGCGGCACTGTAGCCGGTCTCATCCACATTGCGGGGGTATCACAAAACCAGAGACGCTCTATTCCGAAACCATGACATTCAAGTCGTAGCAACCACCGGGAGCCGAGTTCCGAGCGATAGGTCCTCGTCGCTGTGGTGGTGGGAGCGGCGCCCTCTGGTTTTGTCGTAGTTGTGCGAGTGGGACCAATAACGAAGCAAGCCCCCTGAAGTAGCAGGACGTTAGCTTTCACAAAGCTGGATATCCATTTCAGCCTGGATGATGCAATTGCGTCCACTGCTTTTGGCCCGGTAGAGAGCTACATCGACGGCTCGGATTACGGTTTCAGCCTCATGCTGAAACGGAAAGGCCGAGGCCACGCCAAAGCTTGCGGTTACCTGCAGCATTGTCTCGCCATCCATAATGCGTGCCGATTGCACGGCCACGCGCAATTGTTCGCCACGGATAAGCGCGCTTTCCATTCCGCAATTTGGCAGGATCAGTAGAAATTCCTCGCCACCGTACCGACCCACGGAATCATAGGGACGCAGAGAGCGCGTAAAGATTGTGCCAATCTCTTTCAATACCAGGTCGCCTGCCAGGTGACCAAAACTATCGTTGATCTTCTTGAAATGGTCAACATCTACCAGGATCACGCTCAGCGGCGTCCCATCGCGAAGCGAGCGGTTCATCTCGTCGCCCAACCGATCAACAATCACCCGGTGATTCCACAGTCCAGTCAAGCCATCATGCTCGGCGTGGTGCCGCATCCGGTTGCTTTCGTGCAGCAGTTCCATCTTCTCCCGTTCCAGCGCATCCTGACGGCGCTGATCCTCACGAACGCTGTTATAGACCGCGTAAACAATCGCGGCGAGGAGAAGTGCTCCTGCGAGTGTGGTTAGGGAGATCCCATTGCCATCAATGAAAAAAAGGGGCGAATCAATCTTGTCCGCGATGGGCCAAACGGTGAATTGGCGGCCTTGTTTGACGATGTTGCTGAAGACGATCATCATCTCGTCGAGGAAGGCCATGATGGCTACCAGCCAGCCGGTCGAGTCAAACTGCTTGCGCCGGAAAAGCGCATAGCCCACCAGGACCAGAGGAAAAGCTTCAAACAGAACAGTAAGGAAGGTCAATACAGCATCGGAGACTTGGACAAGGCCAGCCCACTGCGGATTCCAAGTAAGGGCAACCAGCACTCCATCCAATGCGGCGTTGACGGTGTAAATGCAAGCGAGGGTCCGCGTAAGCCGGCAAATGGCGCGGTTCTCATGGAGAGGAAGAAGCCAAAGAAGTAGAAACCAGAGCGATATGTCCTGCATGGCACACAGGAGCTGTGAAGCTCCCATCGCCAGAGGGTAGGGCCAGCCCAGGTGAGCATTCACGAGCACGAGAATAGCCGGTTGAGCAAGCGCAAAGCCTGTCGTCCAGAACAGGACCCACCGGCTGGGAACGCGCAACCAGAGAAGAAAACTCAAGAAGGCAATCACGGCACAGAGAAGATTGGCGCCAAAGTGGAGTTGCCGGCTGCGCAGCCACTGAAACTCATACGCGGCCTTGGCAGTCGCAATGGCTTCGGGACTCCCGATCAAAGGGGCAGCATCAAAACCGCCACGCTCACCGGAATCGTCGGAGAGCAGAGGAGCCTTCCAAACGCGCACAGCCAGGATGCCGCGCTGCACCTGGCCAAGTTCAAAGGTTTGCATCGGCTGTGAAATGTACCAAACAGGGCGCGGTGGCAGCTTGCCGTTACGCCCGATGAGTGAGCCGTTCCAATAGATTTCGTATGGATCATGGATCTTGGGCACCAGAATCGAAAACTCCTGGGGTACGCCGGGGGCTCGGATGAGTGCAATGGAACACCGGTACCAGGCAAAACCTGTGAGGTGGGCGTGGCCCTGCTTGCCCCATGGCTGGTCTGCGCTGAGCAGCTCCCAGTCAGAACTGTCGAACGTGGGACTTGCCCATGCGGGATCGTCTCCAGGATGGAATTGCCATGGGCCACTGAGTGCGAAAGTTCCCTTGCCGAGGTCCTCAATAACGAGAGGAGCACCCGGCGTGCTCTTCGTGCTTGCTTGCATCGCGTGCACCCAAGGGGCGGCGAAGACAAGCAGAACCATGGCAGCTATGCGGCGCAGGGCAAAATAGCCTGAAGGCATACTGTTTAGCATACAAATTTAACTTCAGCTTTGTACGGAAATTTGGGAATTGGTCCACATCCCTAGGGCATGCGGACCCGATGGCGGAATGAAGATCGGTCAGCCCGGTTGAGAAACCGCAACTTGCAGACATAGGTAGCCCTGAATTCGCACTCCTCGGAGCTCGTCATTGCTATAGAAGAATCATAGTAAACCCGATGTAGGTGTCCATCCTTGCAGTTTGTCGGCTCCCACGGGCAAGTCCTCGTCCATGGCTTTTCAGGAATTATCTCTCATATCCTAGGTTTGGAACGGAACCACACGAATCCGCTCCGCACGAGCGCGGGGCCGTTTCTTCGGTGCAAGGGTCCTATTCCTTCGCCGCAGCCTGTTTCGCGTTCCTTACGCTAACAGGCTTCGGCAATCATTCATTCCGTGCTCGATTGTCACGCCGCACAATGACTGTGCGCCTCGGTGGGCGGGCTACGCTTCTAGGGCATCACCCTTGCAGCCGGGATGGCCGCAATCGCAGATCGCTTCTACTGATCCCTTAATACTCTCGCAATGGGCACTGCAAAATTTCTGTCCATCTGCAGGAATACAGCTACAGGCTGGGTTTGCGCATTTCTTCGCGTCAGACATGGGTTCTCCTCGGAAGGCCTGGTTGGCCGTTCCTTAGCTTGGATGCATGCAAGCTCTTGGGCCGCAAGGTGAATATCAGCACACATATACAAATGTCCGGGACGCTGGCCAGGGACGGGATATCTATATTCTTCCCCGTTACTTTTCCAATAAGTACCCAACCACCAACGCGCTCATCAACATGCACTAGCCACAAATAATGTTCACACAAGTAATAAGCTGCTGTTTAAGTCTTAGTTGAAGATGGAGCTACTCTAGTGAGAGGCATTGTCCCCTAGAACTTGTTTTAGCCGTTGCTCGCTTACTGCATCCATTATTTCCATATTGTGCTGATCTTCAAGGTCGCGATGGAATTGCGTACTAAGATGGGCAAATAAGACATTTGCATCTTCCTTACGGCCCGCAGCTGCATAAGCCCGCGCCAGAATATACGCCGCGCCATGCAAATTAGGATCGATGTTATGGGCCACTTCGAGATCAACAATCGCTTGTTGCGGATGATGATCTTCCAGCAGCAGGCGTCCCCTTAGAGTTCTCGCAGAAACTGATTTAGGGTTTATTTCGATAGCTTGATTCAGTTCAATTAAGCTATCTTTCGTTTTTGAGGCATCGATCTTCAGTATGCATTCGGCAAGTAGATAATGTAAGTCCGAGTCGATGATTCCGGACGCAATGGCCGCCTTCAGCTCGGCGATTGCCTTCATGAAATTATTCTGTTTGTAGTCTGTCAGAGCAAGGAAAAATCGCGGCTCAGCCTGGCGCGGCGATAACTGAGCGGCTTTCTCAAAATCGCCATGCGCCTTAGCCAAGTTACCTAACAAAGTATCGGCAGCGCCGAGCACAACAAACACTTCGGAATCGTGGGGAAAGTTCAGAGTGGCTTGATTTGCAATATCGGCGGCGCGTGCAAAGTCTGCGCTGTCGGCAAAAAGGGCTACCAGATTCAGATATGCGAGCAGGTCCTGCGGATTCTGCCGGAGCTCTTCGGCCAGAATGGGATAAGCGTCCTGATAGAGACCGAGCTTCGAGTAGGAGACGCCGAGAAGATTGGCACCCTTCGCGTCTAATAACCCTTGCGATTGGAGACCCTTCAGCGTTGCAACTGCGCCTTGTGAGTCTCCAAGCTCGAACTGGCCAAGAGCCACTGCATATTGATGAGTTGAAGGATCGGGAACATTGAGAGGCACAGTCTCAAGAATCTTCAGCGCCGTTTTGAAGTTGCGTGCCCTTCCATAAAACCAGCCAAGATTAAACCTCTCAAGATCGGTGAGACTGTGGCATTCTTGAAGTTGATCGAGCGTCACCTCGGCTTCTTCATAATGTTTTAGCTTCAGCAAGCTGTCTGCTTTTGTAAAAACTGATTGGGCAGCGCAAACTTCAGGGGTTTGCGCGCAGCAATAAGAGACGGAAGTGGCAAGCAGTAGCAGGCCCGCGGCGTAGTGCGTCATCATGCCGTATTTCCACTTATGAATGCTCAGCTCCGGTTTGACCATCTTTCATACTCGCAATACTTTTACGCCCGCATGCCGAAAAGGCTCGATAAGTTCATCGCTCGCCTCCGTGTCAGTAATCAGCATGTGGAGATCCGTGGCTTGGCAGATGCGCCATCCTGCGACCTTTCCGAACTTGCTGTGGTCAACCACCGCAATTCTGCGGCGGGAGAGTTTGACCATCGCGGAGTTAAGGTTCGCTTCATCAGAACTCAGACAACTTGCCCCCCAAGTGCTGTCGAGGCCATCTGCGCCGATGAACAGTGTATGGATCAGCATCGGCTGCAGACTCTGGATTGCTGTCGGTCCCACTAATGAAAACCAATCGCCACGCAGGTGGCCGCCGGTAACAAAAACGTCAAGATCTTTCCGTTTGGAAAGCTCCATGGCAATGTTGACGGTGTTCGTTACGATTGTGATGTTCTGATTGAGTGGAAGACCACGAATTACCTCCAGGGTCGTTGTGCCAGGCGTTAATGCAATCGTCTCGCCTTTTTCAATCAGTGCTGCCGCTGCACGTCCAATGCGGCGCTTCTCTTCAGAGAACTTCTCCAGATGTGCCTGAAATGATCTGTCATTTTTGAATGGTTCATAAAAGAGCGGTTCGATGGACACCGCACCGCCATGGGTCCTCTGTAGCAATCCGTCGTGTTCCAGTTGATCCAAGTCTCGACGGATCGTTACCATCGATGCGCCCAATTCAGCGCTTAAAAACTCAACGGTCACGGTGCCGGAGTGGCGCAGTCTCTCTAGTATTGCGTTAAGGCGCAGTTGTTGCTTACCGGACGAAGCATTGTGATAGCTGTCCGTTCCCGACGACCCACTCTCAGGCTGAGTTTTTCTTGCCACTTATTGCCGACCCCACATACGTTGAATTTCTTCGAGTGACTTTCCTCGCGTTTCAGGAACCCACTTCCATACAAAGACAAACGTTACCAGAGAGAGAAGTGCATACAAAAGGAAGGCGGCCGAGGTGCCGAGCGCCTCGACGATGGAAAGAAAGGTTAGCGTCACTACCAGGCATGCGGTCCAGAGTGCAGTTGTGGCCAGAGAGGTGGCGCGTCCGCGGACTCGTGTGGGAAAAATTTCGGACATATATACCCAGACGCCCGGTCCCAGTCCGACAGCGAAAAAAGCGACATACAGCAGCACGCTGCCGAAAATAACAGCCGGTGCGATGGTTGCTACATGAAGCGCGATTGCCAGGACCGTGAGCGAAACCGCCATGCCCCCCGACGCGACCAGAAAAAGCCCGCGTCTTCCCCAGCGATCGATAAAAATCATAGCTACAAGGGTACATAGCAGGTTAACCAGCCCCACCACGACATTCGCGCCCAGCGCTGCCTTGGCCGATTCGCCATGGAAATGTTCGGTGAAGAGAACGGAGCCATAATAGAGAACTGTATTGATCCCGG
>Ga0206841_1188_pt1 | contig 10363 bp, 8 predicted proteins | sample Alteio_BWOrgCont_25_FD_152851 | JGI IMG/M metagenome (GOLD analysis project Ga0206841, IMG submission 152851) | Enriched cells from forest soil in Barre Woods Harvard Forest LTER site, Petersham, Massachusetts, United States -... | ecosystem: Environmental > Terrestrial > Soil > Temperate forest > O... | reverse complement strand
CAAAGAGCGTTGTCACTCTGAGGCACTCGAAGAGTACGCGGGCAAAGGCCTTTACGCTCACCTTCAACGAAGCTCAGGATGACAGCCGTTCAAGAGATTAAATGTGTTTACTGAATAAACGTCCCCTGGAACTTAAAAGCTATCCCTTCTCCGGTAGCTAAATTTGCAGTAACCCTTGTCCCCAATTCTTCAATAATATAATTTATTTCCAAATGCAGGATGTTATCTTTTTGCGGGTCAACAAGTGTTAAAAATTTCAGGTTATCTGCTTTTTCTAATTGATAAAAATTGCACATTTCGTTTTCAAGAACCTCTTTTACCATTTGCAGCATACAGGCCCCGGGTAAAACGGGATGGTCCGGAAAGTGTCCTTTAAATATTTCGTTATGTCCATCAATTTCCAGCACAGCGTTAATTGTATTATCGCTATGATCTATCGCTATGATCTTATAAAGGGCATTCTTTAGCATGACGAAACCAGCATTAATGAATGATAGATATTTTGGTAGTGATTATAGATCAGTATTCTTTTAGGTTGTACATTTTCATCAGTAATAATAGCAGGAACTTCCGCATTTTTAATACAATTAGCAGCGACCCATAAAGCAAATGATGACGATGTTGGGTATTCACCACAAAGGTGTTTATAGTTTGCCATTGGTTTATCAACAAACAACGAATAACTCAATTGCTGGTAAACCGCATCATTCTTTATATCGCCATTTTTACCTGTAATGATCAGGTCAATATCACCAATCTGAAGTGAATGTGTTGATAAAAAAGCAATGACCTTTTTTTCAATGCCCGCATTATCAACCGGTTTATAAAAAGTTTTTACACCATTAAGTTCAACCAGGTTATTTGAAGATAAATCACTCGACAATAAAAAAAACGCCGCCCCCTCACCGCCGATAGTCCCTTTTGATTCATCAGAGAACAGTGATAAATTAGAAACAGGTTTGCGTTTATATAATCCTAAACGGTTTAAAATAGTAAAGCTGGTATCGGTCAGTTCATCGGTACCCCCAACTAATATATTATTGGTCTCGTTTTCATTAAGCAGCATCAGCCCGTCTGTCAAAGCATTTTCAAAGGACGCACCCTTATGCACAAACGTATTGTTATAGTTATGGCATTTGAGCATCAATGCTATTTGGGCAGCGACCGTATTATGGGTTGTTTGAATAAAGGCTGTTGGCGGCAGCATTTCTTCGTGCATTTCAATAATGCGGGTTAGAAATGACACCGTATCTTCCAAACAACCAAAAGCAGTGCCTGTAATTACGGCACCGGGCATTTCAACATTGCTTTTGTTTAAACAATCCTGCGCTGCGGCCACGCCCATTTTAATAATATGGCTCATACGCCGTATTTGTTTGGGATCGATGAACGCCTTATAATCAGGTTCGATAGCCGTTAAGCGGATGCCGGTAGTTTCAACCGGGGTTATCAAAAAACCCACATCCCCAAAAGTATTTTGCGGCGATATACAAGATGCAGCGCGTATGTAAGCTTTCATATTATATCCGCGAAAATATTAAATATGTACAATTACCGCCAAACCCAAACGAGTTGGACATAACGTTATTAATTTTCTGTCCCTTTACAAATTTGGTCTCAGGTGTAAACGGCAGTTCCTGTCCGGGAAAGCGTCGGCAAATTTAGCCGGATGGGCGGTTGACAGGAATATGCCGGTTGTGCCTGTAGGGTTATCCTGCTGCCAGTCTTTTAAAGCCTGCCAGGCAATAGCCGTATGCGGGCAAGCCACATAGTTATAGGCATCGTAGATCCATTCTATTGCTTTTAGGGTTTGTTCATCATCATAACTATACCCCGTTACCAGCTTTTTCAACCCGCTCATGTTTTTTTTAAACATATCCGCTATGCGTACCCAATTGCTGGGGTCGCCTACATCCATCGCATTGGAAAGGGTAGAAACTGATGGCTTTGGCTGATAAACACCCGAACTCAAAAATCGCGGTACGGTATCATTTACATTGGTGGCGGCTATAAAATGTTCGACAGGCAAGCCCATTTTCCAGGCCAATAAACTCGCGCCTATATTTCCAAAGTTACCGCTGGGTACCGAGAAAACAATTTTGCTTTTGCCTTCCTTTAATGCCTGCGCATAAGCATTAAAATAATAGAATGTCTGAGGTATTAGCCGGGCGATATTAATAGAATTGGCCGACGTTAATCTAAATTTCTCATTCAGCTCTTTATCAGTAAAGGCCTGTTTCACCAGCGCCTGGCAATCATCAAAGGTGCCGTCAACTTCAATAGCGCGGATGTTTTGACCGTTGGTGGTAAGTTGTAATTCTTGTATGTGGCTAACTTTGTCTTTGGGGTATAAGATAGTTACCCTTGTATTAGGCACTCCTAAAAAACCCAAAGCCACTGCTCCCCCGGTATCGCCGGATGTGGCTGCCAGTACATCCAGTTGTTTTTCACCCTCTTCTAAAAAATAGCTCATTACCCGGCTCATAAACCGTGCGCCGAAATCTTTAAACGCTAACGATGGTCCGTGGAAAAGTTCCAGCGCATATACGTTTTCTTCCAGTTCAATTATGGGCGCGTAAAAGTTAATGGCATCGTAAATGATCTTTTTCAAATCATCTTCCGGGATATCATCGCCCAATAGGTTTTTGGCTACATGAAAAGCAATCTCAGGTAAGGTATAATTGTCCAGGTTATTGAGAAATTTATCATCCAGGCGTGGTATTTCCACCGGCATATAAAGCCCCTTATCCTGCGGCATACTGTTGAAAACAGCTTCTTTAAAAGATACACGGGTGGCTGGATCGTTAGTACTGTATAATTTCATTCTTTTGTCGACAAAGTTATTATTCACTCATTCACAACTCACTCATTCACTAATTAAATTATTTATCCTATCACTTTCGGCCCCTTATCATTAATCGTAGATACGTAAATATTCGACCCAATTTTAATACTTGTTAAATGTTGTTGCAACTTTTGGGTTATCAATTTGGCTGTTTCTTCGTCTCGTGTAAATGCAAAAACAGAGGGCCCGGAACCGGAAATACCAAAACTTACCGCACCCATACCCATCGCAATTTCGCGCATTTTATAAAAATCGGGTATCAGCATAGAACGCACCGGCTCGACCAAAATATCCTGCATACTTCGGCCTATAAGGTCAATATCCTGCATAAATAAGCCGCTTACCAGCCCGGCAATATTACCCCATTGGGTAACCGCATCCTTCATTAAAATTTTATTGCGGATGATCTGCCTTGCCTCGCGGGTAGGAACATCCACATCTGGAAATACAATTGCGCAACATAATCCGGCAGGATGCGGCAGGCGCACCACCTCCAATGGCTCATAGCTGCGTATCAATACAAAGCCGCCTAATAAGGCAGGTGCCACATTATCCGCATGACCATGCCCGCAGGCCATTTCCTCGCCTTTCATGGCAAAAGGCAGTTGGTTTACCGGGTCGGAGCCGTCGCCCAATAAAGTTTTGGCCGCAAATAAACCCGCAACGGTACTGGCCGAACTTGAACCTAAACCACTGCCAATAGGCATTTTTTTATGCAGTTCAATATCCAGCCCTAAATCTGTACGGCCAATGCTTTCCAAATAATGCCTAACGCTTACACTCACCGTGTTTTTAGCAGGGTCAAGTGGCAGACGGCCATCATCGCCCGTAATTTTACTGATAGTAATGCCCGGTTTGTTAGTAATACGCATTATTACTTCATCTCCTGGCTCATTAACAGCAAAGCCAAGCACATCAAACCCGCATACCACGTTGGCAACAGTCGCCGGGGCGAAAACTTGCACGGAGGAACTTTTCTGCACATTGCTAAGATCCTTTTTTATAAAAACATTATCATTTATTATTTCATTATTCATATTTCAGGCCTAAAAGGATAAATCCAATAAATAAAGCGGAGGCGCGTCATACCAACTTGTTATAATTATTGTATTGTTTTCAAGAATAACATCCTTAAATTGATAATGATAGCATGTTTCGTCAGGTAATGTCGTTAGTATCTCTCTTTCAAAAATCAATTCTTTTTTCTTATAAAGCGTTAGTGATAAGGTGAATGTGTCCATTGTCATTTTGCAAAACAGACTGGTTTTTATTCCGATTTCTTTAAACGTTTTGGATTTAAATTCCCACTCATTTTTATACCCATCTGCTTTGAATTCTTTCAATTTATTATTTAAAAACGCAACGGGTATATTATCAGTTAGTTTGGCTTGATTTATACCATCAATATACATATCAATAAAAAAATCAGGCAATTCCCCATTTTTCATATTGTCATATAGTGCCTTGTCAAAAAAGATAGACACGCATAAGCAATTTTCAAATATGCGATTTGGTTTAATAATATGACAAGCATTTATTACTAACCTCGTATATCCGGTAGGGACAAATTTCGACTGTTTAATTTGCCGCTTTAAATAATTACCTATAAATCGAGAACGAAACGAAAAATCAGAAGTATATTGACGAGGAGTATGTAAATTCTCCTCGTAATCTAACTGCAACCCAATATCTCTTATTACTCGCATTATTATTTTGTCCCCACATTTATCAAATCAGCAAATACACCTGCTGCTGTAACATCAGCGCCCGCACCGGGGCCTTTAACTACTAATGGCCGCTCTTTATACCTATTCGTTGTAAACGATATGACATTATCGCTGCCGGACAGGGTATAAAACGGGTGGCTTTCATCCACCATTTGCAGAGTGATGGAGGCTTTGCCGTCTTCCAGCTTGCCTATGTATCTTAACACTTTATTTTCCGCTTCTGCTTTGTTTTTTAAATTGGTAAAATAGACATCTTCTGCTTTTAGCGTGGCATAAAAATCATCAACCGTTTCAGCATCCAAACAGGCTTTGGGTAATATATTTTGTATTTCCACATCACTTGCTTCTAAGGCATAACCGCTGTCGCGCGCCAGTATCAGTATTTTGCGCATAAAATCGGTACCGCGCAGGTCATCGCGCGGGTCGGGTTCTGTATAGCCTTTTTCCTGTGCCAGTTTTACGGTATCATGGAAATTGGCACCGCCTTTAAAATTATTGAAGATAAAAGATATGGTGCCTGATAGTATGGCTTCAATACGCTGCACCCTGTCGCCACTGTTCATCAGGTTTTTTAAGGTTTGAATAATGGGCAGGCCCGCGCCAACATTGGTTTCATAAAAAAAGTCGACACCATGCTGCCTGGCCGTATCCCTGAAAGTTTTGTACTGGCTGTAAGCTGCCGAATTGCCAATTTTGTTACAGGTTACAATAGATATCGTCGACTTAAAAACCTCTTCGTAAAACTCAACAGGTTTGGTACTGGCGGTATTGTCAATAAACACGCAGTTGGGCAGGTTCATGCTTTTCATCCGGGCAACAAACTCGTGTAGGTTAGCTTTCTCGTCCGACTGGTGCAATTCATTCTCCCAATTATCCAATGATATGCCATCCACATTAAATAGCATTTTACGCGTATTACTGATACCCGCAATTTTAACTTGTATGTCATTATTAGCCTGTAAAAATTCGGTATGGGCATTTAACTGGCTAAAAAGCGTTTTGCCTATGTTGCCTGTCCCTAAACAAAAAGCGTATAAGGTTTTTGTTAACTGTTCAAAAAAAGCGTCATGTACCGCATTTAAAGCTTTTGCAAGGTCGGTTGATGAGATGATAACCGAGATATTATATTCGGACGATCCCTGTGCTATCGCCCGCACATTTACCCCATTGCGGCCTAAAGAATGGAACAGCTTGCCTGCCACGCCGGGCGTTTCCTTCATATTTTCGCCAACCACGGCCAAAATGGCCAGGTTTTCTTCAATTACTACCTGCTCCAGTTTTTTGGCAAATAGTTCCAGTTCAAATTCCTGCTCAATTACCTGCCGCGCCCTTTCGGCGTTGCCGGGTTGAACAGCAAAGGTGATGCTGTGTTCGGACGATGATTGGGTAATCAAAATCACGTTGATCTGTTCGCGCGCCAGCAAGGAAAACAACCTGCCGCTAAAGCCCGATTTACCCACCATGCCGCTGCCTTCCACATTAAGGATGCTGATATTGTTGATAGATGAGATTCCTTTTATTGGCAGGTTTGACGGCTTGCAATGATGTTGGATAACAGTACCAGCAAATTCCGGCTCAAAAGTATTTTTGATAACGATGGGTATCTTTTTCAAAAATGCCGGGATCATGGTTGGGGGGTAGATCACCTTAGCGCCGAAATAGGATAGTTCCATAGCCTCGGTATAAGTTAGCTCTTCTAAAGAGAATGCCTTTTTCACCATGCGCGGGTCGGCGGTCATCATGCCGTTAACGTCGGTCCATATTTGAATTTCAGACGCGTTTAGCGCAGAGCCAAATATGGCAGCGGTATAATCACTTCCGCCACGACCAAGCGTGGTCATTTGTCCGGCATCATTACCTGCTATAAAGCCTGTAACAAACAACATTTTACCCGCATTTTCATTATGAAAGCCGCGTATCAGTATTTCGGTTAGTTCTGTATTGACTTTTGCCTGGCCAAATGAGCTATCGGTTTTTATTAGTTTGGACGCGTCAACAAACAAAGCTTCCGGAAAATGCTGTGCCGCGATTTTGCTGATCATTAAGGTTGAGCAACGTTCGCCGTAGCTTAATACCAGGTCGAGGGTTTTGGGTGTAAGCTCACGCAATGTGAGTATTCCCTGTAGCAGATCTTCCAATTCATTAAAATGGATCTTTAAACGGGTAAATGCAGGGTTTTGATATTGTACCGCCAATAAACTTTTTACTACATCAAAATGGCGTTTTTCCAGTTCGGCTAATTGGGCGGTAAACTCGTACCCTTTCGCAGCATTTTCGGCCATTTCAATAAGCAGGTTGGTTACCCCGCTCATAGCCGATAGTACAACAACAGGTTTGTCCCCGCCATTGGTCTCTTCGTTTAAAATATTTAATAAAGTTTGGATACTTTCAACTGATCCTACAGATGTACCGCCAAATTTTAAAATCTTCATAATACGTTATAAACAAAAACGCCTTCCTCTTTGTGGAGGAAAGCGTTTGACTGGTTTTTATCTTTTAAACCATAACAATCACTTTCCTCCGGGGTTTATGCCGGTGGTAGTTGATGTTGTTGTCATGGTGGTGTTTGTTGTCATTATTGTATGCCGTAAAGTAAGTAGATTATTTTTTAATAAACAAGGGCTATTCTATTTATTTATCTGCATACAATTCCGGCTTAAATCTTTTGGCCAACAAACCCGTTGCCAAATCTGTATCTATTTCCATAACCAAAACACCCGGTTTTCCATAAGGCTGATGTGCAAGGCAATGCCCGTCGGGGCCTATGATTGAGCTTGCCGACTCGGGGTATCGTGTGGCATAATTTGAGCTGGCAAAAAAGACAGTGTTTTCCATTGCCCGCATCATCATCGCCCTTTCGTAGTATGGATTGTTTTTATTCCCCCATTCAGTGAGTTCTGTGCCATTTATGTTGCTGCCCACAAAATGCGGGTGAAAAACAATCTTTGCATCACGCCGGGCAGCCCACCTGGCCAATTCAGGATATCTGAATCCCTCATGACATATTACTATCCCAAACTTTACACCATTTACATCAAAAATCCTGCGTTCGGTGCCCGGCACCCATATATCATCTTCGGTAGGATCTAATTGCGTTTTCGCCTGGAACCCTAATGTTTCACCAGTGCCTGAAATAACCTGTGCCACATTTAATATACCGGCAGGTGTATACCAATCCATCGGCAATATAATGGCAATATGATTTTCGGCTGCTATTTTACAGGCTTTATTCAATGCCGCATTCATTTTTTGAGGTGAGCTAATTTCAACCTCGAATTCTTTAGCCGGATAGCCGGGAATATATGATTCGGGGAAACAGATAATTTCGGCACCTTGCTTTGCTGCTTCCTTTACCAGTTTATCGACCTGTGATAACCCATCGTCAATAGATTTTGGAAAAGGCGGGCAGGCAATTGCTACTTTCATGATGCTGATAAAATGAATATTCAAAAAAACGAGTAAATTTCGAGTATCAAGCTTAAAAAGGTTTTATTTTTTCAATGCCTTTTATCTTTCCTAAATTGCACCGGAAATGCAGGGACTCATAACCAAATCAACCGGAAGCTGGTACCAGGTGCAAACACCAGGCGGAGAAAAGTTTGATTGCCGTATAAAAGGTAAGTTCCGCATAAAAGGCATTACTACTACCAACCCGCTTGCCGTTGGCGATGTGGTTGATTTTGATATGGAACCCGAACAGGGCACCGGTGTTATCACTAACCTGCATACCCGCAAAAATTATATTATCCGCAAATCTATCAACCTGTCAAAACAGTCGCAGATAATTGCCGCTAACCTTGACCAGGCCTTATTGATAGTCACTTTGGCTTCACCGCGTACTTCGTTAGGCTTTATCGACCGTTTTTTGGTAACTGCCGAAGCTTATGATATCCCGGCCGTGCTGATATTTAATAAGCTCGACCTGTTTAGCGGTGAGGGTTTAGAAATATTGGCTGATTATAAAGCCATTTATGAAAATATAGGCTACCCCTGTTACGAAGTTTCGGCATTGGAAAGAACAAATATTGAGCGGGTGCAGGAATTGTTAAAAGATAAAATAACCCTGCTTTCCGGTCATTCGGGAGTTGGCAAATCAAGCCTGATCAATGTATTGCTACCCAAACTCGACCTGCGCACCGGCGAGGTATCCGAATGGAGCGATAAGGGTATGCACACCACCACATTTGCCGAAATGTTTGAGCTGCCGCAGGGCGGCTTTATTATTGATACACCTGGCATCCGTGAGTTAGGCATTATTGATATTGGGCATGATGAACTGGGCCGCTACTTCCCCGAAATGCGCGCACGTATGCACGATTGCCGCTTTAAAAACTGCCGCCATATTAATGAACCTGGCTGCGCCGTGTTGGAAGCATTGGAAAATGGCGAAATTGAATTATCGCGCTATGAAAGCTATCTGAGCATTTATCATGGGAATGATACGAGGGCGTAGAGTAGTCTAAAGTCCTAAGTCTTGAGTTCTAAGTATGGTTGCCTTAAGGACTTAAGATTATCGGCTCAGGACTTAAGACTTAATTCATCCCAACGCATTCCCAAAATCCTCCAACAGATCGTCCAGATCCTCAATGCCGATTGATAACCGTATCATATTATCCGAGATACCCATTTCGGCGCGTTTTTCGGGGCCTAATTCGTTAAATATGGTATGGGCAACGGGGATAGCCAGTGTGCGGGTATCGCCCAGGTTGCTTGATTTTACTACCAATTGCAGCTTATTTAAAAAGGCAAAGCAATCTACGCTTTCGTCCAGTTCGATGCTCATCAGGCTGCCGAAGTTGGCGAACAGCTTTTTAGCCATTTCATGTTGCGGATGATGCGCCAGACCGGGATAGAATACCTTTTTAATGTGCGGGTGCGCTTCAAAGTAATTAGCCAATGCCATTGCGTTAGCGCATGACCTATCCATACGCAGGGCTAAAGTTTCAGAGCCTACCGAAATAGAATGTGCCGCTTCTGGCGCTAATGTGCCGCCTGCATCCCGCAACCCTTTTTTCCTGATCTGGGTAACGCCTAAAGTTTCGGGCTTTACCTGCTTTTTATATACGTCATTAATATTCGCGAAGTTAAGCCAGTTAAACAGGCCGGTATCGGTAACGCTGCCACCCAGCGCATTGCCATGCCCGCCAATATATTTGGTTAATGAATTAATGACCAAACTTGCTTTTACATCGATTGGTTTAAACAGGTATGGCGTTGTCATGGTATTATCCACCATGTACAAAATACCCTTTTCTTCGCAAAGATTACCTATTGCTTCCATATCGGCAATTTGGGTAGCAGGATTGGCTATGGTTTCTACAAAAACCATTTTGGTGTTGGGCTTTAGTCCGGCTTTTATATTTTCCACAGAAGTTGCATCTGTAAAAGTAATATCTAAACCCATGTCAATAAATGTTTGGAAAATACTGCGGGTGTTGCCAAACAGGTAGGAGCTTGAAATTATATGATCGCCATTTTTTATCAGCGCTATAATAGTGGAAGATATAGCCGCCATACCGGTAGCGAAACAAACGGTAGCAAAGCCATTTTCCATTTGCGTTACCTTATGCTCTAAAGCGTTAACCGTAGGGTTTCCCTGGCGCGAATAGGCAAAGCCGCTGGTTTTATTCTGGAAAACATTTACCAGGTCCTGCACATCATCATAACCAAAAGTTACCGAAGTATGGATGGGTTTATGCAAAGCGCCATGTTCGGGTTTTTTTAAACGGTCGGAATGTAAGAGGGTGGTAGTAAAGCCTTTTTTATTGGTCATTATAGTAACATTCAATTG
>Ga0206841_1187_pt1 | contig 10389 bp, 8 predicted proteins | sample Alteio_BWOrgCont_25_FD_152851 | JGI IMG/M metagenome (GOLD analysis project Ga0206841, IMG submission 152851) | Enriched cells from forest soil in Barre Woods Harvard Forest LTER site, Petersham, Massachusetts, United States -... | ecosystem: Environmental > Terrestrial > Soil > Temperate forest > O... | reverse complement strand
AGCCGAATGCCCGCTCTGTCGAAATAGGATCGAGCATAAGAATAGACGACGATCTCGGCTGCGGCCTTGGAGGCGGAGTAGGGATCCTTGCCGCCAAGCTTGTCGTCTTCGACGAAGGCGAGGCCCTTTTCCTCGTTGGCGTAGACCTTGTCTGAGGTCACCGCGAGCACGCCCTTCAAACCGGGCACGCCGCGCGTGGCTTCCAGAAGATGGACAGTCCCCATCACATTGGAAGCAAAGGTCTCGACGGGATCGGCGAGCGAGCGGCGCACCAGCGCTTGGGCAGCCAGATGCAGCACGATCTCGGGCTTGACGATGTCGACAGCCTGCCGCACGGCGCCCAGATCGCGCAGATCGCCGAACAGCGAGCGGATCGTGCGGTCAACGCCCGCCACGTGGAAGAGCGGCTGGTCGGCCGCCGGCGGCAGCGCAAAGCCGGTGACTTCAGCGCCAAGTTCCCTCAGCCAGAGCGCCGCCCAGCTGCCCTTGAATCCGGTATGGCCGGTCAGGAGAACCTTCTTGCCGCGCCAGAACTGCGCCGTGGGCAGAGCCGAACTCACGCCCACACCTTCCACGGTGCCTTGCCCTGCGCCCAGAGCTGTTCGAGGTGGTTCTTGTCGCGTAGCGTGTCCATCGGCTGCCAGAAGCCGGAATGGCGGTAAGCCATCAATTCACCGGATGCGGCGAGGTTTTCAAGCGGTGCCGCTTCCCAGGAAATCTGATCGCCTTCGATCATGTCGACGACATCGGGCTGAAGCACGAAGAAGCCGCCATTGATAAGCGTGTTGTCGCCAGGAGGCTTCTCGATGAAACGCGTGATCTTGTCGCCATCGAGCGAGAGGGAACCATAACGTCCAGGGGGGATCACGCCAGTCAGAGTGGCGCGCCTGCCGTGCTTCTTGTGGAAGGCGATCAGAGCGCGGATGTCGATATTGGCGACGCCATCGCCGTAGGTGAAGCAGAAAGGCTCGTCCGGATTCAAGAAAGAGGCAACGCGCTTGAGGCGCCCGCCCGTCATGCTGTTTTCGCCGGTATCGACCATCGTCACACGCCAGGGCTCGGCCTTCTGGTTGTGGTAGACGACTTCGTTCTTCTCCGCATCGATCGTCACATCCGCATTGTGCAGGAAGTAATTGGAGAAGTACTCCTTGATCATATAGCCCTTGTAGCCAAGGCAGATCACGAAATCATTGATGCCGTAATGGCTGTAGATTTTCATGATGTGCCAGAGAATCGGCCGTCCGCCGATCTCGATCATCGGCTTGGGGCGCAGGTGCGACTCTTCGGAAATGCGCGTGCCCATGCCGCCGGCGAGAATGATTGCTTTCAAGGTCAGACCCGATAGACAGAGAATTTGAGCGCGGCTATAGCGGCTTGACATCCTCTTGGCAATCAAGCGCCGTTATCACCGCTCCTAGCAAAGCTGCCCCCTATGGCCCGTGTCAAATCCGGATTTCGCAAGCGCTTCAACATTTGCAACTATGAAGGGTTTCAGATGCCAGCCCTTGCTCGACGGCGGGCATGAGGCGCGGGGCCGGCGTCTGAAAGACTCTAGAGGAGGAAGCCGCAACGCGCTGAAATAATGCAGATCACATAATCTGAACAAAACCCGATGATTGCGAGCACTTCTTAATTGATTCACACAGAGTTCTGCCATGAGACCAAGTATGGCCGTAGATGATTGCGCGCGGCTACGCATAATTAGTCCTCGGCTTGTCTGAACCTCCAGCGGCAAGCAGGTTCAAAGCTCCCGTTCCGCCGCCTTGCTCTTATTGCGGTCCGCGCCATTTCGTGAGAGCCGCCGGAGATCTGCGAGCGCGGAGCGGATCTGCGGCCAGGGCAGTTCCTCACAGTCTTCTTTCCATTGACCCATCGCGATCAGCGATTCGAGCTTGGCGACAATACCATCGAGCGACGAAGACGGCGTCGCCCATAAGGCTTCTGCTAGTTGCTGCTCTTGTTTTGCCGCCAGCTCTTCCTGCTGAAGGGCCACAGAATAGCCCAGGCGCCTGTCGGCCTCCTCCCAGCGCTTCTGGTGCGCACTGAGTTTCGACATGAGTTCGTCCCCCAGAGTCGCTGCAGCGGGATAGGTCTCGATCACCTCGTCAAGGGCAGGAAGTGAGGTAATCCGAACCGGCTCCCGCATACCATCAACCCTCACGCATACGTACGGAAAGCCGATAGCGCGTTGCAGCTTAGACTCCAGGCATTGCTGTTTGCGGCACAGCGCAAGGGTTTTTCTATGCGCCGACTGCCATTCCCGCCAAGCCCTGATGGTCGGGTCGGGTGCTGTGTTGGCAGTGGCCTGCGGCGTGGCCGCAGACGGCAGGAATGGCGCGGTAGAGGCCGCGAAAGTCGTGGAGATCATTCTCCGACGAGAAACGGCAGACAAAGTCGTGCTAGTCTCAGAATCAGCCATGATCCGAGCTCCATACAGCTTGAATTGTGGTCAGGCCGGATGACGTGCTGACACACGCGTCCGGCCGCTTAGCGGGAACCAAGTTATACTTTGGCGCAATGATGAGCAAGCTAAATCACCATTTTATGGTGATTACATGAATTCCGTGCAATGCAAAATGGCACGTACAGCGCTGGATTGGGGCGTTCTTGATCTAGCAAGAGAGGCGCAAGTCTCAACGCAGACGATTGTCCGCTTTGAGCGCGGCGATCAGCTAAGAGCCCAGACAATCCAAACCCTTCAACGCACCCTCGAAGCCGCTGGTGTTGAGTTCATCCCGGAGAACGGAGGTGGCGTCGGTGTTCGCTTGAAAAAAAGACCCTCGTTCTAGGTTAGCGTTTTTCCCAGCGATTTTACGAGCAAGCTCGCTCTCCTTGCGTCACTGGGGTTCCCCGACCTTGAACTCTTCAGACCAGTGGTGGCGTCCCGGTCGAGGCGCTCCTTCCAACCGATCCGCGAGGGCCCGATAATACGGAACGTTCTATTATCAGAACTAGCAGCAAGCATAGAACCGCATTGCCCAAGCTTCAGGTTCGACTCAAATACTGTCTCACCTCATCCTCCGCCAGATGGGACAATCTGCAAGCAGCAAGCTGAGGCCGTTCAGGCTGCACGGCTGCGCGTTTCGCGCGATCGTGAGCACGGATTTCAAGGGATCGTGAGCAGTGCTATCACGCCTTGGATCACTTCGGCCGACATCTCAACCGGCTTAGGAAGAGCTTCGTCATTATCGAGGAAGCCGATGCTTATCCAGGGATTGTCGATGCGGCGTATCAAAGAAGTCCTCGGATTAAAGAGCGCTTGCCGCTTACCAAAAAAGCCCTTCCCAAGGTTAGAACAAATCGGAACTGAATTTGTAGCTCAGTCCTATAGTACCAGCCACTTCATCGAACCGAACTTTTCCGTTGAAATGACGCCCGACGAAGTCCGTCAGCGCATAGTTGGATTTGCCAAAATCGCTATAGCGAACTTCGCCACGGATCAGGACGTTATCCGTGACTGCATATTCGACTCCACCTCCGATGGTCGAACCGGTGCGGATGTTGCTCTTGGAAACTGCTGTCGTGAAGCCATTCATCAAGACATCGCTGATACCAAACTTCTCGTCAGCAAATGCTACGCCGCCCGTGATGTAGGGCAGAAAGCGATCGAAGGCGTAACCAACGCGAGCGCGGATCGAAGCCTGCCAATCGCCTTTAAACTTGTGAAAGAACGTATTAGAAAGGTCTGTCCCAGGGTCGACACCGTTGAGGCTCTTCGATTTGGAAAGGTTGGTGCCGTCGAAGTCGCCCTCAAAGCCAATTACGAGGCCTTCTGGAAACTCGTAGTTCAGGCCAGCGTGGCCGCCGCCGGTGAACGCAGTATCGTCGAACTTGAACGACTGTCCAACGCTACTCGTTTCTTTCACGTTGGTGCCAACCACGCCAGCATGAACGCCGACATAGAACCCGGTCCACCTATAGGGGACGTATGCGGGAACGGTAGGCTCGGCAGGTGTGGCAGCGAGATCGGCTGCGATAGCCGACGTTATGGTGAGGAGCAAAGCCGCGAAGGCGATACGGCATTTCATTGCTGGCTCCTAATATAGTCTTGCACTGACTCATAGTGTTAGCACACGGAGCGTCCATGAAGAAGAATCTGTCAGGAAACCGAGCGTGACCACAGTGACTTTTCCAGTGCATTGCGTCATGCGCCGCTTGCCGCGCTCTCCGGACGGGAACAAAATCCGGTGAGTGTGCGGGTCCTGGTCACCAACTACTGAACGGCGGGTTTCCAATATATCGCGTCTAGAATCCCCCGCACTGCAGACGGGGACATCACATCATACGAAACACGCTCCACCTTCAATTCTAGGTGCGTGAAGCATGCATAATCACCATATACTAGGAGCTTCACAACCTGCCCCATCCTGGACACCTGCAGTCGTCTTTTGTCCCCACTTGAGGCTCTGGCGCATGTTAATTGCTTCGTGATTAAGATTTGCCCTTTGGCATAGCCAAATCAATGGCCTACGTTCCATCGCCCTACGCCGCTATTTCCGAGAAGCCGTCAATATGGATTGGCATCGTTGTAGGCATTGGTCCATGTCCTATCAACAAACTGCTCCTTCGTACCAGATGTCCCGAGCCCTCGAAACGCGAACTGGACCTGTACGGACGTATCCTGCTTCAAAGTGGTGGTATTGAAGTTGCGTTGGAAAATGAGGCCAAACGACACACATTCGTTCACGTAGCTTAGCCCAAGGGAGCTTTGCGCAAACCGCTTTTCATTGAGATCGTAGAGAGCACCCGCGCTAGCAATCCAATTGTCGGTGATCTTGATTGAAGTTTTTCCGTTGAGACCCGTACGCGTACCCAAACCAAGTTCGGGCTGGGCCCCATAGCGCCCATAAGTAAGATCGGCCTTGTACTGACCAACGGTTCCAGTCGCTCCAGCCTCGACCTGGCGCATGGCCCAATCAGAATCGTTAAATCTTGCATCTGTGAAAAGGGCAAAGTCTCTATATGGCTGTAGAGCGATGCGGCCAACATAATCAGACTTGATCGTATCTAAGCCGGACTCCAAGCCTGTATTGGTCATGTCACCGTTTTTATAGGGATTATATCCAAACAAAGCAGCCGACTGTCCGAACATGGCATTGTAAACACCACCTCCCTTGGTGGTCAGCGTGTACTGAAAGCCAGCATTGACGCGCGATCCATCCTCAAGGCGATCCCAGCCCGAGAATTTGTCCCACTGGAACAGATTGCTATCATCAAAGATAAGGCTTTGAGCATCCTCGTTGGGGAACTGGCCGGTTTGAGCCGCCTTCGGGCGCAGAATGACTTGGGCAATGGGTTCGATAACCTGGTTTCCCCAGTCCGCTTGCCAGATCAAAGGATATCGATAATCAAGACCAATAGCCGGGACAACATTGGCAGCGAAGCCATTTTTCACAAATTGCACAGCATCGCTGTTATTGAGCGAGGTGTAGCCCAGATCACCACGAACATAGGTGAAGGGGGTCCATTGCTCGCCATACGTGTCTGTGAGGGTTTTCTTCCAGTAAACATTAAGAGACGCACGCGAGTAGTTACCCCCAACGCCAGTCTGCACACAGTTGGCTCTCGTCGTCAGAGTTGACCCGTCGCAGGTCGCTGAAACGCCGTTCAGAATGTTCGTAAACGCGGCATCTTGGCGCGTAATATTGGTAAAATTGGAGTTCCACCCCAACTCGCCGCCAAAGACAGGGTGATCCACAATGTAGTCGTAATCGACAACAGGAAGAGCAATCGGCAATTGCTTTTGTGAGACACCCTGCTGCAGGGTCTGGAAATAGTAAGCTCGTGCGTCAAACCATGACTTATCTCCCGAGCCGGTCAGATAAATCGTCGAGTCAGCTTCACCGAGCGTCTTCAGATTTGTCAGCTTATAATCCCGCCAATAGAACCTGTCGGTCAGGAGTGAGCCATTCCAACCCCATCGCCATTTGTCATTAAGCCAAAACTCGCCCTGGCTTTGAATTGATCCGCGAAACCGAGGGGAACCAATATTTTCGTCGGCGAATTTGTCGGGCTGGGCCTGAAATGTTCCTGAGGCGGTAATGGAGTATCTGCCGCTTTCAAGACGATGGCGCCACTCGACCTCGCCATTGGGGCCTTGAGTCGTCGTAAAGCCTGGCGTGATCGTCATGTCGTAATTGGGCGCAAGATCGATGAAATAAGGCGCGTCTACGCCGTACCCGATCCCGGAGGCGTTGTAGTAGGTTGGCGTGATAAAGCCGGTCTTGCGCTTCACCGACGGATCGGGCGTGGACATATAGGGCGAATAGGCAACCGGATATCCGAAGAGCTCGAACCAAGCGTCTTCGAAATAGATCATCTTTTCCTGTTCGTTGTGAATGATCTTCACCGCCTTGATCTGCCACCAGGGCGGCTTCTCAGGATGCTGTTGGCAGGGAAGGCAAGCCGTATAGACCCCGTTCTGGAAGGTGGTGACGTCGCCGGCCGCACGTTCGGCACGGTTGGAGGCAAGTCGGGTCTCATCCGGCGTCAGGATCTTCAACGAATTGATGAAGCCTTCCTTGTAATCGTCTGTCAAATCGAAATTATTGGCATGCGTCACCGTTCCGTCGGCCTCGGTAATGACCACATTGCCGGATGCCCGCACCCGATGCAACTTGCGGTCGTAGACCACACGGTCGGCCTGCAGGGTCCGCTCGCCATAGTAGATCTGCACACCACCGATGGCAGTCACTGTGTCATTGTCCTGGTCGTATTGCAGCTCCCTGGCCTTGACGACCATATTCGGCTTGGTTTTGGCGCCGGTATTGGTGTTGTCCTGGTGCAGGACACCCAGTAAACCTTGGGCGTTGGAAAAAGACGGAATCAACGCGAGCGACAGCGCTGCGACCGCGAGCGCGGGCAGACTTGTTCTCGTGAGGAAATGGCGAGCTGATACGCGCATCAGCCATCCTCCTGGTTAAGCAACACTGTAAAACCGATCAGGACACCGACAATGGCCGGAGTCCAGGCAGCGGCGGCGGGCTGGATCAGCCCCGCCGTACCCAAATCCTTGGCCATCTTGGTTACGACATACAACACGAAGCCCGCCCCGATACCACTCAAAATCATCACACCAAGACCGCCAAGGCGCGCAAAACGCAGCGACACCGTCGCTGCGATCAGCACCATGGCCACCAGCAGCGCGGGGCGTGCCAGAAGTGTCTGATATTGCAGCCGGTAGTCGTTGGCTTCAAGCCCTGCGGCGCCTTGCTGTGCAATTGAGGCAGGGAGTCTCCAGAAAGACACGCTATCCGCTGAAGCCGCAAAATTTTGCTTGACCTGCTCGGCAGTCAAATTTGTAGGAAAATCAATGCTTTCCTGCAAAATTGGCTCCTGATTGGGTACAAACTCGCGTACCTTTGCAAGGTGCCACACCCCCTTGTCAAGTGTCGCCGTATCGGCCTCGATACGCCGCGTGAACTGGTTGGCGCCGTCGAAGGCGTAGATCGTCACACCGTTGAGGGTGCCGTCGTCCCCATTCTCCGACAAGGCGTGAAGGACTGCCTGGCCCGTCCGCGAGCGTTGCCGGATCCACAGGGCCTTGTCGCTATCATGGGCCTGTTCGGCACCGAAGATCTTGGAATTGAGGATATCGCTGCGTGCCTTCAGCGTTGCCGATATAGGGTTGAAGCCAGCGGCGGCGATAATGCCGAGTGCGATCGCGCAGAGCACGGGCGGGCCCAGGAACTGCCAAACCGACATGCCAGCCGCGCGCATCACCACCAATTCGAACCGCCAGCTCAGATTTACAAAACAGATCATCGCCCCGAACAGGAAGACGAAAGGTAGGGTTTGCTCGATGACCGAAGGCGTACGAAACAAGGAAATCGTGGCGATCGATCCGATCGAGACATGCGGCATATCGCCTGCCCGCCGAGTGGTGTCGGCGAAATCGAGCAGGAAGATCATCGCGAACAGAAAGATAAGCACGCCGCAAATGGCGATCAGGAAACGGATGCTGAGATAGCGGCTGAGCGTCAAAGGGGTCATGCGCGCGACATCCGGCGGATCGCGAAGGCCGAGAGGTCGGCGAGCCAGCCCGAGAGACTTGTCGGAATGCTCAACCGGATCCAGCCCATGACGACGGCAAATCCTATCAGGCATGCTAACAGCGGGATGGCGAAGGCCGCATATACGCCGGCGACCGAATGCACGCTCAGGCTCTGCGTGGCGACAAAGCCACTGACCCGCACGGCGAGAATCGCGATGATGGCGGCCGTAACGGCGCTCGCCCGGCCTTGGCGCGTGGTACGGGCCTGGCCGAGGGCGGCGAGAGCGATGAACATGAAGGCGATGGGATAAAGCGGAGCCGTGAAACGGTCGACCAACTCGCCGCGGATGCGGCCGGCTTCGGCGGCGGCTTCGGGACCTGTGACTTTCATGTTCAACAATTCATCGGTATAGCGGTCGCGCGGTTTGAAATAGGTCGGATCCCCTTCATCACTGGCTAATTGTGACAGATCGAAGGCGTAGCGCTCGAACACCACGATGGAAGCATCCGACGCGTTGCCGCCTTTCTGCTGCTGAAGCGACCCCTTTTCCAGTACGAGAAACAAGCCCGAGCCCGTATCGACGACCTGCCCTTGCTCGGCAATATAAGTATTGATCTCGTCCTTTGAGCGCGCATCCTGCACGAAAATTCCGAGCAATGTACCGTTGGGCTGTCTTTCGCGGATGTGGAAGGTGATGCCGTGAACCGTTGTGAACTGCCCTTCCTGTAGGAAGTGCGACACAATGTCCGCGCCGATCGCCGCGCGCCATGAGGTGAGCTCGTGCTGGCTAGCAGGTTGGCCATAAAGCGTGATGGCGGCGATGCCGGCAACCGCCAGCGCTGTAACTCCCGCAAAGGGACCAATGAGACGGCTGGGCGGCAGGCCAGCCGCATTTAGGACAACCAGCTCAGAGGCGGTGTTTAGGCGGGTGAGCAGCCAGGTCATCGCCACGAACAGAGCGAGCGGCGCCACGACGACCACGAGCGCCGGTAGGGCGAGCGAACTGATCACCAGGAACACCACGAGAGACTGGCCTTGAGCCGTCATGACATTGAATTCGCGCAGAGCTCCGACCATCCAGGCCAGAATCGTCAGGACGACAAGGCAGACAAGAAAGGCACCACCAAATTGCCTCGATATATAACGGCTGATCAGGGTCATCTCTGCTCTTCGGATTTTGTAGCCGGCCTTTCAGCTTTGACCGACGACAACGCGAGATGTTGGCACCAAGAAATTTGCACTCCGGCGCCAGCCCTCAAACACGTCTTCATATTAGGCCCTTCAAAGCCAAACAAGCCGTCAACACGATGTTCGCACTCATGAGACACGCGAATTAAGGTTTCCAAATGATAAACTCCATCCTCACTCGCTCGGGCGGGACCGCTACCATTGATCAATCTGCATATTGTGAGACGGATCGGCCCCTCTCTGACCCTACTTCAACAGTGAGATTCTAAAAGCGTCGTGAGTTCAATGCGTTGCAGGCGCGCGAACGGGTGTTTGCACTACATTTTGCGGGTTTAGGCCGCTGCTCAAGCGGCCTGTTCGCGGATATTTTGCGGCAGGGCGACGCCGGCGGCCTGGAAGACGGACCCGACTTGGCCTTTCACGTGGGTTCGGGTGGTGATGCGCTTGCCATCCTTCTCGATCGTGGCTTCCTGCAGCCGGTCCAGGTCGCGTAGCAGATCGCCCCATTCGACGCTGAAGCCTTTGGCGGTGCAAAGATCCGTCAACTCCTTCTGCAGCATCAGAGCCAGGAACGAGCAGAACACGTGACCGCGGATCGCCTCATCCGAGACGTGATAGATGGGCCGGGTGCACATCAGCGCCTTAGCCCGGCGGGACACAACCTCCACCTGCAGAAAGTCGCGGTAGCGAAGGACTGCCTGCAGGTGCGTGATCTTGGCGTAGGTCCTTAAGACGAAGATCCCGTCATAGCGGGCCTTTTCGGCCAGCTTGCCCGGATCGATCTCGAAGGCGTCCTTGGTCACAGCCTTCAGATCGCGTCGATAGGCCTTGTTGCCGATAAGCGCCTTGTCGCCCTTCTTCAACTGCTTTGGGCGGCTTCCCCCGCGGATCATGCCCATTGGATTGCGCGACTGGGCCAATGCGTTCAAATCAGAGGGATTGGATATTAGTGATGCTCGGACAAGTAGATTGCAAGCTGTGTTCTAATTTGATCTGCCAAGTCCACCGCGGCCGTATTCATTGCGTTGGTTGCAGCACGGTTTGCCGCATAGTACTGAAGAGTTCCAGAGTATGATTTGCGAGCGTATGCTGTCCCAGAGAAAAGAACCTTATTAGTTTTACTATCTACCAATGTAAAGTTGCCTCTGAGGGTAATAATAGCTATTTCCAATGTGAGTGTAGTCCCATTGACGACTTGTGGAGCCCC
>Ga0206841_1183_pt1 | contig 10587 bp, 4 predicted proteins | sample Alteio_BWOrgCont_25_FD_152851 | JGI IMG/M metagenome (GOLD analysis project Ga0206841, IMG submission 152851) | Enriched cells from forest soil in Barre Woods Harvard Forest LTER site, Petersham, Massachusetts, United States -... | ecosystem: Environmental > Terrestrial > Soil > Temperate forest > O... | reverse complement strand
ACCATAACAGCCGGGACAGACAGCGGTTTAAACAGCTATTTAAAAGTGAGCAGGGAAATATATGATGGTGAAATAAAATACGGCATAGGGGGACATGCGATTGCTTTAAAGGAAGTAAATATTAACCGCACAAGGGTAAAAAGCGAGCGGCAAAAAGCAGAAGAAGCGGCAACCCAATATTCAGACAACTTAAATGGCAAGGGGGCTGCCAATCAAGTTATTACGGCTGATGACCTTGAAATGTTTGGGGGCGCTACACTGGCCGACGTTTTAAACGGGCGGCTTGCCGGGATAGAGTTTGATAATGTACAAGGTATACTGGCGCCCTTTTTACAAAGGAGAAAGGATCAATTAGGCGGCCCGCCAACACCTATGTTAATTGTATTAGATGGCCTTGTATTAAACGCATCTGCTTCACCTCCACCCAAATCTTCCGCAAACGATATGACCAACAGCGGCGGCGCTCCAGTTCCCCCAGCATGGACAGAAGTGAACGAGATTCCGATATCTAATATAGAAAGCATTGAAATACTACGCTCAATAGAATACCTTGCTGCCTATGGTAGCAGGGGCGGCAGCGGGGTCATAGTCATTACTACCAAACATGGCGGGCAGGAGCATGTTATTGGTGAGAAGCCACCGGGCATACTTAATTTTAATGCCAAAGGGTATTATTTGGCCCACAAGTTTTACTCGCCGAAATATGATGGCCCGACAGCAAATACGTCAATACCTGATTTTCGTACCACAATTTACTGGAAACCAATTATTCAAACGGATAAGGACGGCAACGCTTCATTAGAATATTTTAATGCGGACAGCAAGGGTACTTATCGTATAATTGTAGAGGGGATTGATAATGCCGGGCATATTGGCAGGCAGGTGTACAGGTATAAAGTGGAGTAACCAAAAAGCTTTGACAACTTTTTAAAGGTTGTCAAAGCTAAATCATCATATATTATTTAACTTTGACTATGATCAACTATAAACGTTCTATCGGGATAATTTTTATGATGCTGTTTGGCTTTGCCGCTTCGGCGCAAAGCATTATAGATCAAACTTTAACCAGCCTGCAAAAGCAGGCCGCTGCAAACCCTTTTGAAAAAGTGTACCTGCACATGGATAAACCCTATTATGGGGCGGGCGATACCATTTGGTTTAAAGGCTATACCGTGACCGGCACCGGGCACCGTTTATCAGGCATAAGCGGTATTTTGAATGTTGAATTACTGAATGACCATAACGCCGTCATCCAAAATATCAAACTGCCAATGATCGCAGGCTTAAGCTATGGCGACTTCCCGCTGCCGGATACCCTTACCGAGGGCAGTTACCGCATACGCGCCTGGACAAACTGGATGCGCAATGCCGGGCCTGATTACTTTTTTGATCAAATGTTACCTATAATCAACGCGGCTACCAATAAGGTGTTTATAAAAGCCGGATATAACTACGCCGATCAAAATACCGGCGCCCGTATCAGCTATACCGATATAGACCATAAGCCTTATAATGGCAAAGAAGTAAAATATGAAGTTAAGCAGGATAACAAAACCCTGGCAAGCGGCAGCGCGGTAACGGATGCGCAGGGCAACCTGAACATCAGTTTTATTAACAAAACGCCTGGCAGCGGTTCAATCAATATCATTACCAAATTAAAGCCCGACGATAAAAAACAGGTAACCAAGGAAATATTATTACCTGCAACTGCCACCATGGATGTGCAATTTTTCCCCGAAGGCGGTTACCTAATTAACGGGATAGCTTCAAAAGTAGCTTTCAAAGCAGTGGGCAACGATGGTTTGGGCAAGGATATTAAGGGTGTAATTACAGACGATCAGAATAACCAGGTTGCAACTTTTACCAGTACACACCTGGGGATGGGCGCTTTTATGTTTGCGCCAGAGACAGGAAAAACCTATACAGCGAAGATAACATACACTAATGGCCCGATAACAACGGTAGTTTTGCCAAAAGCCAGGGATGATGGTTATATAATGGCTGTCAATAATACTAACCCGGTAAATATCGGCGTAAAAATAACATCGGTTAATACAAACGATCCGTTTACGCTCATTGTTCAGTCGGGCGGCGAGGTTTGTTATGAAGGCAAAAGTACGCCGGGTAAAACCATGTATATTACCGATATCCCCAGGAGCAAGTTTTCATCGGGTGTTGTAAGGTTTACGCTGTTCTCCAATTCAGGCGAACCGTTAAATGAACGCGCCGCGTTTATCCAAAATCCTGACAAACTGAATTTAACTATAAGCACCGCGCAAAAAAAATATGCCCCGCGGCAAAGGGTAAGGGTTGAACTGAACTCGAGAAATAGTGACGGACAGGCTGTAATTGGCAACTTTTCGGCAGCAGTGGTCGATGAAACGGAAGTACCCATTGATGAAACTGCAGAAAATACCATACTTTCAACCTTATTGCTCACCTCTGATCTGAAAGGATATATTGAGAAGCCAAATTATTATTTCGCCGGTAACAACCCGAAAGCACAGGCTGACCTGGACATACTGATGCTAACCCAGGGGTACAGCCGCTACGAATGGAAAAAGATCATCAGCAATGAAGTTGTTCCGCCCCTTTACACGCGCGAAAAGGAACTGAGCATATCAGGCAGGATAATGACCTTATGGGATAAGCCGGTAGTAAACAATAAAGTATACCTGATCAATAAATCAAGCAGCATGACGATAGATACTGTTACCGATAAAAACGGGCGGTTTATATTTGATAAACTGGCATTCAGCGACACTTCGAAATTTTTAATAAAAACACCTACCGAAGGCGATAAGGACAATGTAAAAATTGAACTGGATGATGATAAACTGACGATAACCAGTAAAAGCGGGGAAACATTGGCTACAACTGCCGGCATGGACAGCAGTTTAAATGTTTATTTAAAAGTAAACAAACAAGTATATGACGGGGAAGTGAAATATGGTATAGGCGGTCATTCCATTGCATTAAAAGAAGTTAATATTAACACCACAACCACAAGGACAAAAAGTCTCAGGCAAATAACACAGGAAAAAGCCACCATGTATTCGGCAAATTTAGCAGGCCCCGGTAACGCCGACCAAATATTCACTCAAGAGGACCTGGAAACGTTTGGGGGCAGCACACTTTGGGAGGTTTTAGCGGGAAGAATATCCGGGGTAGATGCGACTGCCAGCTCAACTGGTGTTCCTGTTTTACTACGGGCAGCAACAAATATGACCGGAACGAGTGCTGGTTCAAAGAACCCAATGCTGGTTGTTGTAGATGGAAACAAAAATCCTCCGGATTTACCTGCGATAACCAATATTGCAAGTGTTGAGATATTAAAATCAATTGTGTACCGTACTGCTTACGGAAGCTACGGCGGCGATGGAGTAATAGTAATTACTACTAAACGTGGGGGGCAGGAGGTTATTCCGGGCAACCCGCCGGGTATTCTTAATTTTAACCCCCAGGGCTATTATAAGGCCCACCAGTTTTATTCGCCAAAATATGATGTTCCTGAAGCAAATAAAGCGATACCTGATTTCCGCACTACCATTTACTGGAAACCAATTATCCAAACCGATAAGAATGGTAATGCCAGTTTTGACTACTTTAACGGCGACAGCAAAGGCACTTACCGTGTTGTAGTAGAAGGAATTGATAACGCCGGGCACATTGGCAGGCAGGTTTACAGATACAAGGTGGATTAGTTGTAAAAGGTTAGTTATTGAAGATTAAAGATTAGTAAGAGTTATTAAGCAATTATGGCATATTCCTATCATCCAACTAATCTTTAATAACTAATCTCCAATCTTTACCACCCTGGTGTAAACCCTATACCCAATACCGGTTTATTAACATCATTACGGTTAAACGGAACAGCCAGGTAAGGCTCAAGCACAAAATAACCAAATACATTTACCCGCAGCGAAACGCCACTGCTTAACGCGGGTACACGCTGGTTGGTATTAAACAGCGGGTTACCGCTTGCGTCTGTGCCTATTCTATCTGGGGCGGTTTGGAATTTTATCTGGTTTCCCTGGTTCCAGGCTAAGCCTGCATCAAAAAACAGGTTAAGCTCGGTAAAAACAAATCTTGATTTAATTTGCGAAAGCTTCTCGGGGCCGGTAAAAGGTAAACGTACTTCAAAATTTGCCACGGCTGTGCGCGTACCCGAAAGCTGGTCGATAGTAAAGCCGTTGCTTGGCCTGGTGCTGCCGTTATAAAAAGTTTGCGCTTCATAACCACGGATCAGGAAAGGATAACCAACATATAAAGGGTATAAGCCGTTCGAGTTACCAAAGCGGCCATACCCATACAAACGTGCCGCGAAAGTAACAGGCGCAACGCGCACATATTCGCGCAGGTCGATAGTAGGCGCAAAAAACTGGTAGGTACCAAAGTCATATTCACCCTCCAGTCGGTAGCGGAAGCCGTTAAGCGGCGAGGCCACACCAAAAAAGGCATTGTCGCCAATTAACGAGGTATTTAACGAATAGATGGTAAAGGGCTTTAAAACATTCCCGGCATTTAACGGGTCGGCGTTATAAGCGGCGTTTGATATCTGGTTTTTTGTATTGCTTAAAATATTCCCCGAGTTATCAATAAAGGTGCTGTAACGTTCCACTAAATAATAGTATTCAGCGCCGCCGCCGCCAAATTCCACCCGTGTTGATTTGGATATAGGGTAGGACGTAAATAAAGAAAGCTGGTCCTGGAATATACGGATCAGGTCGTATCGCTCTTCAGTAGCCGGCACGGTTGTACCGTTACTGGTAAAGGTTGTTGGTATTACATTATAATTGGCAAACTGGAAAGGGATATGTGATATGCCGCCGCCAAAATTCCAGCGCCCGGTTTGTTTTAAATAAAGCAGTTGCAGGCCAAAATCATAAATTTCGCCATTTATGGCCGCCCCGGCAAATATCTGGTTGCGGCCAAGTATATCGCTAAATACACCCTGTACACCGCTGGCCAATCCGGTGCCAAAAGCGCTGGCCGATACGCCCAAACCACTGCTGGCTAAATAATCCAGCTTAAACCGGGGCTGGTAGGCCTGGGTTTTTATAGAATCGGACGGGAATTTTTTATAAGCGAGAAAATTCTCCAGGTTTGAATTGATTAGGTCAACCCCAACCGATTTAAACGGGGGCAACATGGCCGCGTCAAAATTAGTGCTGCCGGCGTCGACTACTGTTGGGGTAAACTCCGAAGCATTGGCATTATAGATGGCATACTTTTGGGCGCGGTAATAGGAGTAAACCACATCGTTATTATTTGATATGCTAAGGGCGGGCGAGTATTCTGTTATGCCGCAAATACCAGTAAACAGGTCGGTCATTTGCTCTAACTTACCTGTGAGCAGGGTATACCGGTACATATTGCGGAAGCCGTCGCGGTTGGATAAAAAGTAAACCTGCGTACCATCCGATGAATATTGCGGGTTTAAATTATTGGCGCCGTTAAATATTTTGAAGTTGGTTATCCTGCCTGTCTGCAGGTCATATTCGGCAAGGTTAAAGGTAATTTCCTGCGATAAGGACTGGTCGTAAGTTGTCCTGTCGCTTGAGAAAATGATCTTTTTACCATCCCTCGAAAAGGTTGGCTGAATATCAGAGTATTTATCATTGGTAAGCTGTTTGATCTTTTTCGTATCGAAATTATACAGGTAAAGATCGCCCTGCCCCTCAGATAATCCCTGGAAAACCATTTGCTTACCATCAGGCGACCAGGAAAGGTTACTGAACTGTTCAGCCTTGCCCATTGAAATATCTTCAAGTATGCGTCCGCTGGGCACTTCAACCACCAGCATCCGGTTTCGGCCCTTGGCAAAAACGCTAAAGGCAAACCTTTTACCATCAGGCGACCAGGTACCAGCCGATTCAATAAAATTAAATTCATCAATGTGCGAATTGGATACCTTGCTGGTAAGTTTTTTTACTACTTCTCCCGTTTTTGCATCAGCCAAATAAAGGTCGATGGTAAACAGGTTTTTCTCTGATAAAAATGCGATATATTTACCATCGGGGCTTACCGAGGGCGCGATATTCATTTTACCCGAATTTTTATCGCTGATCAATAAATGACCAACCGGTTTTTGTACGGTATCTTTTAAATAAGGCTTATATTCAGCTTCTATCGAGTTTTTCCAAAGGGCTGATAAAGTTTTATCATCATAGCCAAAAGTGCGCTTGGTGCCTGATTGCAGGCCTAACCGCGCCGTGTTTTTAAAAAAAGGCATGATAACCGTATCGCCATAAGTTGAGCCGATAAATGCCCAGAATGCCTGGCCATAACGGTAAGGAAAATACTTATTACTTTCGGTTAATTGCTTTATGGTGGGTATATCATGGTTGAGGTAGGCATCGCGCATCCACATGGCGGTATAAGCATCTTTTTTTCCTAACGAAAGATATTCTGCCATTCCCTCGATCATCCATAAAGGCAGGCTGTTGATGTTATCATAATTAGCTTCATCCCTTCCCAGCAACAGGTGGTATTGAAAGGCGTGCACCAACTCATGGCCGATAACGTGCCGGGTCATTTCATTATTTTCCATCACGGGCATAACCACCCGGTTTTTAAGGCCTTCGGTAACGCCGCCGGTACCCACGTCGATCGAGCCTTCAATGGCTGTTGTTTGCTGAAAGTCGGGGTGATTGGCATAAAGGATAATTGGGTTTGGCTTTTTAAATGTATCCCTGAAAACCTGCTGATGCAGCGTATACCAAAGCTCGCTTTCCTGGGCGAAACGCTTGATCATACTATCATTTTTCAGGTAGTAATAGATCTCGAAGTGGGGGGTACGATAAATTTTAAATTTCAGGTTTTTATACCTCACCTTATTTTGCCCGAAGTACTGGGCCTTAGCTGTGAAACTAAAAGCAACCAGGCCTACAAGACAAAATACCAATACCCGAAAAACTTTGTTTGCGTTGTAGGTAACGGAAGAGAAATTACTCATGCAGGTGCCGTGATTATGCCGCTAAAATAAACAAATGCCTATCATATATTTATGTCTCAGTTAATTTTAATCCTAACCTTATATATTTACAGATATTACTCACTAACAAATAAAATGGTTGCTATATTGTTTTAATATTGTTGTAGCAAAGTGAAAGAATGAAAAAATATTTAATTATTCTATTGGTGCTGGCATTTCAAAGCTTCTCATTAAAGGCGCAAAAAACGGCAAAGGACTCCATCTTTACTTCTCCTGAAGTTGATGCGGAATTTCCCGGCGGGATACAAAGTTTTTTTCATTTTTTGGGCGAGAATATGATTTACCCGCCTGGTGAAGTAAGAACGCATACAACAGGAAAGGTCACGGTGAGTTTTGTAGTGGAAACGAACGGCCAGTTAACTAATATAACCCTTGTAAAAAGTGTTTCACCAGATTTAGATAAGGAAGCAATAAGGGTAGTTGGCTTATCTCCGCGTTGGGAACCAGCTAAACAAAATAAGCAGCGTGTTAGGGCGCGTTACACTTTTCCGGTTACATTTTATCTACCGGCGCTACCTGTTATCCAGGACGGTTTAGATACTATTTACGCCAAACCAGATGAATTACCGAAATATTTAGACGGGGAAAACGAAATGATGAAGTTTATCGGTAAGAATGTCCGAACAACAGTTGGTAACGTAAAAGGGAATTGTGTTGTAGTGTTTGTTGTTGAAAAGGATGGAAAGATAACCCATATCAATATACTTACATCCCCTAATGCGTCTATGAAAGCAGAAGCGACACGGTTAATTCAATCGCTCTCTGGTAAATTCATTCCGGCAAAGCAAAATGATCTGCCGGTACGCGGGCAATATATGGTGTTAATTCCTTTTTGATAAATAAACTTACCCCCCCGGCTCATTTTCCGGCTTTTCTATGGGTTTAGATATTGTTCCAGAAGTATCAACGGGCATGACCAGGCTATCCGTGGCAGTAGAATCACTTAGCCTTGGCGACGGGCAATCATATTGTTTGGTAATTTTACTCCAGGGCTTAGGGAATGGCCCGTAGGTATATCCTGAATTAGGGTCGTCATAAACTTTGGTCATAAAGGCCCCGAATATAGGCAGGGCCGTGTGCGAGCCTTCGCCGGTTTCGGATGTTGTGAAATGTACGCTGCGGTCGTCAGCGCCAACCCAAATACCGGTAACCAGGTCCTTGGTAATGCCCATGTACCAGCCATCGACATAATTAGATGAGGTACCTGTTTTGCCGCCGATCTGGTTGTCTTTTTTGAACAGGTCGGGATACTCCCATAGCGCTAACGATGTTCCGCCGGGTTCTTCCATACCGCCCCTGAACATATATAACATCAGCCACGCGGTTTCCTCGCTTAAAACCTGCTCGCTTTTCAGGGTGAACTCCTGTAATACATTACCATCCTGGTCGGTAATTTTTGTTACCAGCAGCGGGTCAATTTTTTGGCCCCTGTTTAAAAATGTGCTATAAGCCCGCACCATCTCGAAAACGGATACATCATTAGAGCCTAATGCCACAGAGGGGACTGATTTTAAAGGACTTTCAATGCCAATCCTATGCGCATATTCAACAATTTTAGCCCAGCCAACTTTCTCGGTTACCTGCGCGGTAATAGAATTTACTGATTTTCCCATTGCCCAGCGTAAGGACATTTCCTGGCCTGTAAATTTAAAATCGGCATTATTTGGCGCCCAGTACTGGTCTTTGCCACCGTCATTATATTTGATAGATACCGGCTTATCGGTAAACTTATCGCAGGGGCACATGCCGTTGTCAATAGCTGTTACATAAGCGAAAGGCTTAAATGTTGAACCGGCCTGGCGTTTTGCCTGGTTTACGTGGTCGTACCTGAAATAATGGTGGTCAATACCGCCAACCCATACCTTTATCTTGCCCGTTGACGGTTCAATGGTCATCATGCCGGCGTTTAAAATGCGGGTGTAATATTTGATCGAATCTACACTTGAAAAAACGGTATCGCGTTCGCCATGCCAGGTAAACACTTTCATATGCTTCTTTTTTTCAAAGTATTGCTTGATCTGTACCGTATCACCATGAAATTTTTTATCAAGTACGCTATAAACCGGCAAACGCTGCTCGGCTTTTAATACAAAGTCTTTGATCTCATTCCCTTTTGAATCGCGCCACGGATTTTTCTTACCCCAAAGATCGTCAAAGCGCTTTTGCAGCATCTTCATTTTTTGGGCTACGGCCTGCTCGGCATATAGTTGTAGTTTGGAGTCGATAGTGGTATATATTTTCAGGCCGTCCTCGTACAGGTCGTAATTATTATCGGTGCACCATTTTTTAAGCCATCTTTCAACGGCCTGGCGTATATATGAATCGCCCTGCGAATTGTTTTCTACATAACTTAAATTAAGTCCTAAGGGCGCTTTAATGCTGGCATCATACACATCCTGGGTAAGCTTTTTGTTTTTCAGCATCTGGCTTAAAACGGTATTACGGCGGTCGGTTGCTTTATCAGGATTGTTAATAGGATTATAAGTTGAAGTTGCCTTTAGCATCCCTATTAAAGTGGCCGCTTCGGCAGGGGTAACCGCGTCGGGCATTTTATTAAAAAACCTTAACGAAGCCGTTTTTATACCAAATGAATTACTGCCAAACGGTACAGTGTTTAAATACAGCGTCAATATATCCTCCTTGCTGTAAACATGCTCTAATTTATAGGCCGTAAGCCATTCCTTGCATTTAAAAATAATGGTTTTTATCACGGGAATATGGCTGAGCAATCCCGCTGATGTTTTCTTACGGGTTGCATACAGGTTTTTGGCCAACTGCTGTGTAATGGTACTGGCGCCGCGCCTGTCGCCTTTGGCGGTAGAGATCATACTGGTGAAAAATGAAAAATAATCAACCCCTCCGTGGCTGTAAAAGCGCACATCTTCGGTTGATACCAGGGCATCTATAAGATATGGAGAAATAGCTTTGTATTCGACCGGCGAACGGTTTTCGCGGTAATATTCCGCTATCAGCTTACCATCAGCCGTGTAAACCTGCGAACCGACAGATAGGATAGGGTTTTTAATATCCTGCATATCAGGAGAATATCCAAACAACCATAGAAAATTTAATTCCATCGCGCAGAAAAAGATGATAACGGAATAAATGAAGAGGACGAAATATCTAAGGTATTTGTTTTTTATGCGTCGGAACATGCGGTAAAGATGTAAAATTATGCACTAAATCATAGCAGGATAAGCACAAAAATAATAACGTAATTTTAACACGTAAATTTTAATTCTGTGAAATGAAAGATATAATTAGTAAGATAACCGTAAACGACGGCAAAGGTTTTTCGCTTAAAGACTTTGATCCGGGCTATTCTGCCAATTTGAAGAAAGAGGATGCGCCTGCTATTTTGGAGGACCTGGTAAAGCAAATTGCCGAACTACAGCCCAAATTATATGCCGATAACCGCTACGCGCTGCTCATCCTGTTCCAGGCAATGGATGCCGGCGGTAAGGACAGCGCGATAGCGCATACCTTATCGGGCCTGAACCCGCAGGGTTGCGATGTGCATAGTTTTAAACAGCCCAGCGCCGAGGAACTGGACCATGATTTTTTATGGCGGCACCATAAGGCCCTGCCCG
>Ga0206841_1182_pt1 | contig 10663 bp, 9 predicted proteins | sample Alteio_BWOrgCont_25_FD_152851 | JGI IMG/M metagenome (GOLD analysis project Ga0206841, IMG submission 152851) | Enriched cells from forest soil in Barre Woods Harvard Forest LTER site, Petersham, Massachusetts, United States -... | ecosystem: Environmental > Terrestrial > Soil > Temperate forest > O... | reverse complement strand
CACCATATTATATGACGGCGACGCGGCCGGTATCAAGGCATCCCTGCGCGGTCTTGACCTGATACTGGAAGAAGGCCTGAATGTAAAGGTGGTTCTTTTCCCCGACGGTCATGACCCCGATTCGTATGTGCGGTTGTTAGGCAGTTCGGGCTTTAAAAACCATATCGAAAAGAATAAAAAGGATTTCATCTTATTCAAAACCGATATCCTGCTTAAAGAGGCCGGTACCGACCCGATAAGGAAATCGGAAGTGATACGGGAAATTGTGGAGAGCATTGCCAAAATCCCCGATTCTATCAAAGCGTCGGTTTTCATAAAGGAATGCAGCCATATCTTACAAATAGATGAACGCGCGCTGCTTTCTGAACTGAATAAAATGCGACTGGCGAAAGCTAAAAAAGATGGTCAGCAGCAAATCTCAAAAGCGGCACAAGAATACGAAGCTGCTGTATTGGAAGAGCCTGTTGAACAAAAGCCAAAAGAAAGTGATTCGCAGGAAAAAGAAATTATACGCTTGTTGTTATTGTACGGTAACAAAATGATCTCCTGGGATGACATCGCTGATACCTATATCGGGCCGTTTATGATAGCGGAATTAAACGATGTTGAGTTTGAACATCCGGCAAGTAAGGCCTTTGTTGAAATTTATAGCAAGGAAGTTGAAAATGGCGTATTGCCCGAGGAGCAACATTTTATTCATTATCCTGATAAGGAAATTGTTGACCTGGTGGTGACCTTATTGGCCACAAAATATACGCTGAGCGAAAACTGGTACGAAATGCATAAAATTTTGGTGCCAGATGAGCAGGCCAATATGAAAGCCACCATTTTAGGCGCTATATTCCACCTGAAAAAACAAAAGGTAGGCAAAATGCTGGAAAACCTGCGCAGCGAATTGCAAAACACACCCGGCGAAGCCGACCAGGAAATATTGCTTAACCAGTATATGCGCATGAAAAAGGTGGAAAAAACCATATCCGACTATTTAGGTTCTGTAATACTAAAATAATGGCAGAACACCTTGACCTGGGCCGCAAAGGCGAAAGTTTGGCAAAGGCGCACCTGGAAAACGCGGGCTATGAAATAATGGACGAGAACTGGACGCATGGCCGCGCCGAAATTGATTTAATTGCATATAAGGACAGCGTGATTATATTTGCCGAAGTAAAAACCCGCACAGGAAATTATTTTGGCGAGCCCGAAGATTTTGTAGATGCCCGCAAACAAAAATTGCTGGTTACGGCGGCTGATGAATATATTTACCTGATGGGCCACCAGGGCGAAGTGCGGTTTGATATTATTGCTATTTTATTTGATAAACAAAAAAATTACACACTAAAACATATTGAAGATGCGTTTTGGCCTTCAACAACTTAATACTCATGAAGAACAAACTTACCCTACTTTTTGCGGCACTAATCCTGATCATAGTAAGCTGTAAAGACAAAACCCAAAATATAGTTGATATTACGCTAAGTCCGGAAGCGGGCACAACCTATAAGGCCGGCGATGCGGTTACCGTAAAATTGAACACTGCTATTAAACCCGACTCGGTAGTTTATGCCATTGATTCGGTAAGGATGGTTTCTCAAAAAGATGCTTCGCCCGTTACTTTTAAAACGGATACCATGCCATTGGGCTCACGTTTGATCACCGCGCGTTTATACCAGGGTGGCAGCGCACGGGACATATCAACCAACGTCGTAATATTGGCCGCCAAAGCGCCTGAAGAATATACTTATGTGGTTGAAAAAAAATTCCCGCATGATACCAGTTCCTATACCGAAGGCTTGTTATACCAGGATGGTTATTTATATGAAAGCACCGGCGAAGGTGTCGGCAATGTCGGGCATTCAAGGTTATTGAAAGTCGATTTGGCAACCGGCAAGGCCATTCAGCAAGCAAAAATAGACCCTACAAAATTTGGCGAGGGCAGCGCAATTATTGGCGACAAAATATTAATGCTTACTTACAAGCAGCCCGAAACGGCCTATGTGTTTGATAAAAACACCTTTAAGTTATTAAAAACATTCACCAACAATGTTGGCGTGGAGGGCTGGGGAATGACGTTTGATGGCAAGAAACTTTACTTTGACGACAGCACCAATCGTATATGGTTTTTAAATAAAGACACCTACGCTCAAACAGGGTTTGTTGATGTGTATGATAATAAAGGGCCAATAAATATGATAAATGAACTGGAATATGTAGATGGTAATTTATACTCTAATGTATATACTACGGATACCATATTGATGATCAACCCTAAAACCGGCGCGGTTTTGCGGCGCATTAATATGAAAAACCTTTGGCCCGATAAAGACAGGCCCGCTAATTTTGATTACACCAACAACGTATTAAATGGCATAGCCTGGGACGAAAAAGGCAAACGCATGTTTGTAACCGGCAAAAAATGGCCGTATTTATACCAGGTTAAGTTTGTAAAAAAATAGTTTACAGTTTCGAGTGGGCAGTTTGCAGTAGGCAACGGGCGGGTTGCAGTTGCTCGTTCAAAAAATCAATCATATAGTTTGCAAGTGTTCCTTTATAATTATATTTAACTGTAATTATATCACAATGAAAAGTATATTCGAACAAGCAGACAACGCTGAACTGATTGACAGGATCGAGCAGCTTACACCGTCATCAACACCTCAATGGGGTAAAATGAACGTCGCGCAAATGCTGGCCCATTGCCAGGTACCACTACAGGTGGCGTTGGGAGAACTTCAACTAAAACGCGGCTTAGTGGGATTTTTGTTTGGCAGTATCGCCAAAAAGAAATTGCTGGGCGATGAGGGCTTTAAGCCGAATATGCCCACATTCAGCCAGGCAAAAACATTTGGCCAGCAACGGGATTTTAAAGCCGAAAAGCAAAAACTGATCGAAATGGTACAGCGGCTAACTTCGGGCCCCGAAGTAATAACCCGCGAGCCGCACCCTTTTTTTGGCTCACTCACTGTTGCCGAGTGGGATGCCCTGCAATATAAGCACCTGGATCATCATTTGAGGCAATTTGGGGTGTAGCCCCCCAGCCCCCTAAAGGGGGAGTTTTTGAGGTGCTACTCCGCCAATCGTTCCCCCTTTAGGGGGTTAGGGGGCCTCATCGCCATGCCTTATACTGGTTGATCAACCCATTTGTTGATGAATCATGCGAGGAAATTTCATCATCGTTTCTTAGCTCAGGTAATATCTTTCCTGCTAACTGTTTGCCTAATTCAACGCCCCATTGGTCAAAGCTGTAGATATTCCAGATAATGCCCTGTACAAATATTTTATGCTCGTACATGGCTATTAACGACCCTAAGGTGTAAGGCGTTATCTTTTTAACCAGGATGGAATTGGTTGGTCGGTTACCATCAAATTCTTTAAATGGCGCCAGCTTTTCAATTTCTTCTGCTGTTTTACCGGATGCTTTTAATTCGGCCTCAACCTCCTCGCGGGTTTTGCCGTTCATCAGGGCCTCTGTTTGCGCGAAAAAATTGGATAGCAGCATAGTGTGATGTTCGCCCAGCGGGTTATGTGTTTGCGCGGGCGCTATAAAATCGCACGGGATAATTTTGGTGCCCTGGTGTATCAACTGGTAAAAGGCATGCTGCCCGTTGGTGCCCGGCTCACCCCAAATGATAGGTCCGGTTGAATAATCAACAGTTTTTCCGTTACGGTCAACATGCTTGCCGTTACTTTCCATATCGCCCTGCTGAAAGTAGGCCGAAAAGCGGTGCATATATTGGTCGTAAGGTAATATGGCATTGGTTTCTGCTTCAAAAAAGTTATTGTACCATATACCTATCAAAGCCATTATAACAGGCAGGTTTTGGTCGTGGTCGGCTGTTTTAAAGTGATTATCCATTGCATGGGCGCCGGATAACAAGTCGGCAAAATTTTCATAGCCGATACTTAAAGCTATAGACAAACCAATTGCGCTCCATAACGAATACCGGCCGCCAACCCAATCCCAAAATTCAAACATATTTTTAGTATCAATACCAAATTTTGCCACACCTTCGGCATTGGTTGAAAGCGCGGCAAAATGTTTGGCCACATCTTTATCAGCGCCGCCTCCGGCAATAAACCAGTCGCGGGCGCTGTGGGCATTGCCCATCGTTTCCTGCGTGGTAAATGTTTTTGAAGCGATCAGGAATAAAGTAGTTTCGGGGTTTAATTCTTTTAACGTTTCAACAATATGCGTACCGTCTACATTAGATACAAAGTGCATATTCAAACGGTTCTTATAAGCCTTTAAGGCTTCGGTTACCATTACCGGTCCCAGGTCTGAGCCGCCTATGCCGATATTAACCACATCCGTAATTTGCTTGCCTGTATAACCTTTCCAGCTACCTGATATGATGGCTTCGCTAAATTCTTTCATGTGCTGCAACACTGCATTTACATCAGGCATCACATCCTTGCCGTCAACATAAATTGGCGTATTGCTGCGGTTGCGCAAAGCGATATGCAAAACCGGGCGACTTTCGGTAGCGTTAATTACTTCACCGCTGAACATAGCTGTGGCTGCATCATTTACCCTACATTCTTTAGCCAACTGTAGCAATAAGGCTATAGTTTGGTCATTGATGCGGTTTTTGGAATAGTCAAGCAATATTTCTTCAAACTGCGCGGAGAATTTATTAAAGCGCTGGTTATCAGATTTGAATAGTTCTTTAACACTTTCGGCCACCATATCGATATAATGGTCGGTTAAATATTTGTACGATTGGGTGGTGGTGAAATTAATATTTGGCAGCATAATTGAGTGGTTTTTATTGAACAAAAATAGGATTTAATATTTAGCGTTCTGTTAAATTTTACTACATCGATATAGTTAAATATAGTGTTATTTTAACACACCATACATAGTGTTTGTTTTACACTGTCATAATTACGAAATTTTCAAACGTTTTCGTAAATTGTTTTGAGAATTAAAATTTATATTGTATATATTTGCGTCAGTGATAAATAAAACACGCATTTGTCATCATATTGTTAATTTGAGTTAAAATAAATTGGATCATGTTCGAAAAACTCTTTATTCTTGTCAAAAATAACGCCGGGAGGGCGATTATTGACAACCCTGCGATTCCTGAAAAATACCATGAAGCCGTAATTAACGATGCATCGAGTTCGATCATCGAGGTTTTAAAAAGCCAGGTAGAAACCGGGCGGTTAAAAGATGTGGTAAAGTATTTTCAATTTTCGGGCATATACAATAACCCGCTAATAACAAGCGCGACCAATAAATTTGCCAATAAGCTGAATAACTTTTACGGGGTTGAGCCAAAAGCTGCGTTAACAACTGCCAATGCGCTTATTCCGCCTGTTATGCAGGAATTGATAAGGCAATCAAAAAGCGAGCAGAATAAAGAACTTGCTTTAGGCTCGTTGCTGTCTAAACTAAACGGAAGCAACATTAATATCAATACCTTGCTTAATCAAATGGCGTTGGCGTAACCAACCCAATCAACCACTCACCAATAAAAAAAGGGATAGCAGTTACAACTGCTATCCCTTTTTTTATATTTGCGTCATGACTAAAGAACAGATCCAGGATTTAAGGGATAGAGTTATTTCCCTGAGGAGGCATCTTTGACATCGACAAGAAACTCGATGCGCTGCAAATTGAACAGGATATAACCCTCGGCCCAAACTTTTGGGACCACCCTAAAGAAGCCGAAAAGGTTTTAGCCTCCATCAAAACAAAAAAAATATGGACAGATGAATACCAAAAGGTAGCTTCCATTATGGAAGACACGGGCGTTTTATTTGATTTTTACAAGAGCGGCGATGCCACCGAACCGGAAATGCAGGAGCAATATGATATTGCTGTAAAAGCCATAGAGGACCTTGAATTTAAAAACATGCTCTCGGCAGAAGAGGACCAGTTTAACGCCGTGCTGCAAATTACAGCAGGCGCGGGCGGCACTGAAAGCTGCGACTGGGCCAGCATGTTAATGCGGATGTACATCATGTGGGGCGAGAAAAATGGCTATAAAATCTCAGAACAGGATTTCCAGGAAGGAGACTCCGCGGGTATAAAAAGCGTCACGCTGCAATTAGAGGGTGATTTTGCCTATGGCTATTTAAAAGGTGAAAACGGCGTCCACCGATTAGTCAGGATATCGCCGTTTGATTCAAACGCCAAACGCCATACTTCATTTGCATCTGTATATGTTTATCCATTGGTGGATGATACGATAGAAATTGACATTAACCCTGCTGATATTGAGTTTGAAACTTTCCGTTCGGGCGGTGCAGGCGGGCAAAATGTGAACAAGGTGGAAACCGCAGTACGTTTATATCATAAACCGTCAGGCATTATCATTAAAAACCAGGAATCGCGCTCGCAATTGCAGAATAAAGATAACGCCATACGCTTATTAAAATCGCAGTTGTATGAGGCCGAAATGCGCAAACGCCTGGAAGCGACCAATAAAATTGAGGGCAACAAAAAGAAGATAGAATGGGGGTCACAGATCAGGAACTATGTACTACATCCGTATAAACTGGTTAAAGATCTGCGTACCGATTATGAAACCTCTAATGCCGCCGCAGTTTTAGATGGCGATCTTAATGATTTTTTGAAAGCGTATTTGATGGAATTTGGCGGGCCTAAAAGTTAATAACTCCCATATCCAAAAATGTCATTTCGATAGCGAGAAATCTATACATAAGCATAGTCCGCTTTGCCTGTGTATAGATTTCTCGCTATCGCTCGAAATGACACCTCTCTTTTAGTGCAACTGTATTTATTACAGTTACTTTAGTATTACAATTATTTTAATCATAATTGTAGTACACAATTGAACCTGTAATTCATGAAAAAAGTTTATTTGGCGCTGACCGCCATGATAATGGCCTCATCTACATTTACGTACGCGCAAGGAACAAAACCTCTCGACCTTTACCCAAACGGCGTACCCAATTCAAAACCCGCCCCGGCTGATTATGTAGAGAATGATGCCAATTCGCACGCGGCAAAAGTTACTATACCTACCCTAACCCCTTTTTTACCCGATAAAGCAAAAGCTAACGGCGCTTCAATAATTATATGCCCCGGCGGCAGCTATATCAACCTGTCTATCGAAAGCGAGGGCTATGCAGTAGCCCGGGAATTTAACAAGGTCGGGGTTACCGCATTTGTTTTAAAATACCGTCTGCCAAGTGATGATATTATGGTCGACAAAACCATTGGCCCTTTACAGGACGCGCAATCTGCCATAGTAATGGTACGTACCCATGCTGCCGAGTGGGGTCTTAACCCTGCTAAGGTTGGCATTATTGGTTTTTCGGCAGGCGGCCATTTGGCATCAACAACCGAAACTCATTTTGAAAAGCCTGTTATCGCGAATAATAATGTAAGTGTCCGCCCGGATTATGCCCTATTGCTTTACCCCGTTGTAAGTTTTGGCGAATGGGCGCACCAGGGGTCGAAAAACAACCTGGTTGGTAAAACACCATCGGCAGAAACGGTAGAACTTTATAGCAATGAAAAGCAAGTGACGGCCAACACGCCCATCACCTTTATTGTACATGCCGAAGATGATAAAACCGTGCCTATACAAAACAGCTTATTATTTTATGAGGCCTTAGTAAAAAATAAGGTCAATGCCGAAATGCATATTTTCCAGGCAGGCGGGCATGGGTTTGGTTTAAATAACAGTAAAAGTGCAGACCATTGGTTTGACTGGTGCCGCGACTGGATGGATCTGAACGGCTTATTGAATGGAAAATAAAACATATTGCCGTTAGTTTGTTATAGATAATATAGAACCTTATAACTATGAAAATTAAGAAAATACTCATCGGGATTGACGACAGCAAGTTTGCGGAACATGCCGCGGACTACGGTTTTGATATCGCCCATTCATTTAAAGCGCATGTGGGTTTAGTGCATATTGTTGAACCGATGGTTATCCCATCCACCGGGAATTCAGATATTTTACTAGGCTCATCGCCGCAGGTAATGGGTATTAATGATGTGGAGTTGATGAATATTCAAAATGATGCATCGGAAACCCTTATCGAACGAACAATAAAAAAATTCGGCAAGGGCCTGGAGGTTACCCATTTTAATGAGTATGGCGATACCGCCGATGGTATAATTGATTGCGCCAAAGAATTTAAAGCCGACCTTATCGTAATAGGTACCCATAGCCGTACAGGGTTTGACCGCCTGCTAATGGGTAGCGTTGCCGAACATGTAGTGCGTCATTCAGAAATACCGGTGTTGGTGGTACCTTTTAAGGAGTCAGAAAGTCAGTAAGTCGGAAAGACCGCAAGATGCCAAACGTGAAAGTCTTTCGGACTTTTGGTCTTCCCGACTTTCGGACTAATATAACAACCTGAACTTAATTGTATGCTCAATAGCTTTTAGTTCATTCAAAACTTCCGTATCATAGCCGGTATTTACATCGGTAATAACATAGCCTATTTGCGCGTTGGTAACCAAAAATTCGCCTACTATATTGATATTGTGGCGGGCGAATACTTCGTTTATTTTGGCCAATATGCCGGGTACATTTTTATGGATATGTATTAAACGGTGCGCGTTGTTATTGCGGGGCGGTTGCAAATCGGGGAAGTTACAACTGGTATGGGTTTTCCCCTCGTTCATAAATGCCATTACACGCCTCGGTATGAAATCGTCATTCCGGGGATTATGCTTGGGGTCATCAAAAATAATAATGCCATTTTCGCAGGCCGCTTCGGCTAACTTGCGGTTGACCCGGCCGAAACAGCCTATTACTTTTAACCGGCCTGCATTTTGCACTTGTTCGGGAGTTGGCTGGTTGGCCTCATCGCAAAATAGCACACCTGCTTCTTCCAGGTATTTTTCTTCAATGGTTTCGCGTTCGCGGATATTATAGCCCTCTTTGCGCATTTGCGCTAACGCCTCTTCTTCAACAACACCGGCCACCAGGCATTTAATACGGTTTTTAGGATACGATATAGCCCTGGGCAGTTTGTTGATATATAAAAACTCATCAAAACTGGGTGTAATATGATCGGCTTTTTCGGCTACGGATTTACGTTCAATATTCTCGGTAAAGGCGAAGAATTTTTTGATCATTCCCGACTCCTTTAACTGGAAATCAGAATAGCCATCGCCAATGCCGTAAATATCACCCTGCAGGTTTAGTTGCTTTAACAGTTTTACCTTACCACCCTCGCTTGACAATGGATTTTCCCGGTCGTAACCGATTATGTTACCTGCCTCATCAAATTCAAATGTATTGGCGTAAATATTCTCTTTTTTAATGTAATACTCATCGGTAACAACGGGTATAATAAACTCTTTGAACCCGCCTGATACGATCAGCACCTCATCCTGGTGCTTTTTAAAGAACTCTGTGTTACGCGAAAACGAAACGGATACTTTTTTCTTTAAGTGGGTAATGAGTTGCTTTAAATGCTCGCGATTGGCTTCAAGTAGTTTAACCCGTGCTTCGAGGCTTTGGGTAAATGATAGCCTGCCCTCCATTGAAGCGTTGGTGTAATCTTCTATTTGTTTATATATCTTTTCCCGGTCGGGATGATTCCTCAGCGATATGCGCGCCAGCTCATCCAATGCCTCCACCTGTGTAAACGTACTGTCGAAATCTATGATAAAGTATTGTCCCATTTTGATGATGTGCAGATATGCGGATGTGCAAATGTGCAGATTTTGGATGACTGCTTTATAAAATAATTATCATTAAGCAAACAAAGTTCCGCCCCGGCTAAAAAAGCAATTAAATGTGTGTAGAATTACATTGCATATCGAAACAAGATTTTACATTTAGGCATGATTACTTCTTAACCGCCTGCAACACATTACTAATCAACCCGTCCATCGAATTATTATCTATCCAACGAGCTACTACAACCAAATCATGGTCTGGGTCACAATAGATTATATTGTTACCATTGCCAATGTGTACCCATGTGTTTGCCGGGGCTGATGGCAATAGTTTTTTATCGGTATTTAAAAACCAGTTCATATAGCCATAACCCGTATTGGCGGTAGTTGGTGTCAATGCCTGCTTTACCCATTGCTCGCTGATGAGTTGTTTACCATCCCAGTTGCCATGATGCAGGGTCAAGAGGCCAAAGCGGCCCATATCGTAGGCATTAATAAACATGCCGCCGCCCCAGTGCCCGCCGCCGCTTACCGACTGCATGATCTGCCCGTCAAGCACCACATATGAGTTGCTGTAACCAAACCAGCGCCAGGTTGTTGAAGCGCCTATTGGATCCATAATATTTTCTTTCAGCACCTGTGGTAAAGGTTTGCGCCAAACTGATAATGCAGCTAATGCCAGCGCGTTTACCCTGACATCGTTATATTTCCAAACGGTGCCGGGCTCGTTACGTTTGCGGTCTTTATATTGTATGATGTCGCCTGTGGGACGGTCGGCCCAATCGGGTTTACCCCATAATGTCCCCTCCCAGTCGCTGGTTTGGCGCAGCATAACTTCCCAGGTCAACTTGCGGTCTTGTGGTGATGAAAAAGGGTATATGACATCATTATCATGCCCTTGACCGGTATTATTGTAAACTTCAATTAGCGGAACGTAACGAGCGACAGTATCCATCGTACTATGTATCATTCCCCGGTCAACCGCTATGCCTACTATGCTTGAAAGAAAACTTTTGGTAACACTGTTAACAATATCTACCCGGT
>Ga0206841_1051_pt1 | contig 10786 bp, 10 predicted proteins | sample Alteio_BWOrgCont_25_FD_152851 | JGI IMG/M metagenome (GOLD analysis project Ga0206841, IMG submission 152851) | Enriched cells from forest soil in Barre Woods Harvard Forest LTER site, Petersham, Massachusetts, United States -... | ecosystem: Environmental > Terrestrial > Soil > Temperate forest >... | reverse complement strand
AGCGCGTTCTCAATGGGAAAGGCGGGATCTTCTGAGGTGAGCTCGACGCGAGCGAGCTGCTCCAGATCAAGCCAGGCCGTGTCCTCATGACCTTTTTCCGGATTCGTGCTGTGTCCGATGATTTCCTTCCGCATCTGCCACCTCCACGAGGAGAGATACGCTTATTGGCTGGAAGGATGTACGGCGCTTACCGGCGAGGTTGAAAAGTGGAATACTTCACAGCGAGAGAGTCCATGCCGATCAGTCCAAGCGGCCACGCCCCGACTTCGTGAAGGAATACATGCACAACGGGTATTTAAAGAGCTTGAAGGAAGTCGTTCACTTCTATAACACCTCACAGAAACTGCCGCGTTGCGCGCAGGGTTCAAAGGGTGAGAAGGTAACCTGCTGGCCGCCGCCTGAGAACCCGGCCACCGTCACCACCCAGATAGGCAACCTGGGCTTAACCAGCAGCGAAGAAGCCGACATCGTTGCTTTCCTTAAAACGCTGACGGATGGATTTGTCACCTCGCCATCCACGTTCGATCGCACGCCCATCCAGCCAGGGCAGAGAAAACAGTAGCGTTCAACAGTGTCACAGGCCAAACAGGGCGAACCAAGTTTCATGGTTCGCCCTGTTTGTTTTAAAACTCGTGCCACTTGTCGGGTATGTGCCCCACATTTCGATTTTGAGATATGGAGGATGGTCCCATGTCTCAGAAGCGAGACATGGGGCACCCAATGTGGGCCACCCTCCATTGATGTTTACCTGTTTGTCATCGCCATCGGAGCAGTATGGACTCTGCAGGTCGCTGGCCGGTGATGTAACTTTTATCCTCGCCGCGAATCCAAATCCAAGGAGGTACATTCCCATGCAAACGCTACGGGAAGTTCTTAAGCACGCGCAACAGGTGGGCAAGGCAGTAGGCCATTTCAATATTTCAGACCTCACTCTGTTGAAGGCCGTTGTCGAAGCCGGGCGCGAGCTGAGTGTTCCAGTGATCGTTGGAGCGTCCGAAGGCGAGCGCTCCTTTATGGGAGTCCGTCAGGTCGCGGCCCTGGTCCAGAGCATCCGCGATGAATTTGGTCTGCCTATCTTTCTCAATGCCGACCACACGCACACGCTTGCCAGCGCGGAAGAGGTGGCAAGGGCCGGCTTCGATTCCATCGTCTTCGATCTCTCTGCGCTGCCGTTCGAAGAGAACGTGCGCCGAACCCGCGAAGCCGTCATCGCGCTCAAATCGATCCATCCCTCCATGCTTGTCGAGGGAGAGATTGGCGATATCGGCACTGGCTCCGAAATAAAGGACGCGATGCCTGACCTGTCAAAATCGCTGACGACTCCGGAAGAGGCGCGGCAATTCGTCGCAGAAACTGGCATCGACATCCTGGCACCGGCCGTAGGCAGCATGCACGGCATGTCAAGAAGCATGGTGCAGGGAGCATCGAAGCAGCATTTGAACATCGAGCGCATCGCCGCCATCAAGGAATCTGCAAAAGTGCCTCTGACCCTGCACGGCGGCTCAGGAACGGACGACGACGATTTCCGCAGGGCCATTGCCGCCGGTATCGCTATCGTCCACATCAATACTGAACTGAGGGTGGCATGGAGACAGGGTCTGCAGGGCAGTCTGGCGGCCCATCCCGACGAGGTGGTGCCCTATAAGCTTCTTCCTCCCGTCGTCGCGTCAGTGAAGGAAGTGGTTGAGTCGCGGCTGAAGCTCTTCAACGGTGTGGCTCTACAGGCAGACGCAGCGCACGTCTAAGAAACGAATCTCTCGGCCGGGTGCCCCACATCTCGATTTTCAGATGTGGGATGCGATGATCCCATGTCTCAGAAGCGAGACATGGGGCACCCAAAGAGATGTGGGCCGCCATTTGCAAAGTTCAGTTACTATCCAGAGGGATGATAAGCCGCCACTGCTCGAAACTGCTCATGCTTGTCTGGATGTTCGTTGCCATTCATCTTGTTGCGCAGACCCAATATAGCCTTGCAAAGCAAGAGATCGTGAAGCAACGGCTCGACCTTTACAAGGGAAATGACACGAAACGCGAAGCAGCGCTGATGCAGCTCTTTATACAGGTTGGATGTACAGCGCCGCACCTCTCTGAGCAGCCTGTGCCATCGAGAAAACAGCCGAACGTGATCTGCGTGCTTCCCGGCAGTACGTCGGAAACGATTGTCGTTGGCGCGCATTTCGATCATGTTGAAGATGGCGACGGTGTGGTGGATAACTGGAGCGGCGCTTCGCTGCTGCCGAGCTTGTTTCAATCGCTATCAAGCTCACCGCGTAGGCACACATTTATCTTTGTAGGCTTCACCGGGGAAGAAGAGGGTCTGGTCGGATCTGAATATTATGTGCAGCAGCTCCTTCCGGATCAGATCTCGAAGATAGAAGCGATGATCAACATGGACACGCTTGCGCTGGGGCCGACTAAAGTGTGGGTGACCCAGTCTGACCCACGTTTAGTAAATGCAATAGGGGTGGTCGCTCAATCAATGAAACTGCCAATTGCAGCCATGAATGTCGACGGGGTCGGCGAGTCTGATGAGGAATCATTCATCAGAAAAAAGGTGTGCACGCTAACAGTACACAGCCTGACTCCGCAAACAATTCACATTCTGCATCGAACTGACGATAACCCTTCTGCCCTGCTTTTCGCGGACTATTACGATACCTATCATCTTCTCGCTGCGTATCTCGCCGTCCTCGACACGAGGTTTGCACCTGAAGGGCACATCTGCACCGCCAAGCCAAAATAATTTGGTCCAGCGTGGAACAGTGATAGAGCACTAATGCGAGGCAAACGAGATGACCAGCTGGTCGAGTGGCATTGCGCCTTTTACCGTTTGCGGTGGTGAGACTGGTGTCACTGGAAGTGGAGTTCCGTTCGATTCGGCGTCATCAAAGGCCGCAGTCCCTGGCGTCTTCCCCGTAATCTGAAAATCGCTGATCTCGTAGGGCAGTCCATTCGATGAGAGAGACGACGGTCCGTCGGTCACCTGGAAGTGGAGGTGCGGCACGATGGAGTTGCCGGTATCTCCGACCAGCCCAAGCACCTGCCCGGCCTTGACTCGTTCTCCAGGATGGACCGTGATGGTTCGTGGCTGAAGGTGCGCATAGAGCGCATAACGGTGATCTCCGAGATTGAGTATGACGGAGTTGCCGTCAGCCTCAGCCGGCGAGATATTTGTGGGATATTTGCCGGGTGTCTGCTCGTCGAAGCCGTCGGTTACGGATTCGACCACGGCGTCTGCCACGGCAAGCGCGGGCTGGCCGAAGATAGCGTAGCTTTCAAGCTTCTCGCGCGGGCCTGTATAGATGCGGCCGTTCTCGTGCAATTGTTCCCAATCGACGGCGTAGCGTTGCGCGACCCACACGCGTCCGTTGATCGGCATTGCTGCCCGGGTGTGACGGGTGGCGTCACAACAGGAATCGGCAGAGATATAACGCGCTCCACGAAGCGGAGGGCCGATCGTTACGACGGATCGCCGGTCTACGGCAACCGTGCCGCCGCTTTCGCTGAACTCCTGGCGATCAGGCGGAGCGGCGCTTGCTCGCATGGCGATGCGGTGCGAAAGCTCAGAAGGAATGGCCGCGCCGGGTGCGAGCGCAATGTTGAGAAAGAGCATGGCCTGTGTACTTTTTGCCAGCGTACCAGCGGATTCACGCAGACCCGCGGGCTGAAGGCGCGAGGCAACGGCGGCAGTGTCCAGGGTTGCGAGAACCGCGCCGTTGCCGAGCACGTCCACCTTCTCTACGGCAATATCTCCACTTGAGAAATTCGTCATCCATAACTCGTAAACCAGGTGGACCTGTCCGTCCGAGCCCATGAAGGGCATCGGCGCGTCGGGTACCGCGAGCAGCAGAGGCGTCATGCTTTCGCCTGCGTCGGCATGCCCGGACACAGCAGGAACCATCAAAGCCACAAGCGCAAACAAGCATGGCGCGACAAAGCAACGGCCACGAATCGGCATATGTTTTTCCTTCGTTCGTATTCTGGATGAGCGGGCCCGAAGCTGTGAGAAAGCGAATCTCTGTAAAAAAAGGGGAAGGAGGGTGGTGACGATGCCTCGCCTAAACCAAGCCTAACCGAATGTATCGTGCGGCGCGGGGATGAGCAATACCTGCAGAGATAAGTCTGCGACGCATCCTTCCTTGGCTACAAACCTGCGCTATCCTATAGGTAAGCGAGCAGCTGGGCGGTCGCTGCCGGTCGCAAGGCCGGGAGAGGAAAGTCCGAACTCCGCAGGGCAGTGTGCCGGATAACGTCCGGGATCGGAGCGTCAAGGCTTCGAGACGGCTAGTGCCACAGAGAAGATACCGCCTACGCCGCAAGGCGCAAGGTAAGGGTGAAAAGGTGCGGTAAGAGCGCACCGCCCCGGCGGTAACGTCGGGGGCAGGGTAAACCCCACACGGAGCAAGACCAAATAGGGAGGGATGCGCGGCCAGACCCAGACAGCCGCGCGGCGTGTCTGCCCGGCGCGCCAACGTGGGTCCTCCAGACTAGCGGGCTTGCCCGCAAAGTGGAGCGGAAACCTTCGGGTAGGTTGCTTGAGCGCCGCAGCGATGCGTCGCCTAGAGGAATGACCGTCCTCGACAGAATTCGGCTTACAGGCTGCTTGCAGTGATGGCCCCGTTTTTCCTTAATTGGAAAGCGGGGCCTTCCTTTTTTTGCTGTCTGAGAGAAACCTAGAAACCTGTCCCGATCTCCGGCAACAAGGGCTATTTCACAAACACAAACCGAATGAGGGCCATTCCCAGCGCAAAGATGAATCCATAGCCAAAGCTCTCAATCTCGACTGCTTCCAGACCCTGCCTCCGCACCGCACGCCCTACCTGGGACATCACCAATCCAGCGATAAGCGGACTTATCAACAGGCTGATGCCATGGAATCTGGACGGCTGTACAAGCCTATGAGGAAAGACCAATAGAGTCGAAAAACCGGCAGCAACGCCAACGACGGCAAAACCGATGGTAGTGAGGAATCGGTTAGATTTGAGCAAAGCGGTGAATAAGTTCCCCGTTGCTCGCGAGATCAATGCAAAGACTGCTTCTCCCACAATTTCCAGCAGCGCTTCCAGCAGTGCCTCGGCAAATACGTAAAGCAAGCTTAGGAGCAACTCTTCCATGTATCTTCAAAATCCGTGTCAAGTAGCAACCTTTACAACATCCAGCCTAACTATTCTAAAAACAATAACTTACGCGCTAATCAAGTCTGCAGGGAATTATGCCTTAAATTGCTATTCTTAAAAGAGAAGACAAGAAACAGCCCAAACGAAAGTAATCCTCTCGTAAAGTATTGAAAATACTCAAATACATTTAAATCCAATGGAATCATTGGCTTATCGGAGGATAATCCTCCCATAAAGTATTGAAAACAAATAAAACCGGAGACGATGGAGGGGGGGTGGGGGGCCAGCCTAGTCTCCGGCGTACTCCTCATCCGTGACATGCTTCAGCCAAACCACGAACGATCCACTGCCGTCACTTTCCTGAATCGCAAGATGTGTCATCGTGCGATCTGAAGCTGCGCCATGCCAGTGCTCCTCACCCGGCTCGAACCAGACAGTGTCTCCCGGTTGAACCTCCTGCACTGCTTCGCCTCTGCGCTGTACGCGTCCCACGCCTGAAACAATATGAATCGCCTGTCCCACCGGATGCGTATGCCATGCCGTCCGCGCGCCCGGCGCAAACGAAACCATAGCCGAACTCACACGCGCCGGAGCCGGCGTGGTGATGACTTCGTCGATCCAGACCGTTCCGGTGAAGTAGGCTTCCGGGCCCTTGCGGCAGCCGCGCATCTGGTTGGTGATAATTTTCATGAATCTATTGTAGTGCGCGGAAACGATCATCGCCTTGCACCGCACGCCAGAATGATTTGAAATACCCAAGTCATGAATGAAGTGAAACTTGCATTTCTTTTTCCGGGGCAGGGGTCGCAGGCGGTTGGCATGGGCCGCGATCTCTCTGAAAAATTTTCCATCGCAAAACAGATATTTGACGAGGCCGACGAGGCGCTCGGGTTTTCGCTTTCGAAGTTGTGCTTTGAAGGCCCCGAGGAGCAACTGAAGCTGACGGAGTTTACCCAACCCGCGATCTTCACCGTTTCGATTGCCGCGCAGCGCGTGCTGGCGGAGCGCGGCATCCAGCCCAGCTTTGTGGCCGGACACTCGCTGGGCGAGTATTCGGCCAATGTCGCAGCGGGCGTGCTGTCATTCGCCGACGCGGTGAAAACGGTGCGGAACCGTGGCCGTTACATGCAGGAAGCTGTGCCTGCGGGCGAAGGCGCGATGGCGGCGATTCTCGGACTGGCTTCCGAGGCCGTGATCGCAGTCTGCGCGAAGGCCGCTGAAGAAGCGGGCGCGGTGGTTTCGGCGGCGAACCTGAATTCGCCCGAGCAGACAGTGATCTCAGGCTCTGTGGCTGGTGTGGAAAAGGCTGCCGCTCTGGCGAAAGAAGCCGGAGCGAAGAAGGTCGTGATGCTGGCAGTCAGCGCACCCTTCCACTGCGCGCTGATGCAGCCCGCGCAGGATCGTCTGGCTGAAGACCTGCGCCAGCTGAGCTTTTCTGTGCCCAGCGTGCCGGTGGTGACGAACATAGACGCAGCTCTGGTTAGCGAGCCGGAGCAGCTCCGCGATGCGCTCATTCGCCAGGTCACCGGCTCGGTCCGCTGGGTCGAGTCGATGCGTCTGCTGGTTGAGGAGAAGCCGACGCACTTCATCGAAGTTGGTCCGGGCAAGGTACTCAGTGGGCTGATGCGGCAGATAGACCGCTCGCAGACGGTGCTGCACGTCAACGACGAGGCGAGTCTTGAAAAGACGCTGGCGGGACTTTCGTCTGTGTCATAGGGCCCAAGTACAATTGCCGGTGCGGAGGCCCACCTATGACGGATGCTGCCAGCGGAGTTGTCACGATTCCCACCCAACACTCAGTCGATGAAGCCGTGCGCCGGCTTGAACAGATGCTGGCAGACAGGGACATCCAGCTCTTCGCGCTGGTCGATCACAGCGGCGAGGCGGAAAAAGCCGGTCTGCAGATGCCGCCGACCAAGCTGGTCATCTTCGGCAGCCCGAAAGCCGGCACGCCGCTGATGCTGGCGACGCCGAGCATCGCGATCGATCTGCCGCTGAAACTATTGATATGGGAAGACAAGAGCGGGAGCGTGTGGATTTCCTACAACGCTCCCGCTTATCTGATGGCGCGGCATGGATTGCCGCAGGACCTGCTGGCGAATATTGCCGTCATTGAGAAGCTGGCGGCAGCAGTTGCCAGCTGATGTCTGCTGAACTACTCTGACGCCTACTTCACTACTAACGTGAGTGAAATGGAATGGCTGGTGACCTCGCCGCCATTGTTGGAGTATGCGGTGATGGTGAGCGGGTAGGATCCAGCAGGAGTTCCGGGGTTCGGTGCTGGCGGATGCTTCAGGTAACTATAGCGCTGCGAGCAGGCGGTGAGGCCAGAGGCGCTGGCGATGAGAAGCAGCGCGATGCCGAAGAACTGGATACCACCGCGCTTCCGCAGCGCGCCGATTCCAACCAGAGCCAGAACTCCGGGAAAGAGAATGGCATATGCCAGGTGCGAAGCGTTTCCGCCAAGCGGGCCACCTTGATTCATGGATGAGGAGGAACTCGCCGTGGTCTGAATCTGCAGGGTGCTGGTAACGGATGCGGTCGGGGTCGGAGTGACGATATTGGGCGTGAAGAGCGAAGTGGTCCCGGCAGGAAGGCCGGACAGGGAGAGCGTAACCGACTGCCCGAAGCCGTTTTCCGGAGCGACCGTGATGATGGATGTGCCGTACTGTCCAGCGGGGAGGTTCAGCGAAGTAGGATTGGCCGCGACGGAGAAATCCGGGAGCGCGGTGGTGGCAGCGGCTTGGACGGCAACGCTGGCCGACGCTGAGGCTGCATAGCTGTTGTCGCCTGAGTAGACAGCGGTGATCTGCTTCGCGTTGGCTGGCACCTTGTCGAGAGTCAACGTGGCCGTGCCGTCTTCCTGCACGAACGCAGAGCCGAGCGACACCCCTCCGCTGACGAAGCTGACGGTTCCATCGGAAACCGTGGCGCCGGTTGGGTCTTTTACCGTAACCGTGAGCTTGGTAGCCGCGCCCTCCTTAGCAACGGACAGGGAGGTGCGGGTGCCGAGAGTCTGGCTGTGGCCCTGCGGAAGAACCAAAAGAAGAGCAAGAACGGGGGCCAAATATGACCCATGCCTGACTGCGGTTGTGAACTTCCACTTCCAGATGCTGCTGTTCGACTGCAAACTCATTCGTCCGGTTCTCTGCTCTTTTCCAGCTGGGATTTCTTGTTAATACCCAATTGTATCTGTGCGGCGCAAAAACGGCGATTCGCTCCTGTTAGACGAAGCGAATTTCCGATTGGCGCGGGCTGCGTCTGCCGGGTTTGATGGGAAGAAAGCTCTTATTCTCCGCGCAACGACTGCATGGGGTCAATCGATGCCGCCCTGGTGGCCGGAAGCGCCGACGCGGCCAGAGCCAGCAGAAGCACGGCGACTGCGGCCATCGTCAACACTACCGGATCAAAGGGACTGACGCCGAAGAGGAAAGAGCGCAGCAGGCTGGAGGCTCCCGCAGCGCCGAGCAATCCGATGGCGCAGCCGATGGCGGCGAGTTTTGCCCCGGAGATGAGGATCAGCCGCATGATTCCAGAACGCTGCGAGCCGAGAGCCATGCGGATCGCCATCTCCTGCACCCGCGAAGCGACCGAGAAGGCAATGACGCTGTAGATGCCGAGCACTGCCAGCAGCACGGCTGCCGCGGCAAAGGCGCTGATGATGGCCGTGTTGAAGCGGCGCGGCGCCTCGGTATCCGATACGTTCTGCTGCATGGTCTGCACCTGCGTCAAGGCCAGCTGCGGATCGATGGAGCGGGCGGTTGCGCGCAGAACATTTTCCATCTGCTCAGGCGGGAGCGCGCTGCGCAGAACAATATAGCCGCCGTTGCCGTTCAGATCGGTAGCCGGATTGGCCAGCGAGCCGAATGCCTTTTCAATCTGATCAACGGTCAGGTAATACTGCTCCTTCGTGGGCTCGTCAGGAGAGCTGAGCTTCACGTCGGCAATCTCACCTACAATCGTGAGCCACGGAGTCTGCATCTCTGGTGTGCCGATGCGCAGCCGCTTGCCGATCGGGTCCTGATGGGGCCAGTAGTGTTCCGCCAGTTTGCGGTTCACCACCAAAACAAGCTGAGCATCCGCATTGTCCGCTTCGGTCAGGTATCGCCCGCGCAGCAGCGGAATCTTCATCGCGCTGAAATAATCGCCCACCACAATCGCATTCGTAGCCAGGCTCATGCTCTCGCCCTTGGGCGGAACATAGCCCTCAGGAACAAACGCCTGATTATTATTGTTCCCGGAAGCAGGCAAGAAGCTGGTAAGGCCTACAGCTTGCGCGCCCGGAGCCTGTCGCAGTCGCAGCAGCAATTCTTTATTGAACGCGTCCACGGCGGGCTGGGTCGAGTATTGCTTCTGCGGAAGAGAATATGCCGCCGTCGCAATGTGCTCCGGCTGGAAGCCCAGATCGACCGAGCGCATCTTGTCGAAGCTACGCAACAGCAGACCCGATGCGGTGAGCAGTATCAATGCGATGGCGATTTCGGCAACCACCAGTACAGAGCGCAGTCTGGCGTGACCACCGCCAACTGACCCGCTGCGTCCGCCTTCCTTTAATGTTTCGTTCACGCTGGTGCGGAGCGCGGCAAATGCCGGAGCGAGTCCGCAGACAAAGCCGGTGACGACGGCGAGCAGTAGCGCGAAGGCAACGACGACCCAGTTCAAGCTGATTTCATTGACACGCGGCAGGCTTTCCGGCAGCAGATTTTTGCCTACGCTCAAGGCCACAGCCGCAAGCACGATGCCGAGCAGGCCACCTAGCACGCTCAGGATGAGGCTCTCAAGAATGGCCTGCCGCAAAAGCGCTGCGGAACGTGCTCCGAGTGCAAGCCGCACGGCGATTTCGCGTTGCCGGCGAATGGCGCGCACCAACAGCAGCCCGGCGAGGTTGGCGCAGGCAATCAGCAACACTACAGCCACGGCAAAAAAGAGTGTCCGCACCAGAGGTCGCGCCTGCTCAATTGTTTCTTCTTGCAGAGGACGCACTACGGAGCTGATGTGCAGGCTGGCCATGAAAGACGGATAGCCACGCATGATGTCTTGTGCAACGCGCTCGGCATCCTGCTGCGCTTGAGTCGTCGAGACACCCAGCTTGAGGCGGCCCACCATCTGGTAGCTCCAGTTGGCGCCCGCCGCAGGGATCAGTTCATCAGGCCGGAAGCTCATCGGCGCCCAAAGCTCGATGCGGTTCAGATGCCCCGACGTGAGAGGAAACTCGAAATTGCGCGGCATCACGCCGATCACGAGATACGGCTTGCGGTCGAGCAGGATCTTTGTGCCCAGAATCTTCGGATCGCCATGGAAGCGACTCTGCCAGGTCGAATAGCTCAGCACCACCACCTGCTGATGATCGTCATCTTCCTGCTGCGTATAGACGCGGCCCAACAGCGGAGCCACGCCCAGCGCTGGAAACACGCCACCAGTCAGCCGCGCGGCATTCACCTGGGCAGGATCTCCGTTGCCGGAAAGCTCGTAGCCCGCGAACTGATAACCGCCGAGTGCCGTAAACGAGTGCGTGTCGCGGGTGTAGGCGCGAATGTCCGGCACGGTCACTCCGGCCTCGCCGTTGCCGCCGACATCGGCACCCTGCAGACGGTCGGACAGAACCACCAGCCGGTCAGGATCGGGGAAAGGCAATGGCCGCAGCAGCACGCCCTCGACGATGGAGAAAA
>Ga0206841_1180_pt1 | contig 10859 bp, 9 predicted proteins | sample Alteio_BWOrgCont_25_FD_152851 | JGI IMG/M metagenome (GOLD analysis project Ga0206841, IMG submission 152851) | Enriched cells from forest soil in Barre Woods Harvard Forest LTER site, Petersham, Massachusetts, United States -... | ecosystem: Environmental > Terrestrial > Soil > Temperate forest > O... | reverse complement strand
TATTCGGACCCAACCGCGAGCCTCTCTATGCCAACCGAATCACGCTCGATTACCTCGGCCTCAGCCTTGATGAGTGGCGGCTGGGAAGCCTTGCCAGTAATGTTCATCCTGATGATTTGGAACGGCTCGACGCTGCTGCGGAACGTGCTTTGTCAACTGGTTCTCCTTTCGGGTTGGAGGTGCGGGTACCGAAAGCGGATGGAGGTTATCGCTGGTTTCTGGTTCGCTATAACCCGGTGCGCGACGACAATGGAAAGATCTCTGTCGTTGGTATGCTGCTGCGACCGACATAGATGATCGCAAGCGGGCTGAAGACAAAATCCGAGAACAAGAAACAGAGCTCCGGCAGATGCTGGACCTCACGCCTCAAGTTGTTGCGGTATTCGGACCCAGCAGTGAACGTCTTTATGCCAACCGCATGGCGATCGATTACCTCGGCTTAAGCAGAGCAGCAGAAACACAGGCAGACCGATTCCACAGACAGACATCTCGTTCTCCTCTTCAGATATCCGGCGACCGGCGCGATAGTTGATCACTGTGAGCTAGCCCTTGCTCACTTTTCAGGCTCGCTCTGCCCTGCAAAGATGTACATGAGATTGGAGATGCACATAGTGACGATCCAATGCGCTGAACAGAACATATTGCACAAGGAGATCCGCCCTGTGTCCCTGGAGTCGGACATGGTCGACTATGCGGTGGATGATGCGATCCACGTCGATGCGTTGCGTCTGATGGAAGATGAGCTGCGACTTGAGCGAGACAGACTGAGGCTGCTCCTGGAATTAACCAGTCAGATTGTTTCGAACCTCGATCTGCGCAATTTGCTCCGCACAGTCTCGACGACGGTGCGACGCGTCATGGAGTGCAATGCCGTGGCTGTGCATTTGCCAGATCGGGAGAGCAATTCGCTACGGCTGTTCGCGCTGGACTCTCCTAGCGGTTTGCAAACGGACAGCAGGGACGGTTCATGGCTCGAGGAGAGCCGCAGCCATGAGGATATTTGCGAAGTCTTCAGAGCCCGAAGTCCCATCCTCAGCATTGAGCGGCGTAGTTGTGCCGTGCCCCTCGTTAGTAGGAACCGCGTGTTAGGCGTTCTGGAACTGGGCCTGATCGAGAACCAACGATTCGGTAAGGAGAACCTGGAATTCGTCACCCGTTTTGCGGGCCAGGTCGCCATTGCCATAGAGAATGCTCTGGCTTATGACGAGATCAAGGAGCTGAAAGATAAGCTTGCCCGGGAGAAGCTTTATCTCGAAGACGAGATCCGAAGCGAATGCGGTTTTGAGGAGATCATCGGCCGGAGTGCGGCCATTCGCGCGGTGCTGCGTCAGATTGAAACTGTCGCCCCAACCCAATCCACCGTGCTTATCTATGGCGAGACAGGTACTGGGAAGGAACTGGTCGCACGGGCCATCCACGAGCGGAGCCCACGCTGCTCCAACTCCTTCGTGAAATTGAATTGCGCCGCGATACCCACTGGGCTTCTCGAAAGCGAGCTTTTCGGTCACGAAAGGGGCGCATTCACTGGCGCCATCATGCAGAGGCTCGGACGCTTTGAACTCGCCAATCGTGGGACGGCCTTTCTGGATGAGATCGGTGAGATTTCGCTGGAGCTTCAGCCTAAGCTGCTTCGCGTTCTGCAGGAGCGGGAGTTCGAGCGCCTGGGAAGCACCCGAACCATCAAGACGGATGCGCGCCTCATCGCCGCAACCAATCGAGACCTCGCTGCATGCATCGAGGAGCGGACATTTCGCGCAGATCTCTTTTACCGGTTGAATGTCTTTCCGATTCGTGTTCCTTCGCTTCGTGAGCGGCCTGAAGATATTCCGTTGCTGGTAAGGCACTTCGTGCAGTACTTCGCGCGCAAGATACACCGCGTGATCGACACCATTCCTTCAGAAACCATGGACGCGCTTGTACGCCATTCATGGCCGGGAAATATCCGCGAACTACAGAACTTGATTGAGCATTCCGTCATCGTGTCGCCCGGTCCCGTGCTTCAGGTTCCGCTTGCGGCTTTGCAATTTCAAACCGCACCCGCTCCCGACGGAACGAAGCGCGGAACCCTGGAAGAGGCTGAGCGGGAGCATATCCTCGCTACCCTGAAGGAAACCAAATGGGTCATTTCCGGGCCGAAGGGCGCGGCGGGGCGGCTCGGGATTAACCGTTCCACGCTACAGTTCCGGATGAAGAAGCTGGGCATCCTTTCGGCCCGGGACGTAATGGGCCGCGCACCAATCCCCTAGATTCGGACAGGCACGCTCATTAGCTGTCACCCGACTCTCGACGGTCGCCCTAACGCTCGCTAGCAGCACTTCAGGAGAGGCGTAATGCTCAAGATCACGGTGGAACAGGAGCCGGGCAACATAACTCTGATACTCGAAGGCAGCCTCAGCGGCGCCTGGGTTTCAGAGCTGGAAGATGTCTGGCGTGCCGCAGTCTCCAACAGAGCAGGACGCGCCGTCCGCGTAGACCTTGCCGACGTATACGGGATAGATGCCGCAGGCAGATATCTCTTGCTGCTGATTGATGAGCGCGGGGGCCAGATGATCGGGTCCGGTGGCGGAATCCTCGACGATCTCGTCGAGATCGTCGAGAGTTGGCATCTCAAGATGGATTCGTAAAGGCTCGTGAATTTCGGGAACCGAGTGGGAAGGCATATCAGCAGTGAAGCACGATCTTGCAATTGTGGAAGCGGATTGCTGGGCCGGCTGTTCGCCTGGCGCGCGTCGATGCCGGACTTGGTCTGCCATCGCATGCCTGCCAGGTGATGGAGTGGGGCTTCGATGGAGTGTTGGTCAACACTGCGGTTTCACGAGCGATCGATCCGGTCACCATGGCGACAGCCTTTGCGAGCGCGACAAAAGCAGGGCGGGCGGGATATTTAGCAGGTCCGATACCGGTGCAGGATCTGGCGGTGGCCAGTACTCCCGAGATAGGCAAACCATTTTGGAACGAGGCTTCCCCGATTTAGCTTTGAGGAGACAGCATGAGCGTTTCCGTTTATATCGACGGCCACAAAGCATTTACGCACCTCTATCCGAGGGCGTACCGTCTGCAATGCTCTAGATAAGCTGCCTCATGCAACGCGGATAGATCGAGCACTCCACCCCATAACCATCGAGGAGCATCGAGACCTTTCCGGTGACGGCCCTTAAGCTCCTTTGCCCATGCCCGACGTTCGGGTGTTTTGAGCTGGCGTCCATGCGCACGTCCGACAACGCCCGCCATCACACGGGCGATAGCAGTTGCTTCTGAACGCTGAAGTCCCTGCAATTCAAATTTCAGATCCTGAGGACGGAGCTCGCGGATGACAACCTGCCGGCCACCGATATTGGCGGCAATCATCCGATCCCCGAGAAAAGGCGAAAGATTGCGAGCGCCAGTCACGACACGCTCAGCGTTATTTGCAGGCATTGTGGCAGAACTCGAACAGGGTGCTGCAGCAGTGACTGCTTCCTTGATGTCCAGCAACCTATACTCATGTAGCTTCTTGGCTCCGACACCAACCAGAGCCGCATAGCGAAGACGCCCCAGAGAACTACAGCCTTTCATCCAATAGGCAGCGTCGAGCAGCCTGACATTCTTGGGTTCTTCGCGGCCGGTAATTATTTGAATTAGCTGGTGAACGCCGTGCTCATCGAAGAGTCGCTGAAGCTCCTTGCTTTCTTTCGACGCAAGTTTCCAGAACTTTGGCCCCAGCGGAATCGTTGGCTTTACATCTTCGATTCGCTCTTCCGCAAGGTGCCTCCATTGACGATTTTTCGCCTGTCGCATCACTCTGCGAATAGGCTCGATATCTGCCGGATTGACTCTTGGGGAGTGACCTGTGAGGCCCGACAGATAACCTCCGATCATCTCTTCGAGCATCAGAGCGGTCGTCACTCCGGGAAGATCCGAACTCCTCGCGGCCATTGCGAGCGAAAGTCCCAGCCGAAGCAAGTCATGCGCAGGATTGCCGATTACAGTCTGATCGAGGTCGCGTATCTGGATGTCGATGTTGCCTTCGACATCGGCAACCGGCCCGAGGTTCCCAGTATGGCAATCGCCACATATCCATAAATCAGGTCCAGCAGGAATTGAGGCTTGCACAGATTTGCTGCGAAGCCATTCATAAAACTGCACTGTATTTCCCCGGACGTAGGCATGCGCCGACATCGCCATCTTTGCGCGTCTGCGCTGGTCAAGTACAGCTTTGCGATTTGCTGGAGTAATGGTGTCCTCCAATAGAACGATCCCCCTAACAGTACATTTGCGGTGGCGCCGGAAATTCAGATTCCCTTCACCATCCCCTCTCTCGTTTGAATGTGCCCAATCTCTGCCATCCCAGGCAACCGGTTCGAACTTCCGGTTAGGCCACCTAGTGTTTTACCTCGGGTTCAGTCATAAGATGCATCTAAACGACCAAGCAGTCATGCATACCTGTGTCCCGCCCTGGAAAGGTTAATCTCGTGACTAAGTCCACCCTTGAAGTACAGACACGAACTACGAATGACTGGTTCGGCAAGTTCGCAGCCTCCGCCTCAGGCTGGCTCGGCTCGAAGTGGGCCTTTGCAGGCGCTGGCTTGGTGATCGTTCTTTGGGCTGCTGTCGGGCCAATCTTTCATTTCTCCGACACGTGGCAGCTGGTCATCAATACTGGCACTACGATTGTGACTTTCCTGATGGTATTTCTCATTCAGAACACGCAAAACCGCGACGCGAGAGCAATCAATCTGAAGCTTAATGAACTCATTCGCGCTATCGATAAAGCACGCGATCAAATGATTGATATCGAGAATCTCAGCGATCTGGAACTGGACGAGCTACAGGCCAAGTACGAGAAGATCAAAGCAGAATGCATCGACCGCCAGTCCCGAGGCAAGAAGGAACAGCCACTAGCAGTTACAAACCTCTAGTTAACAACGGGCGGCCTTAGGACCACCCCTTATCCTGATTGTTCTAATTGGAAGGACTGCAAAGAGTGAGACCGTAGCGCTCCAAGGCGGATTTGATGACGATATACACGCTACTGCAGGCGCTTCCCTACCCTTTTCCCCGCGCACACGACCGCAGGACTTCTTCAGCTCTCATCTCCGCAATTCCATTACCCTAGACGGCGGCTATCTGAACTCAGAGGTAAACGCGCCACACGAACTCTCCACCGGTACAAACATCGGACAAGCTGACTAGTATATTGGTGGCGTTCTGCTTCTCACAATTGCGGTGGCAGATTCTTACACATGGCGCGCCTTCTATTGGAGGCGCTCCATGTAGTAATCCGGCTGCAATGCGAAGCGGAAATCGAGACGAAGATAGAACGTCTGGGCATCATGTGTGATAAGAGCAACTCGCTTGAGATCCTTTAAATCCGGGTGCTCGAGAATAGAACGGATCAGCCACGATCCCAATCCTCGTCTTCTGTGTTCTTCGACAATAAATACATCGCACAAATAGGCGTAGGTGCTGTAGTCGGTAATCACCCTGGCCACGCCGATTTGCTGCCCATTTTCCTTGAGCGAGAAGCATAGGGAATGGCGGAGAGCCCGTTCGAGCGACTCTCTTGTCAGCTCGGTCCACCATTTCGCTTCCAGCAGAAATCCGAAGACTGCGTCCTTATCGAGAGCAACGGGATCAGTCGAGATAACAAAGCCATCCTTCTTCCGTAGAAAATAATTCACATGACTCATTGCATCCCCAATCGGTCACGCGCGCCACTTCTATCTTTATGCTCGCACATGTATTGCAATCGGTACCGCTCGTATAAAGGTAATTCGATCGGAACATTTTATGGAAGTTTTATGTTAAAAATTAACAATGCCCGGGAAGATAAATACCGCTAAATGTGGCCTGTCAGTAGGCGTAATCGAACCGGAAGAGAGCCAGTGTAGCGAGAAGAACAATCACCGATCCCAGAAGTGTCCGTGGTGCAAGACGCTCGCCGAGAATACTGCAGGCCAGCGCCACTCCGAAAAGTGGCGTCAGGTAAAGCGATGCTGATGCAATCACGGCATCCACTTGTCCAAGTGCCCTGAAAAAAAACAGCATCGACAGGCCATAGAAGAAGAGCGCAAGGTAGTCAAATGCAACCCACTGAACCGTCGTCAAATGCGAGAGCCTGCTGAGGCAGTTCGGCTCAAGGGCAAAGAGCACTGGAAGGCTGAAAGCGGTTGTCGACAAATAACTGAAGAACAGCGTTTCCAAGTCGGAAAAAAGGTGCAGCAGCCGTTTGGAATAGACGTTGTAGAACGCAGATCCAAGGCAGCCTGCAACTATAAGGAAATTTCCCGCAAATTCGTGCGCGCGTGTGGCGTGACCAGGCGTGTTGCGCAGAGAAGAGAGCAGAAAGACTCCAGCGAGCCCAAGCAGCAGTGTGCCAATGCGAAGCAGGGAGAGGCGCTCGTGCAGTAACCATACGGCAATGAGCGCGCCGAAAATGGGGATCAGCAGGCTGAGGATAGCGCCGTTCGAAGCTGTGGACCAGCTTATTCCGAGTGTCATCCCTACCTGAGCTGTGAGCTGGCCGCAAATTCCGGCGAGAAAAAACTCATGGCGAAGCTTCCACGCAGCCCCGAACTTCGCCTTGAAATCCGACTGCATGCAAAGAAGACCGACGCCCACGATGGTGATCGCATGAAGCGGTAAAAGAGCCGTCGCAAGAGAGCCGAGACCACCCGCAAGAAGTTTGACTGCAACTCCCTGACCAGCCCACAAAAGATTCGCAGCCATAAGCAACATCAGGGCTGGAGCCAGGCGGACATTGCGCAGCGCGGGCACTATGGCATTTCCTGAAGCGAATGGAGATGCAACGGACGAATGCCAAATGCATCGACGCCACGCGAGCTGCCCTCGAAGATGTGCGGCATGGCGTTCCGTGCTGCCGCGTATTCCCGAGCTACCTGGTAGATAGCGCTTTGGCCGTCAGGTGTGCCGAGCACAGCGACGACGCCGCCAGCACCACCGCCGGTCATCTTCGCGCCAGCGAAGCCCGCCTTGAGAGCGCGTGATACCAACTCGTCACAGTTTTCTGAACCAAGGCCGCATTCGGTGTAGGCGACGTGCGATTGGCAGAGAATCTCACCGATGAGCAGTATGGTACCGTTCGAAAGATCGGATTGCAGTAGCGAGTTCACCATCTGAACGCGAAAATTTTCCTCTGTCGCATATCGAACCGCTGCGCGAACCGGATACTCCATCTCCAGATGAATACGAGTGAATGGATCAACATGTTCGCCGATCCGCGCCAGCACCTCTTTGCCACTAAGAGACTCCGGTAGCCATCTCTCATACTTTGAGCGAAACTCCGAGGGCGCGAGATTCGACAAGTATCCATTCCATCGTGAATCGGTCCACCGCGATATTTCAGACACTTCTGGAACCACATCGATTCCCTCACGCTGGCAGATCAATTTGTATCCGATGAACGCCGCGGCACGCGCCGCTTCGTAGGCGGCACCGGTAGTCGAGCGAGGCGCCATCGAATCGATACCCCAGATGCGCAGATTCTCCGGCAGCCTCATAGCAGGAAAAGGCCGACAGGGTTGGCAGAGCAGTGGGAGTAGGTGGTCCTCTTCGCCGAGAACGATCGCGGCCTGATCCATAATGCCGCACGCTGCGCCGACCACGACGTTTTCCACCCATTGTCCTGCAGTCGCAAGCGCAGTTCCACTGAGAGAGATTTTCCATACTGCAGATGCTGCTTTAAGAGCCGCAATTTCAAGAGCAGCGGAAGAGCTTACGCCCTTGTTGGGCGGGAGATCGGAAGAAATGAAGAGGTTTACTCCCCTTGCGTCTTCGCACCCGTAGCGATGCTTCAGGAAACAGAGCGCGCCAAGGACATAGGTTGACCAGCAGGAACTATCCTTTTGAGAGCAAAGAAGACGCAGGTGGAGAGGGTCGTCGAGATCGCGGATCCGGGCTTCAAAGAAAGGCTCCCAACCAAACCGTGATGCTCCGGGGTTCAGGACTTTAATTACATCATCCGTTCGCGGCTGAGCTGCAACCCATACCGCCTCGCGCAGAGTACTTTGCAGAACCATGCCGCCGGTATAGTCAACGTTGCCTCCCATGACATCCAGACGGCCAGGAGCACGTGCGACCCAGATCAGCTTTCCACTCGCAAAGAAGCCGCGAGCCGCGGCCATAATGGCATGGTCTTCGAACGGACTAAATTCTGTGTGGCTCTCGACAGGAAGCAGCATTCTCCTTGTCAGGCTACCGAACTGCTATACACAGAACGTTAATAAACGCTCATTCTGCAACCTGTACCTGTGCAATTCTGCGTAGCCGTGCAAGGTCTTCAGCAGAAATGTCTTTGTCGGTCAGGATCAGGTCACAATCCTCGATGCCGCAGAGGCGGTAAGTGGCCTCAGTTCCGATCTTGCTGCTATCGACCGCCAGTATTTTCCGCTTTCCAGCCTGCAGCAGTTCGCGCTGCGCATCGGGATCATGAACCATCACACCGCGTGTGAACGAGATGGCGGCTGCGCCAAAGATGACGGTATCGGCATAAATCGAGGTCAGGCTTTTGCCAACCGCATGCCCGATCAAATCATGGCTGCTGGCGCGATAAACTCCGCCAGTAAGTTCAACGCGGATACCCTCAGCCGAGGCTAACTCTTCGAGAACAGCAAGGGAGAAGGTGAAGATCACGACATTTCGTCGTGCCCGCAGCTCTCGGGCCACGTAGAGTGTCGTGGTTCCCGAATCAAGCACCACCGACTCGCCGTCGCGAACCAGCGCAGAAGCAGCCGTGCCGATACTGCGCTTAGCATGCGACATCTTTTGCAGGCGCTCAAAGAAACTCCTCTCAGCGCCGCGCCAATGTTCGATGCGGGCTCCTCCGGGAATGCGGATAACCTGTCCAGCCTCGACAAGCTTCTGCAGGTCGCGGCGGATGGTCATTTGGGAAACATGACAGGTCTCCGCAATCTCGGAAATCGAGGCAGAAGTGTTTATTTTTAACATCTCGACGATGGAATCAAGTCTTGATCGCTCTGTGATTTCACTCATCCGTTTGGGAGCTCCATGTCTTTTGTCTCAGTTTGTCCAAAAAATTGCAATAAATTCGTGTGCTCAGCATGGTTGGAAACCCTAAAGGCAGATCACCCAAAATCGATGTAATTTTTTTACATAAATCCGAGATTGTTTGTCATTTATTAACATTAACTTGTTAACTTCTTTCTCATCGCAACGCATCAAGTCCGACATTTACTTACAACTCACGATCACCAGAGAGGCATGCAGCCTCGCTACAAAACGTATTTTTCAACCCTTGAGGTCTCTATGAATTGCGTGTTGCTTGCCTCCTGTATCCCTGTCTCTTTGCGATCCAGCCTGGCCTGCTGGTCCCCTGGCAGTCGTAGAAGCCGAATTTTCCACCTCTTCTGCGGCTTCGTACTGCTGCTCGCTTTGATCATTCCTAGCAACTTTCTCCATGCGCAGACCTTCTATGGTTCGATCAGTGGCGTCGTTAACGATCCCAGTGGCGCAGTGATGCCGGGGGTTGTGGTTACGGTGCGTGAGAGCGCTACGGCGACGGAGTACAAAACTGTCACCGATAAAAGCGGCAGCTATCGCGTCTCTTTCCTGAAACCGGGCGGATACATCGTGCAGTTTGCCAAGGACGGTTTCGATCAATATGCGACCGACCGGCTCAACATCGTCCTGAATCAGAATTTAGTAGTCGATGGAACATTACAGTTGGGAAGAACTTCGGAGGTTGTTACCGTCTCTGGCACGGCAACTTCATTGAATGAGACAAGCCCGCAGGTTGGCGGAGAACTTAGCACAAGCGAGCTCATTGATCTGCCCGAAGTCACCAACACGCATGGCGCCAATGAGTTTTTGATCACCAAAACCTTCGCCGGAGTTTCCAGCACCAGCCAGGACTACTCCAACGTCAACAACCTCACGCTTGGCGGTGGAAGGCCGGTGACGAACCCGCTCATCATCGACGGCCTCCCTAGCAACATGGGCGTGGACGGTACATATGGTCTCGTCCCCACGCCGGACTCGACCGAAGAGCTTCAAGTTCTTACCGCGCCTTTCTCGGCGCAGTACGGACAGAGTGGCGGTGGTGCCGTGTTGACGACCACAAAGTCGGGCACAGAAAACTTTCACGGCAGCGCCTTCGAGTCGTACAGCTCTCAGGATCTGAATGCGCTTGGCTATTTCACAGCTCCGGGCACAGTCGTGCAGCCGTCATACTTTCACTACTTTGGTGGATCGGTTGGCGGCCCCGTCTGGATTCCCAAACTCTTCGATGGCCGCAAATACCGTCTCTACTTTTTCACCGACTGGGAAGATACGCTCACCCATGCAGATACCACATTTAATGCGGTTGTTCCCACAACAGCCGAATTGAACGGAGACTTCTCCGGCCCGTCACCTGAAGGAGGTGGACCTACTGCGACGATCTACGATCCGCTGTCGACGCAGATTGTGAATGGCAAGCCAGTCCGGACGCCCTTCCCCGGAAACGTTATTCCCAGATCGCGCCTCGACTCTGTTGGAGTGAACATCGCTTCGTTCTTCCCGCAGCCGAATTGCAACTTCAACAACGCGTATTACTGTGTCAATCCGATCTCGAAGAGCAGCTATCTCTACAATGCCAGCCGCGTCGATTACAACTACTCGGACTACGACCACATCTGGGCGAAGTTTTCACGCGACGGGCCGACCAACCAGCCAACGATCGACATCCCAAACGCCGCGAATACGTCAGCTTTGAATGGTTGGGTCGACGACCACTATGAAGTTTCGTGGAGCCACATCTTTTCGCCGCGCGTTTCGAACGAAGCACGTGTGGGTTATGTCTCAGAAGAGAACTTCAGCTCGCCGGAGCCGACAAGCGCCAGTTCTATCGGGCTCAAAGGTGT
>Ga0206841_1179_pt1 | contig 10868 bp, 8 predicted proteins | sample Alteio_BWOrgCont_25_FD_152851 | JGI IMG/M metagenome (GOLD analysis project Ga0206841, IMG submission 152851) | Enriched cells from forest soil in Barre Woods Harvard Forest LTER site, Petersham, Massachusetts, United States -... | ecosystem: Environmental > Terrestrial > Soil > Temperate forest > O... | reverse complement strand
GAACTGGCTAATTATGACTGGATATTGAGCATTGATGCCGATGAAGTGCCGGATATGGAATTGGTTAACTCGCTGCACAATCTTTGGCTTAGAAATACCGAAACGGTATACGACATAAAATTCAGGACCTATTTCGGCGAAAAACGGATACGTTTTGGTACCTGGGGTCGCGACCATCATATACGTTTATTTAACCGCACGGTAGTAAAATGGTCAGAACCGGTTGTACATGAAACCTTAATACTTCCAAAAGGGATACGAAAGAAGACCCTGAATGGGTACTTTCATCATTATTCAGTAAAAAACACCATTGAATGCAATAGTAAAGCTATTTATTATGCCAAATTAAGCGCCGAAAAATATTTCCAGTGCGGTAAAAGGGCAAACCTGGTTAGTTTATACATTTCGCCCATATTTGTTTTTATAAAAAACTACATCGTACTTTTGGGGTTTTTAGATGGCCGCGAAGGCTGGGACATTTCGAAAATAGCTTACAAAAACAGGTGGCTTAAATACCATTACCTGAATCACTTGGAAAATACTTATAAAGACAGGCCGGTTATAAAAAGTAATTTTGCGGTCGATATTAAGTTTCAATGAGTATCTTTCGGGTAAATGAAAAAAAGCCTGGTTAAAAATCTTTCTGTAAATGCCTTTCAACTTGTACTTAACCAACTATTCGGATTAGTAATATTCTATATACTTTCTACCGGTCTCGATAAAAGCAATTTCGGACAAATTAATTTCTCGCTGGCAGTATTGCTTGCCGCTTTTAATATACTTTCATTAGGCATTGATCAGCTTATTATAAAGAGAATTGCCTCGGGTGAGCCAGTTCAGACTACGCTCTCCCTCTATATTTTTCACGTTCTAATTGCAGGGGTTTTATTTTACGGCATTTTATTATCAGGCAAATTATTCTTTCCTCAAGCCGGTAATGGTTATACCCTTATTTTGTTAATAGGTATAGGTAAGTTGATGATATTTTTTTCGACACCGTTTAAACAGGTGGCAAATGGTATGGAACGGTTTAAGCTGCTGGCTTATATGTCGGTTATTTCCAACCTCGTCCGGTGTATATGCCTGTTGGTTTTTGCCTTATTGCATTCAATATCATTACAAGCCATCATAATCATATTTATTGCAGGGGATGTAGCCGAATTACTGGTTTGTATTTACTTGTTTAAAAAATCCATAAAAACCAGGCTAACTTTCAGGTGGGATAAAGTAAATTACATCAAACTGCTGCGCGAGTCGATACCCCAAACCGGCGTTGTGCTTATTACTTCGGCGCTGGCAAGGTTCGACTGGATATTTATCGGGGTACTATTATCTGCTGTAAAACTGGCCGAATACAGTTTTGCTTACAAAGTTTTTGAAGTGGCCACCTTACCGCTTGCAGCTATAGCGCCGTTATTGATACCCCGTTTTACCAAACTATTTCAACAGCAAAATATTAATACCGACGACCTTAAATTTTTAATCAGGATAGAACTAATTGTAGCCGCGTTTATTATTTTATTATTAAACATTTATTGGGGCCCGGTTATTGATGGCCTTACAGCCGGGAAGTACGGAAATGTAAATATTAAAACCATATTTATCCTGTCCTTATGTATGCCTTTGCTATATATAAATAATTTTTTGTGGACAATATATTTTGCACAGGGGCGGTTAAAAATGATATTAAATACATTTATTATAACGTTAACTGTAAATGTGGCCGGTGATGTATTGCTTATCCCCTTATACAAAAACGAGGGTGCAGCTTTTGCATTTTTATTATCATGTTTAGCGCAAACCCTGTTCTTTTTAAAGAAAAACCAGATAGCCGGTTTAAATTCAATTTGGCATGCGTTGGTGATTTGTACCGGCTGCGCCTTATGCAGCGGTTTTGCAGCAAAAATGCTACCTGTAGATACCTGGATGATATTACCCTTATCTATACTTATTTATGGGTTATTGTTGCTGCTTACCGCCCAAATACGACTAACCGACCGGAAAAATTTTACCCAACTGCTTGGTTGGTAAACCAGGTTCATTTCTTTGCCTGGTAAGGCAACCTTTTCCGTGTTCAAAGCGTAACCCAAATAAAGAAATTTAAGGAATTATTTCCTAAGCCACAGAGTAACGTCAAAGGCAATTTCAACCTTGATTAAAGCAATGGATATTGATACCCCTGTTTTTAATTTAAAAAAACTAAAAAGCAATGTAGACTGGCACCTGCTTTTGTTCCTTTTACTGTTTTTGAATGTAAAATTAGCTGTAAAAATTCCGGGGATAATTCTTATCTATTTACTACAGTTCAATTTTAAATTTGGGTTTAGAATTAAAAACTCCAGGCTGCCGCTTTTTTATCCCATAGTCATCATTGTAGCAATTGCCGATTTTATCATTAATAAAGATTATGCCACGCACAATTACCCGCTGGTTTTATTAACCGGTATAGCATTTTGGGCAATTTGCATACTGGCTATCCACCAGGTTAAGTTAGCGGTCGAACGTAATGATATTGAAGTAGTACACCGGACTATATTGATTTTCTTTATTATCAATGCTGTTGTTTCCTTGTTAAACCTGGCCTACATAGTTTGGATAACCGGGGCAATTAACCCCTATAGCTACCAGGGAGAGTACCAAAAATACTTTGTAAGTACCGGCGACTATGTAAAGGGCATCACATTTGATACCTCGACAACAAACGCCGTTTTAAACGCATTTGGCGTACTCTACTTTTTGACTAAGAAAAACGCGGCAATGCTGCTTACCTGCATGGCTGTTTTATTGCTTACAGGCAGCAACTTCACCAATGTGATCCTGTTTGCGATCCTCTTGTTTATATTTATTTTCAATAGCACTAAAGAGCAAAAGAGCCTGCTTGTTATTTGCCTGGTATTTTTAGTGGTGTTTATGGCAAAAATATCTCCGCAGAATAACGATTATTTTGTTAATACTTTCAAAATAATCATCTATCAAAAAGACTATAAAAGTCCGTGGCCGACAAACCCAATTCCGGTTACGCAAAGGCCGGATAGTACGCTAAACCCGGAAGAAAAGAAACAAAAAATAGCGATGCTGTATCTCGACAGCATTCACAGTATAAATCATAAAAAGGAAACACTAAAAACCGTTGCCGAACCTGAGCTCATAACTAATACGGGCAAAATATTGATCCCGAAACCAAATCTGAACGCCCCTATATACCAGAATCGCGCAATTACCCCGCCCGAGCAAATGCAGTTAGCCGATTTTGTCGCTGTGCATAAAGCAGAGTTACCCATGTCAGGCCATCCGAAAAACTTCACATCTGTACCGGGCAAGGTTACCGGTATTTTACAAACCTATAATTTCTTTAAAGATCATCCCGGCAAAATACTCACCGGAGCGGGGATGGGTAATTTTTCATCGAAGCTGGCTTTTAGGGCAACCGGGTTAAAGTTTACCGGCGGATACCCGGCAAAATACATTTATATCAACCGTGATTTTTTGGTTAACCACCTGGATATATATCTCAACTTTTTCAGCAGGGGTGCAAGTCTTCATTCCTTAACCAACAGTCCTTTTTCTGTATATGATCAAATGCTGGCTGAATATGGTTTATTAGGGCTACTATGCCTGTTTGTGTTCTACCTGGCATTTTTTGCTAAGCATTACCGGCAATTAACTTATGGCATTCCCATACTGCTGTTTGTAATGGCGATTTTTTTTATTGACTACTGGTTTGAGCAATTATCGATAATGGTAATGTTTGAATTATTGCTTTTTCTGAACATAAAAGAGCGTAAAAATTTAGTTAAAAACCCAGGTAAATAAATGGACGCTAACCCAACGATAACCGTTTTAATGCCGGCTTATAATGCTGAAAAGTACATAGGCGAAGCTATTGAGTCTGTTTTGGGGCAAACCTATACAGATTTTGAACTGGTTATAGTTAATGATGGATCGACCGACGGGACTGTGGATTTGATCAAAACTTTTTCCGACCGGCGTATTGTAGTGATAAACCAACAAAATATGGGTGTAGCCGGGGCTTTAAACACCGGGCTCAAGCATTCAAAGGGCATCTATATCGCCCGCTTTGATGCTGATGATGTTTGTTACCCGGAACGCCTGGAAAAACAACTTAATTTTTTGCAGCAAAACCCGGATTATATTTTGGTTGGCAGCGATGTTGATTACATTTTAGAGAACGACGAATTCCTGTTTCATTTTTATTGTATAGCACATTCGCATGATGAGATCGTGCGGAAATTATATTTCTATTGCCCTTTTGTGCATCCTACTGTGATGTATAAAAAAGAAAACGTATGCAATGCCGGAGGGTACCCCACCGACGCGCATAACTTTGAAGATTATATGCTTTGGACATCCATTGCAAAGGCAGGTAAGTTTTGCAACCTGCCAGAACCATTGATCAAATACAGGTTAAATCCAACTTCGGTAACCATTGATGAACGGTGGCGGGGCAAGCGGTTTCGCGAGTTGAAGCGAAATGCTGTATTAAGCGGCTTTATTACCCAGCAAGACGGGAATGAGTTATTAGCTATTATCAAAACCCAGGATGTACGGCATATAAAGGAAGGATCATATCACGCATTATGCGGGAAGAAATTCCTGGCCAATAACTACCAGCCTCAAAAGGCGCGTGCGCATGTAAAAAAGGCAATTAGCATACGCCCGTTACGATTAGACAATTACCTGCTTTATACAGTAAGTTATTTGCCCGAGCGATTTATTTCATGGCTTCATAAAATGAGCCCTAACCGACTATAAAACAGAGCAATATGAAAGTAGCGATAATAGCAAGATCAACATTTTATTCTGTTCCCGGCGGAGATACGGTCCAGGCGGTACAAACCGCGCGGCAGTTATCAGCTATTGGCATAGCTACCGAGATACTGCTGACTAACGAGGTAATAGCCTACGAACAATATGACCTGCTGCATTTTTTTAATATCATACGCCCTGCCGATATACTTTATCATAGTAAAAAAGCAGGAAAGCCATTTGTTGTGTCCACCATCTTATGCGATTATAGTGAATATGATAAATACTACCGTAAAGGTGTTGGGGTTGTGTTCAGTCATTTTTCCGCAGACAGTATTGAGTATTTAAAAACAATGGCCCGCTGGGTGTTGGGTAAAGATCACCTTTCAAGCCTTTCTTATATATGGAAAGGACAGCGTAAAAGTGTTATTGAAATATTGCATACGGCGGCTATGATATTGCCCAATTCCGAATCGGAGTATAAACGTATTGTGCAAACCTATGCAAATAGCACAAGCCATTCAATCATACCTAACGGTGTTAACCCCGAACTATTTGAATATGATCCATCAATAACCAAAGATGACCATCTGGTATTGTGTGTAGCCCGGATAGAAGGGCTTAAAAATCAATTAAACCTTATAAAGGCATTAAATAACACCGGTTTTAAACTATTGATCATCGGGGCACATGCGCCAAACCAGGCGGCTTACTATCATCATTGCCGGGATATAGCAGCAGATAATGTTGTTTTTATTGATCATATCCCGCAAGATGAACTGGTAAAATATTATCAGCAAGCCAAAGTTCACATACTACCAAGCTGGTTTGAAACAACAGGTTTAAGCTCGATTGAGGCGGCTTTAATGGGCTGCAATATTGTGATAACAGATAAGGGTGATACAAGAGAATATTTTGGGGAAGATGCCTTCTATTGCGACCCCGCAAAACCGCAAAGTATACTGTCGGCGATAGTAAAAGCGGGCAAAGCGCCGCTTAACGAAAACCTCCGTAAAAAAATATTAAAAAAATATACGTGGGGTGAGGCAGCCTTACAAACAAAATTAGCGTATCAGTTAGCAGTTACACTATGAAATTAAAAATAGCAATATTAGGAACCCGCGGCATCCCGAATCATTACGGGGGATTTGAGCATATTTCAGAATATGTTTCAGCAGGATTAGTACAACGAGGCCATTCGGTCACTGTGTATAATTCGCATAATCATCCCTATGCCCAAAGTAGCTGGAATGGCGTGCAAATAAGGCATTGTTATGACCCCGAATATTTAATAGGCGCAGCCGGGCAATTTGTTTACGACCTGAATTGCATCCTGGATGCCAGGAGGCAGAAATTTGATGTGATCCTGCTAATGGGCTATACCAGCAGTTCGGTTTGGGGTAGCTTATATCCCGAAAAAAGCACAATTATTACCAATATGGACGGGCTTGAATGGAAAAGAACAAAATATTCAAAAACTGTGCAGGCCTTTTTAAAACATGCAGAAAAATTAGCTGTAAAACACAGCCAGTTTTATATAGCTGACTCGTTGGTGATCAAATCATATTTACAGGATAAGTATAGTATTGACAGTAAATACATTCCTTATGGGGCCGATGTATATTCCGAAATGGAACGGGAGCAGTTTAGCGGCTCTGAAATAGCAAAAGAGGATTACTTTTTATTGATGGCCAGGATGGAACCGGAAAACAATATAGAAACCATTTTAGAGGGCTTTAACAATAGCGCATCGCGTAAAACCTTTAAGGTTTTGGGCGATACCGGTAACCGTTTTGGCAAATACATAACCCATAAATTTAAAAATGACGACCGCATCCAATTTAAGGGGTCAATATTTGATACGGCCAAAGTTCGTTCATTGCAAAATAACTCCTACCTGTATTTTCATGGCCATAGCGTAGGTGGTACTAATCCGTCGCTTTTAGAAGCGATGGCCAGCGAGGCTTTAATAGCGGCGCATAATAACCCGTTTAATAAGTCGGTATTACACTCGGATGCTTTCTATTTTTCTGACGCGAACGAGGTTAAAACGCTGGTTGAAACCGTGCAGCGAAAAGAAACGGAAAAAACTATGGTAATCAATAATCTTCATAAAATAAAGTACCAGTTTAACTGGGAAAATATTGTTGATCAGTATGAAGATTTTATAATGGAGTGTTATTATACTTCCAACTATGAAAGAATTGTTCCCTGCCAGGGATAGCCTTGTTAACAAAATAAGCTATTACCATTTACTTTTATTTTTAGCCTGCCTGCCTTTTGACCGTTTTTACAGTCATATCATTTTAATAAGCTTCATTATACATACCTTAATTCATTTCAACAGGCAACAGGTTAAGCCTGTTTTTACATTAAGTGTGCTTGTATTACAGTCGGTATTTTTTGTAACGGTTTTTAGTACGTTTTACGCTGTAAATAAGTCAGCAGGCTATAGTGAATGGGGTAAACAAATTACCGTCCTGCTGTTCCCCCTGGTTTTTTGCCTTAGTTCTTTTGATCTCAAAAAATACAGGCCGTCCTTATTGCTGGGTTTTTCGCTGGTTTGCGCGGCAACTATAGCTTATCTTTATTTTGATGCCATACATATCATCCGGCATTATAAATTACCATTTTCAACTATTTTTTCAACTGCCTTTGTCAATCATAACTTTTCAGAACCCATTAATATACATGCCACTTTTTTATCAATGCAGGTAGTTATAGCGCTGGTTTATTTGCTATCGGTTTTGATAAAGGAAAAATCCCTCAATTACAAAGTACTTTATATTACGTGTATATTTTTTCTTTTCGCCGGGGTAATCCAGCTTTGCTCTAAATCTGTTTTCATTTGTTTATTCCTGGCAATTAATCTTGTCATTCCATTTTTTTTACTTGATGGGCATAAACGCCGCAATTTTATGATCGTTACCGCGTCTGTCTCTATAATATTGATAGCGGGTATATTTAAGTCGGGTACTTTTAGAGAACGTTATATAAGCGATCTTAAGTCCGATCTTACTGAATCTACAATCGGAGAGTCTTCAGAATCACGTTTAGCCAGGTGGCAGGTTACAGGCGAACTGATAAGTATACACCCCATAACCGGGTATGGGGCCGGGTCAGAGGTCGGTTTATTACAAAAAGCTTTCTATGAAAGAAAATACTATAGTTCTTTTTTACACCAGTTAAATGCCCATAATCAGTACCTCAGTTTTTTGTTAAAGTCGGGTATAATAGGGTTACTGATCTATATTGCCACACTTATAGCCGGTTTCAGAATGGCGATTAAAAGAAAAGACCCGCTTTTTTTCACTTTTATGCTGCTGATAGCTATCGTATCTGCTTCTGAAAATATATTGGATGTAGATAAGGGGATTATTTTTTACGCCTTTTTCTTTTCCTTTTTTACATTCTCGTCTCAAATGAGAGGCCGGGGACAGTTAACGATAAAAAAGCTATACATGAAATAAATACTGCTTAATAATTTATTATTTACAGGCAACCCATTTGTTGTTTGCAACGTCATAATTATATATAACAGTTATACGATCCCCTTAGTTATAACATTGAATTAAAGAACGGTCTATTAATCGCAAGGCACTTGTCAGAAATTAAAGATAACATATTAGCCACACTTGCTTATTTTGATATATTCAATTATCCATTAACCAGTGGTGAGGTTTATTTATTTCTCAAAAACAGGTATTACCAAAATGAATATGACGATGCTATAAAATGCCTGGTTGGCAGCCGGTCAATTTACCAGTTTGACAGGTTTTACAGTCTGAAAAACGATCATTCACTAGTTGCGCGCAGGTTTGCAGGCAATAAAAAAGCCGGTGAATTAATTAAAATAGCCCACAGGGTAAGCAGCCTGCTGATCAAGTTTCCTTATGTGCGCGGTATAGCTATTTCCGGGTCATTGTCGAAAAACTTTGCGGATGAAAATTCAGATATCGACCTGTTTATCATTACCGCGCCAAACAGGCTTTGGATAGCCCGTACCCTGATGCATGCTTTCAAAAAATTGACCTACCTGGTTAACAAACAAGATTATTTTTGCATGAATTATTATGTAGATGAGCAGCAACTGGAAATTGTGGAAAAAACAATCTACACGGCAATAGAGGTTGTTACGCTAATGCCATTACAGGGCGACACGCAATTTGAACGCTTTTATTCGGCAAATGCATGGACACGTAATTATTTACCAAATAAAATAATGCGGGTTTCATCGGCAAAAACCGTTAAAAATTTATTCCTGAAAAGAATAATTGAAGCCCTGTTTAATAATGCGATAGGTAATTTTATTGACGATATGTTAATGAAAATAACTGCCAACCGGTGGCTTAAAAAGACAGCCGGAAAAAAGCTGAACGCCAAAGGCAAAATTTTAGCATTGGATGTGGATAAACACTACGCCAAGCCCGATCCAAAAAACTTTCAAAATAAACTGCTCAGGCAATATGAAAACAAAGTGTCTATGCTGCTTATTGAACCGCAGAACAGTTTAGGCATTGACCTGTCACGTTAATTAAATGCTAAGCAATTTACCAAAATTTAATCGTGTTTTTTTCTTAGTGATATGATATAATAATCTCCAATAAATTTCCAGGGCCATTTAGATTTTAGCTTGTTCTCTGCTCTTTGTAAATTTCGGAATAAAACAGGGTGTTTCTCAGCAAATCCTTCTAAATAAGAAGGCGGTACAATAGTACATAATCCCTCAATTGAAAGCAGGTCAAATGAATTTTTCAGATGATTGGTAATATAGGATGGGTTATAATACCAGCAATTAAAATAGGTGCCTTCCAAATGTGCTTTACGGCCGTTTTTACTAAAAAACCTTCTGAATGCGGTTTTAAATTTCCCTTTAAAGATCAGCAGGATCTCCCATAAACAAAATTTGGGCAACACCACCAGCGTTACTGTACCATCTGCTTTAAGTAAACCTGAAAATGAGGCCAAGACTTTATCCAGTTCGCCGGTGCAGTTTAACCCGGCAAAATTTGAAAATATATGATCGTACGGGCCTTTTTCCTTTAAATCCTGTAATTGGGTGTATGAACATAATTCATTACTGATCAAACGCCCCATTTTATTCTTTTCAACTTTTTGTTCGAGTCGCTGTTGCATACCAACAGATATATCGGTAGCGTGTACCTTATGCCCTTGCTGCGCAAAAAACAAAGCATCCTCCCCTGTCCCGCTGTTTAATTCAAGTATGGTTCCTGAAGTTTTTGAGTATTGTAAAAAATGGGCGCGTACGCGGTCTCGTTTATAATTGACGATTGTATTGCCTGAATATAATTCATCAAAAACAACGGATTGCCTGCTAAACGCTTCCTCCGCATGTTGCTCGTTTAGTCCGGGTGCAGCCAAGGTCATATCCGCTCTAATTGATTTAACTTTAGTTTTTCGATCAGGGTAGCCGGTGTATAATACAGAACCGAAAGCGCCCTTTTTAAACTGTTGATATTAGTTTGCAATGGACTTTTTATCAGCTTTAACAAGCTGTTTTTTGCCATGTGCTTATGATAGTTTTGGTGAACATACCTGTGCAATTGTTTATAGTATGCAGGTGGAAATGTGTTGGTGAACATTAAAGCCATTTCATCTGAATCTGTCCAGTTGGTTTTTTTCTTCAGGTCGGCTTTTACTCTATCATAAAATACAGTCCCTGGCAATGGGTATGAAACAGAAATACCTATCTCAAATGGCAATAACTCATTGATCATATCAATAGTTAATGCAATGTCTTCCTTATGCTCCCCGGGATAACCAAACTGTATAAAAAAGGATGGCTTTATTCCATTTTCTTTCATCAGACTGGTGGCGGTATGTATTTGTTCAATAGTGATGCCTTTGTCCATCGCGTCAAGGATTGTTTGTGAGCCGCTTTCGGCACCTATCCAGGCAATTTCGCAACCGGCCATAGCCAATGCTTTTACAATGTTCTCTTCAGCAAGCAAATCTGCACGCGATTGTATCTTGAACCTTATTTGTATATTTTCCTTTTGTAATAAGCTGGCAAATTCTAAAACCCAACCGGGTTTTAAACCAAAAATATCATCACAAAACCAAATATGGTCCATATGATA
>Ga0206841_1177_pt1 | contig 11417 bp, 10 predicted proteins | sample Alteio_BWOrgCont_25_FD_152851 | JGI IMG/M metagenome (GOLD analysis project Ga0206841, IMG submission 152851) | Enriched cells from forest soil in Barre Woods Harvard Forest LTER site, Petersham, Massachusetts, United States -... | ecosystem: Environmental > Terrestrial > Soil > Temperate forest >... | reverse complement strand
AAACGTCCGCATGAAAAATTAACTATTATTGATAGCGATAATTTAGTTGAGCCGGACTACCTGGCCGACTACTATAATGTCATTATTAAATTTGGGGTATATATTTTGCATTGCTGTATTCAATTTAATACTTTCGTTTCATTAAAAGCCCCCTGTAAAATCCTATCAGCAAGCAAATAATAGCCGGTATAATAAAAACGTCAAATGGCATTTTGATGAAAATTTAAAGATTGCTTTTCCTTTATCCCTTTCAGTTCGTTTTCCAGCCGCGGGCTTATAAATATAAACACCAGCGAAATATATACAAAATACGACGATGGCGCGGTATTAATAACTTCGTTGCCGTAACTGCAAAAAAGTATCCCGGCGTAGCCCCCGGTAAGCGCCACAATTTTTATTTTTAGCCCTTTGTCTTCAATGTTCCATGCTATTCCGCAGCACTTGCCTAATATATACATCATAAACCCCAGCCAGATCGTTAAGCCCACTACACCATACATGCCCCATACTTTTACCCAGTAGCTATCGGGCGGTATTTTTGAAATAAACATCTCCTTGTTATAATCTCCCCCTACCGAGCCCATTGTTCCCAAACCGGCGCCAAAAGGCTTGTCGGCCAAATATTTTCGCAAAGCGGCCTGGTTTGTCAGCCGCACATTAAATGATGCTTCCTGCGGATCTAATGCGGTACGTAGCCTGTAAATTTGGTAAATGCCATTTCCAATACTGGTGTATTTAAGGCCGCCCAACAACAACCCAAGTATAAGGACACCCAAAATTAACGCTTTGAAGTTTTTTATTAACAACAACCCTATGAATAAGCCTGCTACAAAAGCAAATAACGCGCCCCTTGTGCCGGATATCATCATGCCATCAAATGAAACGATCGATACAATAAACAACACGATTCTTTTCCAAGTTTTGAATGGTCCGAAAGCAAGTATTAGCGCTACTACTGAAATATCCGCCTGCGACGCGCCAAACTGCCCGGCATCGCTATAAAAAGAAAATACCCTTAATTTGCCCCACAATATGTGTGTTATAGCGCCCCCGTCATCTAAAAAACGCTGTTCGCCCGGCCAGGGGTGGATATAGAGCTGGTGAAACCCGTTTATAGTAGCCAGCATTGAAAAACCGAGCACTATATAGATAAACATATCCAGGTCTTTATTGGTTTTCATTAAAAGGAAACCTATCGGCAAAACCAAAAACGGGTATAAAGCAGCAGCCCTTACTTCCTGCAACCAGCCCTGTACGCTGGCGCCGGAGGGATTAAACAATTCATAGATACTTATGACCAGCCAAAGCGCCATAATGATAAAAAAATCATTAAGTATACGGCCCCAGTCGTAATTGCTTGCAGTAAAAATGAGTGTTAATGATCCTAATAGTATAATCCCCTCCTGTAAAAGGCCAAACTGAAAATGCCCGATCTCCCTGTCAAATGCAACAAGGGTAAATGCATAAAACATAATTACCCATACTATCGATTTTGGGTTCTTAATAAATGATATCTGTATAATTACCAGGGAAGCGATAGCCAGAACGCCAATTGGAAGCAAGAGGCCAATGTCCGCAATATAAAAAGCAGAAACCAGGCTAATAATTACCGCCAATGACAATAATATAATATTTGCCGTATTGCTTTTTAAGTATGCTAACATTATTTAAACAATAGATTTACTAAGCTTAACCTTATTGAGCACCCATCCCATAAAACCCGGTTGGTTTCTAAGATGCACCAGCAGGTCCATATCGCGTTCTGTCAGATCAGTCCCTGCTTTAAATACAGCCAGGTTTTTTTCGGTAAACAATAACCATTCTTTAGCAAGGTTAATATCCCTTAAACTATTAACATCAATAATAATTATATCAAACTCATTTTTTAATATTTCAAAACCCGCCCTTACGCTGCCTGAATTTTCCAGTTCAAGCAATGAGGTATTGCTGTCGTTTTTATTTAATGTGGTAATTAAATGTTCAACATGAATTTCTTTCTTTTCAAGAAAGCTTTCAAACTTATCCCTTAATTCAGGCCGCGCGTTTGAATTTTCAATAGCTTGTGTTTCTGCACCAATAAGTAATACCTGTTTCCCGGTCATAGCAAAAGCATAGGCTAAACATGAGGCAATAAAAGACCGCCCCTCGCCGGGGTTTAAACTTGTTATACCCAAAATTTTGCTGTTATCAGCCAGCATCTGGCTGGTTATTTCAAGCCTGATGGAACGGAGCAGGTTTTTAAAGGCGACATAACTCATATTAGAGGTATCATGCCAGATATTTTTTATAGGATCACCGGCAATTTTAATATTATTAAGGTTGCCGATAACGGGCAGGCCGGTAGCATTTGCCAACTGCTTGGCAGTTTTAATAGATGTATCTAAAAAGAACAAGGCAATAACCATAGCAATGCATAAAGTAAAGCTTGCCAGGCCCGAAATTATTACGTATGTCTTGCTTTTCGACGGCTGAGGCGCTTCTTCTACCCCATATTGGGCCATATTAGCCCTTGTGCCAATGCTCTGTTGTGTTTTTGTTAAGTTATACCTGTTTAACGCGTCGTTATATTCTTTTACAGCCTGGTCCGCGTCCCTGATGTAATTTGAAATATTGGCATCGTACGGAACCATTCGGGTGTACGCGGCACTTAACTGGGCTATCTGTTTGTCAAGTGAAGGCAAACTTCCCTTTGCCTGGTCAAGTTCAGTTTGCAATGCTGCTCTTTGGTTGATCAAACCCAGGCGTGCATTAACCGGGTCAATAATATTATTATCAGAATTGCGGTTGATACGGACACTCAGCAGCGTATTTAACGAATCTATTTTTCGCTGATCGGCAGGGTTTTTAAAATTATCATCAACTTGTTTGTTTGTTGCGACTGTTATTTGATTTCTAAGACTGATGATCTCTTTATTATCTGCCCCTAAATTATTATTATTCACAAAAGCATCCTTACCCTGTAGCTTGCCTTCAATATCATTAATAGCTTGCTGGTTTCCGAGTATTTTTCTTTCTGCTACATCTTTTAAAACGCGGGCTGCCGAAAGTTCTGAATAGGCAGTTTCTGATTGTTTCTCCAGGTTAAGTACACCGCTTTTATTTTTAAAATCCCGTAACGAATCCTCTTTGCTATTCATTGCGGCTTCTTTTTTCTTTAGCAGGGAATCTAATAGCCCGATAGAAGTGCCCTGGTTCTCGTCGATATCCCTGTTATTAATATCAATAAAATTTTCGCTAAGGCTGTTCACCACAAATGCCGAGAACTTGGGATTACCCGAAGTAAATGCGACACTAATAAAATCGCTGCCATCTGTATGGCTTACTACCAGGCTTTTATTTATGCTGTCTTCGTCATAATACATCGAAGCAATAATTTGATATAGCCTGACCGACTCGTCGTCAGAAAGAGAAAGGGGTTCTCTTTTAGCAAACCTTATTTTAAACTGCTGAAGCGCCGCGTCCCTATCCTCAACCGACATTGAATCCAGTTTCCTGCTAAAATTTTCAAAAGGGTGCCTTGGGTTTTCCAGGTCATGAATAATAAGGCTGTAAGCAAGCATATCCATCACCTTTTTAAGCTTTACTTTTTCAATGATATTGGTAAATTGCTGTCCTGTTTTAAAAAAATCCAGGTCAGGGAGACCCGACACCTGCTTCGACTGATCAACAAAACCTGTAGATAACAATGCCTCTGACGCATATTGTTTGGGCAGGTTTTTCACCTTGTAATGCGTGATCACTACAGTTATGATAGGGATGATAATGATGAACCACTTATATTTATATATATGCTTAAAAAGCTCTTTATAATCCATTCTAAAAAAGTTATTCGCTGTAGCTATTTAATTTCCGATAATTTTTTGCCAATTATTTCCTCTAACGAGTCCTGTGCAAGCAAAAGCGCTACCTCACAATTAAGTTGGGCAGTAGTTGCCGCTGTAACATTTGCCCTTGATTGTGTATAAATATCCAATGTAACATCGCCTTTCTCAAACTTGTTTTGTATGCCTTGAGCTATAACTTTGCTATCCTGAACGTTCTGTGTAAGCAATTTTAACAGGGCTATTTGTTGAATATAGGTAGTATATCTTTTTTTAACATCAAGTTCCAGTGTACTCAGGTATTCCTGGGTTTCATACCTGGCGGCATCATAATCAGCCCTGGCTTTTTTGCCGGTAAACGGCTTTTCCAAATAAGTTCCCAAATCAAAACTAACACCAAATTGAAAACCGTTTACCGAATAAGGGTTTGCTGTAAGTCCGGGAGAAGCAATAGCAGTAGCGCTGTTAGGCCTGTAAATATAAGACATATTAAATATGTCAAAATAAGACATCGTATTTGCTGGTATAGCTGATTTGGCGCCCTCCTCCCGCATCCGCATTAATTTAACATGAGGATAATTTTCTTTAGCTGCTTGAATATACTTTTCTAAAAGACCATAATTATAATCGCCCATGATCATTTGCTGTGAATAACCTCTAAAGGTTATTACGGTTATTGCTAAAAAAAAGATTGGAAATATTTTTTTCATTTTTATTTTTTTATCGTTGCTATTTTAACCCCTGCATTTCTTTTTTAGCACCATAAACAGCCTCGTAATATCAGCTTCAAAGTTAAGGGCGAAAACATAAATTTATTTCATACCGGCATAAAAAACCAGCCATTTGTGGCTAAGTTAAGTAATACGGCAGTTTATTAATACATCGTAAATGCATTAAGTTATTAACGTTCTATAAGTTATTAACTTTCTTATTTTTTCCGTCGTAAAAAGTAATTGAACAAGACATAATATTTAAAAAATCTTTATCATAGCCAACGGATAAGCGATGTCTTACGTAACCAATAGAAATATGACAAACTTATTGAAACAGTGTTTATCACAATAAAGTGTACAGGTGTGTTTTATATGATGTTAAAGGTGTTTTAAATCCGTCAATAGCAGATGGCAGACCGTAGAATGATAAGAATTTTAATTACAGGCGGCGCGGGCAACGTTGGCGGGGCCTTAGCCTGTCATTTGGTTAAAAACCCTAATTATCAAATTGTTGTAGCCGATAATTTAATAACCGGCTTATTCAATAACCTCCCGCAGGGTTATGATAATTTTACCTTTATTAAATGCGATGTAAATAACTATAATGATATTTCGGCAGTAATGCTGGCCTTTAGGTTTGATTATGTATTTCATTATGCGGCCTTAGTAGGTGTTAAGCGTACGCTTGGTGACCCTATGGCTGTATTGGAAGATATTGAGGGCATAAAAAACATACTCAACCTGTCGAAAAACACCGGGGTTAAACGTATATTCTATTCATCATCTTCTGAAGTATATGGTGAACCGGTTGAGTTTCCGCAAAATGAGCATACTACACCCTTAAATTCAAGATTACCTTATGCTATTGTTAAAAATGTAGGCGAAGCATTTTTTAAAACTTATCAAAAAGAATTCGGACTGGAGTTTACCATATTCCGCTTTTTCAATACATACGGCCCTAAGCAAAGCGATGATTTTGTTATTCCGAAATTCATAGCAGCCGCTTTTAACAATGAAAATATAAATATTTATGGTGATGGCAGTCAAACCCGTACATTTTGCTACATAGACGATAACCTGGAAGCAACAACCAAAATATTTGAAAATTCGCTTTATATTAACGAGGTCGTTAATATAGGGAGTGACATCGAAGTTCCAATAATCGACCTGGCTAAAAAAGTAATAGAAATTACAAGTTCGGCATCTTCCATTGTATTTCTCGATCCTTTAAAAGAGGGCGACATGACGCGCAGGAAACCGGATAATTCAAAGATGCTGAAAGTTTTAAACCGTAACCTGGTTTCAGTTGATGATGGTATTTTTAAACTCGTTGAACATAAACATAACATTATTATTCAATAATTAATTTCTATATTAGTTGGTATAAAACACATACCGATGAAACTACGTATTATCTTCAACGCCTTTATCATCCTGTTACTAATTGCAGCAACCTCCTTTCAGCAACAGCCTGCTGTTCCCCGTTATGATCATGTTATCATCATTATGGAAGAAAATCATGGCTTTAATGAACTGATAGGCTCTGCTAATGCACCATATATGAATGAGTTGGCACAACAAGGAGCATTATTCACCCAATCGCACGGTATCTCTCATCCCAGCCAGCCTAATTATTTAGCTATTTATTCAGGCAGCATGCAGGGAATAACAAATGATGCCTGCCTGCAAACCATAACACCGTATACAACTCCAAATTTGGGCGCCTCGTTGATCAGCCACGGGTTTAGCTTCAAAGGATACGCCCAAACAATGCCATCTGAGGGCTTCCTGGATTGTACGTATCTAAAAAATGCTACTAACGAGAACCTGTATGCACGTAAACATTGCCCCTGGGTTAACTGGCAAGGTACAAAAGCGAACAATATTCCCGCCTCATGTAGTCAGCCTATTACGGCTTTCCCCTCTGATTTTAGTAAACTGCCAACGGTTTCGTTTGTGATACCCGATATGGATTATGACATGCATAATGTGGCCAGCGGCGATGAACCGGCCATACAGCGCGGGGATAGGTGGCTGAAAGATAATATTGATGCCTATGTAAAATGGGCCAAAACCCATAACAGCCTGCTTATTGTAACATTTGATGAGGACGACTATAAAACGATGAACCAGATCCCAACTATGTTTATTGGCGCAAACATAAAACCGGGTAAATACGACGAAAAGATAGATCATTACAGCATATTACATACCATCGAAGCGATGTATGGCTTGCCAACTATGGCCGAAGATGCCAATGCGGCTGTAATTACGGATGTCTGGAAGAAATAATTGAAAAACAAAAAAAGGTGTTCCAATTTTTGAGAATGGAACACCTGGAACGGTTGGAACACCTGGAACGCTTACCGCCAGCCGCCTTTATGCCATGCGTAACCACGCGAGGTATGCGCCCATGATCCGGCTAAATAAGTATGGCCGGCCCTTGGCTTATCCCAATAGCCATTTGTATAAGTATAGCCGGCGCCGTTCCACCCCCATTCGCCGCCTATCCAAACGGCACCGTCATACGGGGCCGCCGGGCGGTCGTAAACGGGTTCAACAGGTTGGTCGCTTACATAATAATCTCCTGCACATGATGACAGGAACATAGACCCTGCTAAAGCAAGCAGCAGTCCGAATTTTGATACTGTTTTCATTTTTATCTGTTTTAAATAGGTACTACCCTATTTTACAAACGATTAAATAAAAAGTTTTGGGGGGATGAAGTCTGATTTGCAAAAACCAAACCTGTTTATAACACGATATAATTACTATTAATTTGTAACTTAGAACTTCAAATTGCCAAAATTAACTGTCCTTTTTTATCCGATAAAATGAAACCGGGAAGCCAAAAAATAATAATTATAATTTTGACGCTTACGGGCCTGTTTTCCTGTAAAAAAGTAAATAATTCCCCTGTCGCAAATAATAAGGTAGATACCGTATTTTTTATTGGCGATAGTATTGACGCCGGTTACGGATTAGCTGATAATACTTTAAGACATACTACTTTATTTTGCGCACAGATCAATGCTACCGAAGCAAACTATGCCATACTGGGCTTAACAATGCAAGATGGCACACCTACCGGATATGGAGGCTCGATATTGACGCAGTTAAACCTGATCCCCAATTTTAGCGGAAAAAATAATTACCTCTATATCATGCTGGGCACTAATGATGTTGAAATTAATAGCGGCGTTTATACCGCTGCCTTATTTAAAAGCAGTTACCAGGTTGTTTTAAATAACGCTGCATCCAAAGGATGGCCGCTTAAACGCATTATGCTGGTTTCGCCGCCCTATATTGGCAATTATTCATTCAGTACATTCCTTTCAAGCCCCGCAAGGTTACAGGAGTATGGAGATACAGTTCAAAGCGTCGCTAAGATAAACGGCACACAGTTTTTGGATATGTATATGATCACTAATGATAATGGCGCGGCATCCCTTTTAGACGCAGATGGCCTGCATTATAATGTATTAGGTAACCAGGTAATGGCAAATGCTGAAACAGCTAATTTTATGCAGTGGAAATTTTAAGATGCGAACCGCCAAAAGTGTACTATTTACCGCTCTTCATTTTACTTATCCACAAGTAAACCGACCAAACACAACTGATACCGAACAGCAACAATATGGGTACATAATAATTGTGAACGAACAAATGAAAATAGCCGCCCACCAAAATATAAGCAGAGGCGATACAAAGTTTTAGTACAATAAGCTCGGCATTTGACCAGGTGGTTTTGATTTTAAAAAAGCTCATCTTTTTTTCATAAATATAGTTACAAATAAGCCATCAGCAATTGAGAGTTATCTTTGGCGCACGCCTGTGGCGTGTGCCATAAACAAAACCTACCCTATCTTCCCCCCAACAATCCCCAATATCTCCCACTCCAACTCAATCGCTAACCGTTCCAATTCCGCCCCCTCGCTTATCATTTTATCCGCAAACACCCTGTCCTTGCATCCCGAAGCATTGATGCGCACATTCAAAAACGCACCCAAAACTGCCGCGCGGGCGCAAAGCGCCGCTACGCCGGCATCGCTTACCGAGTTGGGGTTACCCGTCTCGGCCATCGCCTTTATAACTTCCATACTGGCATAGGCTGCTTGCATAACCTTAAATGGTACTTCCATCGCGTTTTTAGTGGCAGCTTGTATGGCTTCGCTTCGGGTGGCTTTTTCTTCATCGCTGCCTTTGGGCAGGTTAAAGGCATCCATGATTTGGTTAAAGGCTAAGGTATCCTGGTCGACCAGTTTCAACAGTTCGTCTTTATATTGTTGCCCTTTTTTGGCCCAATCGCTAAACTCTTCCCAGCGGTCATCCCAACCCTTTTTATGGGCGGACAAGTTGGCCACCATTGCCGCTAACGACGCACCTAAAACACCCGCATAAGCCGCGATAGAGCCGCCGCCCGGTGCGGGGCTTTCGCTGGCCGTTTCGTCCGCGAAATCCGCTAAGGTCATACTTACCAGTTTAGCTGATGACGGGTCTTTTAATAAATATTCAATTATCCGCTCTTCAGGTTTAAACGGTGCCAGTTCATCCAGTCCCATTGTTTTTATCGCAATGCGGATCAATTCCTTTTCGCTTACACCAACGCTGCGCTGCTGCTTATGCAGGAAGTATTTACCGGCATCAACCAGTGTTTTCAACGGCACAAGGCCAACCAGTTCGCTGCCGGTTACCCGCATACCCCGCGCCTGCGCCCGGTTGCAAACTTCATCAAAAGCAATGTGCAGCGGTGTAACATTCAGGTTGGTCAGGTTCATGGAAATTTGCGCTATGCCATATTCCTCAATATACCAGCCGATTGCCTTAACAGATTTAAGCAGGCCCGGCTGTTTAACACCCTCAATGGTCCGGCCTGCCTCGCGTACATCAAAAGCTATGGAATTTGCCCTGCGGGTGGATGTCGTATTGAGGTTAACATTGTAGGCCACCAAAAAGTCCCTTGCGCCAATAACCGTAGCACCGCGTTTGGCATCCATTTCCGCCGGACCAAAATCGGGCTTCCATTCGGGCAGTTTTATCTTCTTAAAAAATCCCTCATATTCCCCCGCACGTATCACCGACAGGTTATTGCGGCTTTTATCGGCCTGCGCATATTCATATAAATATACCGGGATATTTAACTCTCCGCCTACTCTTTTGCCTAAAACTTTGGCATATTCCGCCGTTTCTTCCAGCGTAATATTGCTGATGGGTATCAGCGGGCAAACATCCGTAGCGCCCATGCGGGGATGTTCGCCGTGATGCCTGCTCATATCAATCAGTTCACCCGCCTTTTTAATGGCTAAAAAAGCCGCGTCAATCACAGGCTGCGGTTCGCCCACAAAAGTCACCACTGTACGGTTGGTAGCCTTACCGGGGTCGACATTCAGCAGCCGCACACCATCCACCGATTCAATAACATCTGTTATTTGTTTGATTACGGCAAGGTCAACACCCTCGCTAAAATTGGGCACACATTCAATCAGTTGCATTGTAGTATAGTGATTAGTTAATTGGTGATTAGAGATTAGTTAATACGTTTTCCGTTTGGTAGTCAGTCCGTTTTCTTTTCAATTTTTAATTGATCGCCATCCGGAAAATGCAGGTAAAAATCTTTTTGCGACGATGGCATTTCAATTTTTTCCTTGTTTAACAAATCGTATATGTCTGCCAAAACAAGGCTTTTTAATTGGGATACGGTACTAATGTCCGCTGCCCAGAAAAAGGCTTTAAATTCTACAGAAGCCGGGCTTACATTGTTTACAAAAACTGATGGCCCTGGGTTATCCATAATATCATCCCGGTTACAAAGCAGATTTTTTAACAGGTCTTTAACTTTATTAATATCTACACCATAGGCTGTATTAATAAGCAGGGCAACCTGCCTGTTAGTATTGCTTAACGTCCAGTTGGTTACATGGTGCGATATCAGGTCGCCGTTGGGAATAATAACTTCCGAACCATCACCAGTCGCTATTTTGCTCGACCGTATGCCTATTTCCCTCATAGTTCCCGCGACGCCATCAACCTCTATAATATCCCCTATGTTGATCGGTTTTTCAAATGCAAGTATCAGGCCCGATACCAGGTTGTTTACAATATTTTGCAGGCCAAAGCCAATACCTACTCCAAACGCGCTTATAATGATGGTCAGTTTATCCAGCGGAAAGTCTGATGCCGCGACAGCCAGCAGGAAGCCTATAGAAAAAACGCCCATCCTGACAAGAAGCGTAGAAGTGCGGTTTTTCTTTTTGGCAACAGAAAGATCAGAACCCCGCCTGGCCGAAACATCATAAAAATAACTGATTATTTTTGATGCGATGGATGACAACCATATCACGAAAATAAAAGTAACAAATCCGCCAAAGGTAAATTGGGCGCCGGCAATAGTTTGCTTATCCTTTAAAATATCAGTAGCGTAACCGATAACCCAATCGTCAATATTCAGGTTTTGCATTAAAAAGAACAGCCATAAAAGCGAGGTCACTATGATCAGCGTGCTTTTGAACTTTTTTTGCACAATGTCATAGTCCATCCAGTTAATAAAACTATCCCCGCCTTTTTTAATTTGAAACTGCAGGTACAGGCCCTCAATTATAATATTGACCACCAGGTAAAAAATGAGCAATAACCATAAATTAAAAACAGCGGTTATACCTATAATTTTTGCCAGGCTAAACCTGCCGCTAATATTTAGCAGGAACGATACAGCCTGCAATGCGACAAATATTTGTATGGCAATGCTGGTATACGGCAGGTGGACTTCGGGCGATTTTTTTACCTGTTTATAAAACAGGTAACCGGCTATCATGGATATGATGCTTAAACAGAAAATAACGTACCTGTCGGCGTTGGAGAGTTCAATAAATAAATTGCTTACGCA
>Ga0206841_1176_pt1 | contig 11472 bp, 15 predicted proteins | sample Alteio_BWOrgCont_25_FD_152851 | JGI IMG/M metagenome (GOLD analysis project Ga0206841, IMG submission 152851) | Enriched cells from forest soil in Barre Woods Harvard Forest LTER site, Petersham, Massachusetts, United States -... | ecosystem: Environmental > Terrestrial > Soil > Temperate forest >... | reverse complement strand
ATGTTGGCCACGGCATCGGCCTTGATGGCTATGATGCGCCCTCGCTTTCGGTCCGAAGCAACGACACGCTCGAAGAGGGCATGGTCCTGTGCATTGAGACGCCCTACTACCAGATCGGGCGCTGGGGCTTGCAAGTCGAAGACATGATTGTCGTGCGCCGCGACGGCGCCGAACGGCTGATGATGACCGATGGCAATCTCATGGAGGTGCCATCATGAGAGGCATCGCTGGCTTTTCCTGCATTCGTTGCGGCAGGCTTTTCCCGCGTGACTTGAAGATCGACGCGCGCGGATGCCCCGACTGCTTTGAGGATGCCCCTGCCAATCTGCGGGTCACCTATGACATCGACCGCGAACCTTCCACGGCAGGCGCCGTGATGCCGAGGGCCTCATCCCCGTCCCTTTGGCGCTACGCGTACATGCTGCCTTGTACGGAGGGCGAAGCCGTCACCTTAGGGGAAGGCCTGACACCTTTGTTGCCAGCGCAGGTTATGGGAAAAAGACTAGGAGTGCCCAAGCTCTTCATCAAAGACGAGTCCAAGAACCCCACCTGGTCTCACAAGGACCGTTTTTCGACCGTGGCCGTATCCACGGCGCGTCTGAATGGCGCCCGTGTCGTGGCAACGGCTTCTTCGGGAAACGCCGGCGCCTCTCTGGCGGCCTATGCGGCGCGTGCTGGCTTGAAATGCGTTGTCGTGACATTTGCCGGCACGGCCGGAGCCATGCTGACGCAGATACGAAAACATGGGGCAACGGTGCTGCCCCTGGTCGACAAATCGCTGCGCTGGCCCTTGCTTGCAACCTGTACGCAGCGTTTTGGCTGGTTTGCCACCTCGCCCTTTCACGCACCGGTGGTTGGCAGTCATCCTGTCGGCATCGAGGGATATAAGACCCTCGCCTATGAAATCGTCGAGCAGATGCATGGCGCCGTCCCGGACTGGTGTGTGTTGCCAGTTTGTTATGGCGATGCCCTTGCCGGGCTTTGGCTCGGATTTAATGATCTGCACAGCCAAGGAAGGATCGATCGGTTGCCCAGGCTCGTGGCCGCTGAAGTTCACGGATCCCTAGCAAGGGCTCTAGCCGCGAGGTCGGACGTCGTGTGCGAGGAGCCCGCGAGGTTCGACACACTTGCCGTATCGATCGGCACAACGCGCAGCACCTTCCAAGCCTTGGAGGCCTTGCGAGCGTCTCGTGGCATTGCGGTACCGGTGGGCAATTCCGGCCTGATCGACCTTCAAGAGGAGCTCGCTGGCACGGAGGGTATTCTGGCCGAACTCACAGCGGTGACGCCGTTTGCCGCGATTGCCTCGTTGCGGCGCCAGCGTGTCATTGCCGAAACGGACAGTGTGGTTGCCGTGGTCACCGGTAGCGGTCTCAAGGATTTGGATCGGTCGGACAAGGTGGGTCATCGCCAGCCCGTGTTCCATTCTGTGAGTGAAGCGCTGGCGCATTTGCACGAGAATGGCGGGCTTTGCACTTCAGGCGAAGCCACCGTGTGGTAGCCAGGAGTATCCAAATGCTGAAAGGCCAGTGGAAACAAGACCATAAAGGAGGCTGCTCAATTCAGACCATCCTGGCGCCGGTAACAAACGCTAATCATCTGTTACATTAGAACTACTTATCAAGAATCGGAAATATCATGCCTTTCAGGAGATCAATGGCCTGCCACGCACTTGCAATGGTCATGCTTACGACTCAGGCCCTGGCAGAGGACACCATGAAGGTCGGGATTACCACAACCGGCGTTCCATTTACCTTCGTCGATACGAGCACTCTGAAACCCACGGGCGCGATGGTCGACCTTGCGAGCGAAATCGCGGCAGACAACGGCATGCGATCAGAGTTCCAGATTTCTGCCTTTCCCGCGCTCATTCCGGCGCTGACGACGGGCAAGATCGATCTGATTTCCGCGGCGATGTTCGCCACAGATAAGCGCAGGCAGATCGTTGATTTCAGCACGCCAGTCTACGAATTCGGCGAGGCGATGTTCGTGGCAGCCAGTGATTCCAAAAATTACACGCTTGAAGAGTTAAAGGGTGAGACGGTTGGAGCACCGATAGGCTCGACTATAGCAGAGGATCTCCAGGCAGCAGGCCTATTTGCCGAAGTCAGGCAATATGAGACGATCTCCGACATTTTGCGGGACGTGAAGCTCGGTCGCATCAAGGCCGGTTTCGCCGATCGGCCGATCGTCGCTTACCAGCTCTCCCAAAAGCCCGACCTAGGTGTACGCTTGGTTGCCGGCTATCGGCCGATGCATGTTGGCGAGGTCGCGCTCGCCGTTGCCAAAGGTGACAACAAACTCCTGGAAAGGGTCAACGCAGCGATTGCGAGGCTTAAACAAAGTGGCGAACTCTCGAAGATCTTTGCCCGTTATGGCCTTTGAAAAGCGCAGCTATCTCTAGCAACCTGGTGACCGTGTAAAGATTCGAAGTGAGATCTTCGAGCTCAATGCCGTGAATCACGGCCTGATTCCATAAAAGAGGAACACGAATGGGAGGATTTCTTGCCAAATCCATTGAATATATACCGTTTCTTCTCAACGGACTTTGGTTGACGGTCCTTGTAACTCTTCTTTCGCTGCTTCTTGCCTCCGCACTTGGGCTGGTATGGGCACTCCTCAGAACGTCGGGTATTCGCTCTTTGGCGCTACCGACGAGGCTTCTGATTGAGTTCGTTCGCGGGATCCCGCTCCTGGTTATTCTTTTCTATATCTACTTTGTTGCCCCTGACATTGGCATTGATTTGACAGCCTTCCAGGCCGGTGTCTTTGGTTTGGCGCTCGCCCACTCGTGCTATCTCGGCGAAACCTTCCGCGCAGGGATTGAAGCTGTCGACCGTGGGCAAATCGAAGCGGCAAAGTCGGTCGGCATGAGATGGCCGTTGGCGATGCGCCGCGTTGTTCTTCCACAAGCATTCAAGATCACACTCGCTCCCTATGCCAACAACGTTGTTCTTCTTTTGAAGGATTCTTCGCTTGTGTCTGTGATTTCAGTGGCCGATTTGACCATGCACGGGAAGATGCTTGCTTCTTCAACATTCGACAATATGACGGTTTTCACTCTTGTGGCGCTGCTTTATCTCTCGCTCACCATCCCCCTCAACCTTCTGATGCGGCATGTGGAAACGTCTCTCGCGGAGGGGCGATGATAAGCTTCGAGAACGTCCATAAGGCATTCGGAGACTTTGAAGTTTTAAAGGGTGTCGACGCGCACATTGGCAGGGGACAGGTTGTGTGCCTGATCGGCCCATCGGGATCTGGCAAATCCACATTGCTGCGCTGTGTCAACGGACTTGAACATTATCAGCGCGGCCATATCAGGTTTGACGGCATAACAGTGGATGCACGTTCTGCAATGATTCACCCCATCCGCACGCGTGCGTCGATGGTGTTCCAGCGCTTCAATCTCTTTCCACATCGTACCGCCCTGGAGAATGTGATGGAGGGGCCACTCTATGTGTTGAAGGAAGATAGCAATGAGGTGCGCGAACGAGCGATGGCGCTGCTCACCCGCGTCGGCCTTGCGCAAAAGGCGAAGGCCTATCCCTCCTCTCTTTCTGGCGGTCAGCAACAGCGCGTGGCGATCGCTCGCGCGCTGGCAATGCGTCCGCAGGTCCTCCTGTTTGACGAGCCCACCTCGGCGCTCGATCCGGAGATGGTCGGCGAGGTCTTGCAGGTCATGCGCGGATTGGCTGAAGAGCATATGACCATGCTGATCGTCACCCATGAAATTCAGTTCGCGCGCGAGGTTGCAGACATCATACTTTTCCTCGACGGTGGGCGGATCCTGGAGCAAGGCGAAGCAAAGGAGATGCTTCGTTATCCAAAGCGGGACCGCACGCGAGATTTCTTGCGGCGAGTGATGCATCAAATGTGATGAATGTTTAGCCCCAGGTTTTGATTGGCCACGCTGGGTTGCCGGAAATTGGCTTAGTCTTGCCGAGCGGATGCGCTCAACTGGTCAAACCAAGACTCATCCATAACCCCGCGGATCGATCGTGACCCGGGCCGGCACACCTTTCGGCCCCCGCTTGCGTGGTTGTTTCCCGATCTTCGGCCTCGCGCTTCTTACAGCCTGTGCAGGCGTTTCCTAATCCCGTCGCCGATGTGTCACTGACCTTCGCAGGAACCCCCTTTGGAAGATGCAACGGCCTGGTCGACCGCCGCGGGCACCTGCGCGCGCAAATCGTCAAAAATCGCCTTTATGGGCCCTGCGCTGATCCCCGCCTTCGCGGCGGTCCGGACAAAATAGGATGGCATGATGCTGATGACGACGTAGTCACGCGACGGCAAATGCCAGCATGGAAGCGACGCCGAGCGTATCGGCTTAGGAGAGTGACGCGGCCCAGCCTGGCACTGCATCGGAAACCAGGCCGGGCCGCTGTGCGGCGCATGGTGTAAGTCGGCGCGCCGCAAACTGCCCCTGGTTTATGCGACCCGCACGGTGATTTTTATGTGATCATTCGCTCACGACAAAACGGCTCGATCGTGGCAAGTGCAAGCAGCATCTGCTGAGAATTCCTCATAATGCGTGGGCGCGAGTTTCTTTGGCGTTTCAGAACATTCGGCTACTGACCCTCTTAAGAAAGCGCCCGAAAGACGCGTCCCAAATTTCATCATGCCAAATGGTAGAAAGCCTCAGCTGTTGTGTAAGATTTATTCCGAATAAAATCGCCTGCAAATAGAATAGCCATGCAATTTCTTTAGAGTAATTTATTATATCACTAGAATATTCTCGAATATGTGCATCAAGGTAGTACGAAAGCCCTAGCGGCGTTCCGAAATACAAAACGAAACGGGCAATTAAGACTGCTCACCGCACAATCGTTGAAAGTTTCGTGCCATCAGACATTCTCGCCGCCACACTACCCTGGCGTCAGGTTGCACTAAGCGCGTAAATCCTGCCATTCCCCGATAGTAAGCCCTTGAGCGCTAGACCAATAGGTCCTTTGGATTTTTGTGAAAAGCTACTTTGCATTCATATGTATCAACCGCATTACTTGGTCGTACGATTCTTTGCATGATATAACCTGTTCTTTCCCAAGTACAATCATAGCGGTGTCGTCGTCCTGCTTTCGAACGAATAGTATGAGATCAATATTCACTGACACCGTTCCCCAACCATCTGTAACCTCAATGAAACCTGTATCCATGTGCCACCTTTTCCGCCTTTACAATTTCGAGATAATTTAACTCAGCCAGCGACCTGTGTGCGGCCTCGCCAGGCACTATGTGGCCAAAATCAAGGCTGAAAAACAGTACCGCCGATGGATTTGCCGATCGGGCGACTTCGCCGGACCGCCCAATCTTGCCACCAAGCTTGATCGCTCAAGGTATTTGTGCGGGTGCGGCGTAGATGCGATTTTCTTTCCTCGCTAAACGTCAAAAGGTCAAAATCACCAAGTCTAAGGGCGAGAGGCCTCTGTCCGACGCATGGGCGCATGCCTTGGGGCAATTAAACTTCGGCGGAAACTGCCAGGGGTGAGGCACTTAAATCAAATAAAAACAATTAGTTAGAGAAAGTGGGACTATCATTCGGACGCGCGCGGAAATCAGTGCTGCTATACGACCGTACAGGTGACGTGCACCCTGTGAACCCTCAGCTTCGTGGACATGCCATACAACCGCAAGTAACGGCGCAAGAGAGAGCGACCGGAGCGCAAGTTTGCGGGTTGGCCGGCTGGGAAGCGATAGGAATACGTCGGCCCGCTGAAGCGCTAATCACGCCTGATACTCTGGATTAGGGTATCGGTTGCCGCATTGCAGGCGCGCTTCATGACATGGTGATCGGCCAGGCTCACAAGGGCCGTGGCCACCTCGTCGCCATCCCAGCCGGCGGCCTCGGCCAGCGTTGCGACATTCTCGAATGCCTCCTCAATTGCTTCCTCACAAAACAGGAAACGATCAGGATTGTTGGCAGGAACCTTCGGGCCGGGTATCGGTGACATGGCACGCCCTCCGTAGTGGACTACAATGTCAGCGCAATTGGGGGACTTTGCAAATGTCGAAGCCATCGGCAGGCAATCGGTTGTGTCGGAACCGGAACGGCCTTTCGGCAATCGAGATCGCGAAGGAGGTAATCGCCGTGAACAAACCAATGTGGAACAAGCCAGTGACAATTAAGCCCGCAAATGCGGGCTTCAAAACGATCACGAACACCGAGGCACTGGCCGACCAGGGGTGGTGAAATGCACCTGGATGCCCGCAGAGTCTTCATTGCGGTTTTGTCTGGGAAGCGTCGGCAGGAAGATGCTAGAGCCGCCTTTATCAAGGCCGCTCAGGAAGCAGCGATCCTTATAAGGGAGTGATGACGATCTTAGGAATGGCGAGTTCGCCGTAGGCTTCATTCCAGGCGCCGTAGGGACGCTGCGCGTGCATTTCGAGCAATATTTGTCCGCACGAAGCGATATACTGGCCCTTTGCGCACCTGCGCGAACGTGCTCCCTGAGATAGGCAGCAAAATCATCGAACGCGGCTTGGTCCGCAAAGAGCGAGCCCACTCCAAAGATACCGCCGGGATTGCCCTCCGTAAGGCGTTGCAAGTCGCATGCGCATAGGTCCAACGAGGCCAGCCGAAAGCTGACGGTAGTAGAGTCATTTGAGATCTAAAATGACGCCCCAATTGCCATTGTCGACCTCGTGGATGCTCTCTTGGAGATATTCACCCGCGGCCACCTCCGCATGCTCCCACATCATCGCTTGAAGGTCGACATAACTGCAAATATCGGTCCCACATCCTTCACAAAATATGCGGGACTCGTCTGTCGGATTGTCGGGTATGGCCAAGATGGCGTGTCCACAATGAGTGCACTCCATCGTAAAGCTGAATCCGACCTCGTTGTCTGACATGGCAACCTCCCATCTCGATTGGAAGAAGCTAGATGGATTCCTTACGCTTCGAAATTAACGTCCTCAGCCTCACTCCAGGACCGCCGATCGCGCAATTGTCATGGCATGCTCCTCGCGCCCTCTGGCTCGATCTCGATCGCCTTGACTAATCGGACCTTTTTTGGGCGCGCAGTATTCGTGCTTCTACGCTGCCTTTCGGCGTCGGTTAGGGCCTGGGCTGCGTCGGTAGTGGCGTCATCTTGTAGGCTCTGGGCGTTTGGTTTAGGTGCGGTCAAGACTCCTCATTCCAGCCACTCAAGAAAATGCCCGCCGTTAGGGCGGCGGGCAAAGGCATCTAACAAGGTTATGACGTTACCTTAATAGTGACGTACGGACATCGCTAGATAGTCTTAAGGAGTAAGCCACCGCCGGGTGGACGCCGCTTTCGTCCAAATAGGGGTATGTGGGCTTTATCAGAGCATTCCGGCTTCCATGCCTTCAACCATATGCCGCACCCAGGTCGGGGGTCTAACCCCAAGCGGCGGCGGCTAGTTTCCGCAAAGGGAACCGCCCCTCGTGCGTTGCGTTGATGCACGCCAGCCAATTCATCGCACGCACGATCGAACTCCCCATAAGAGCACGACCGACAAGGCCAAAGGCGCAGCCAGCCAGGCCGCTGGTGCGTTCAAACAGAGCGTAGGCGAAGCCGTCGCAAGCAAGAAGCTTCAGGCAGAAGGTGCAACCCAGAAGGCCAAGGGCAAGGCTCAAGAAGCGGTTGGCAAGGCCAAGGATACCCTTAAGTCGACTGTCGATAAAGCCTAGTATTTTACTAAACAGGAGATTTGCATGGCATTGGATGCGCTTCCTAGCGGAGCACTAGACACCCTTTGCGACCTTTCGGAAAACGGCAGCTCTGCCATAATATCGACCCCCACGTTCGAATTCCTGATTTCGAGCGGATATGTCGAGATGAAAGACGACACGCCAATCGTCACAAGCGAGGGCCTCGACGCTTTAGGTTCCGACGACACTCCGATCCCACCCCTTCCGCCAAAAATTTTCGATAAGTAATTGAGATTTAATCAGAATCTTTAGTCCGAAAAATCGTCACCCTAACAAATACCCCAACAGGTGCGGCGATTTGTCCTGAATGTCGGTGAATGTTGGTGACCAATGAGAGGGCGGCATTAGGCTTGGATTGGTGGCAACTCACAACTACCAAAAATCGTCACCGTCACCGATAGACCTCGTTAACCAGCTCAACAGTTACCATCGATGTTGAAATAAACCTCCCCCAGCCTAGGATCGGAAAATAGAGGTTGGTCGGGGGGACGCTCGTGTTTGTTCACAGAGCTTATTCGTTCATCTGCGCCGTTGGAATGTGCCTTGGCACTTCCGCTGTCAATGCGTCGGACGCAACGTGGTCGCACAACGGCTCCCTGATGCAAGTGTCGGTCGAGGGTGAGGCGAGAACCATAACCTACTTGCAGCCGCGTCCTGGCATGGTGGAAGCCGGTGCGAAATCAGGGGACGTCGTATTCGTCGGCAAGATTGAAGGTGGCCGACTGGCCGGCACTGCATTTTTGTTCTCAAAGAAATGTGGTCGCATTTCCTATCTTGTGGCCGGAACAGAGAGCGTAAGTGGTACGGAAATCGTTCTGCAAGGCAGGGCCCCGAGGGTCTCGACAAATTGTCAGGTGATCTCGACATCACCGGACGAGTTGATATTCGAGAAGAATGTTCAAACGGATTCGGCCGCCACCACCACGGTGCCTGCCGTCCCTTCGTCCACCCCGCAACAGTTACCGCCTGTGCAAAAGGAGGCCTCCGGCACCGGCTTCTATGTCACAGCAGACGGCCTTCTTATGACGAACGCCCATGTCGTTGATGGTTGCACGCGCGTAGCGATCAGCGGGTCGGGCGGCTCCGAAATTGTACGTGTGGCTGCTGAAGACGCCACCAACGACCTTGCGCTACTTGAATCAGGGGCAGCCCCGGCGAAATTTGCGCTGCTTCGCACGGGCGTGCGGCTTGGCGAAGGTGTGGCCGCCTTTGGTTATCCACTTTCGGGCCTCCTTTCGACGTCGGGCAATTTTACTCTTGGAAATATCACCGCTCTGGTCGGCCTGAAGGATGACTCTCGATATTTTCAGATCTCAACACCCGTGCAGCCAGGAAACTCGGGGGGGCCCCTATTGGATAGCGATGGAAACTTGATTGGGGTCGTTTCTGCGAAGCTAAATGCCCTCGAGGTAATGATAGCCACGAACGGCGACATTCCCCAAAATGTGAACTTTGCGATCAAAGCCTCGGTTGTGGCCAACTTCCTGGAGAGCCACGGTGTCACGTACAAAACAGGCGGCTTGGGCGCGGCAATGCAGCCCGCGGACATTGCAGACCTGGCAAAGGCTATAAGCGTCTATGTGAAGTGCAACTAGGAGGGTAGAGGTCAAGCTGCGTCTACGGGGCTGTCGACGGTTACGCAATTGAAGAAGCAATCGCCATTCCGACTGCCGCTACCTGCTTACCTCCGCTCAACTGCCGCCAAGCTCCTTCTTTGCCGCCCTTTAGTGGTGTGGTAGATTATTTTCAGGACGTACAAGTCCGAGATTGTAGCCGCGCTCATGAACCCTTCAGGCAGTTTCTTCAACGCCATAGTGCTCGTTTTTGGCCTGGGGACCGCCCTGGTTTTGATACATCACCTCCAGTTGCACTTTCCCATCGATGTATGCGTTGTCGTGATCTGCAGCACGCTGGCATGGCTGATCTTGAAATACACTGCCCGTTCGTTCTCGGCTTGGGCCTCGCGCGATCCAAAGTGACATCGCTGCTCTTCGGTGTGCTGGCAGGATTGCAACCAACCGAGTCCAAAGGCGGCCACCGCGACGCGCAAGGATGACGCCGGCATCGCTCTTTGATCGCCTAGTCCCAAAAGGTCACTACTTTGGAGGGCGCGCTATGTCGCCGATACCCGGACCGAAGGTGCCTGCGAGTAACCCCGATCGTCATCTATTCTGCGAGAGAGCGATCAAGGAGGCCTTTCAGGATGTCGCCACGCTTGCCGAGGCAGCCGGCTGGGACGGTGGCGAAGTGGCGGCAGCGCTTGTCAGCCTAGCAGATCATTACATGATGGGCCGGTGCAAATGCGAAGGTTGATGAGCTGATCGCCCGAATCTCGGACCAAAAGCGTCACTCGTGAGACTTGCCTGACAGTTCAATCCTGGCTGCGCGAGACCAGCTTGCCGCCGATGAATTCCACAGGTCGCGCATACATTGTGTCATAGTGCGAGCCGGTCAGTTCCGGGCGCACGAGCGTGAATTCGAGATTTAGCGCAAAAAGATCATTGTCCTTGCAGGCCCTACAAACGATCCGCGAGGCCGTTGCACCTATCCTCTTGGCCGGTTGTTTCCCGGCGTGCATCCAGCAGGCTGAAATCAGCGGCATGGCCACACGTCAGACACTGCACGCGAAGAGAGAACCAGCCCTCGTTATGCAGCTCACCATGGGTTGGGGGGAGTGTCGTTTTGCTCATGCCAACACGTTGCCCGAGTCGTGGCATGAGAACAAGATAGGAACATGGGCGGCCCGATCCAGACCTGCCCGATCAGACCGGGCCTGACCAGGGCTGAGAGGCTGGGGGCTACAAGGCTCTGGCTGCACGAAGCTAACCGAACTGGTTTGCTGGATGATTTCTGGCGGCCTATCCCAGCCGCTCGCTGTCCATGATGCCCCCATCGCGCCCATGATCTCGTCGGTCGGCTCTCGCGGGATTTTCGTTTGCGAACTAAGACTTAACCTGTGTTTGGAAATCGCCGCTCGATCGAAAAAAGAAATTGCGCACCGTCCATTGCTCGCCTGGTTCTAGCTCTGATGTATCGATCTCCGTTGCCGTATCGAGTAGGATTTCACCCCGCATCAACCTTGCTCCTTCAGCCGTTGCCATTCGTCTCGAGAGGCGAAATTCGTCCGTGGTCACGTCATAAACTCTGACACGATAGACGGTAACCTTGTCCATTTCGGTCTCCTTTGATTGCGACAGGCCGAACCACGGTACTTGCCGCAATGCCGCCTCGGTGTGCAAGACATTTGAAAGTTCGCGGCGCCGCGAAGTTCTTTCATTCAATCACCATGCCGAAGTCGCCGCGCTTCCGGCCGACGAAGCCGAAGCGCTCGGTTCAATGATGGCCGCCGCCCCCCGCTATCATGGCCCCCGCCGTCGTGGTGACCACTATCGAAGTGATGGTAGCCGCCGTCGGCGTAGTCGTCAGGCGCTGCAGAAGCCTTGCTGTATCGACGCTGCTTGTTCTGTCGCACAATGCGAACGACCGAGAAGACAGCGATCACGGCCGCCACTGCCCATACGATAATTTGCCAGGACATCGATACATACTCCTTGGCCTTTCTCAACCGCACCCCAGGTCGCTCGCCACTCTCTTCAACGAACGTCAAGTCGATTGCTACAGATACCTCTTGTGGCGCGCCTCTTCCACCCAGCCTGATAATGCCGCTCGTTCGGTCTGGCGCTTCACCTCGATACGTTCGCCCAAGTATTCGCCCACGGCAATCCAAACGCTGTTGCTCATCTGATAGAGCCTAATTTTATGCTGGCTATCCCAGAGCAGTACGGTTCTCTCGCTCATCGC
>Ga0206841_1175_pt1 | contig 11544 bp, 11 predicted proteins | sample Alteio_BWOrgCont_25_FD_152851 | JGI IMG/M metagenome (GOLD analysis project Ga0206841, IMG submission 152851) | Enriched cells from forest soil in Barre Woods Harvard Forest LTER site, Petersham, Massachusetts, United States -... | ecosystem: Environmental > Terrestrial > Soil > Temperate forest >... | reverse complement strand
ACCTTGGTGAGCAATCGCGCTCCATGGTAGATGCCGCCGCGCGCGTCGAAGGCGAGCTGATAGCTGAGCAGTCGAACCTGAATTCTTTGCGACAGATCTATGGCGACGGAAATATTCGCGTGCGATCCTCGCAGGCGCGCATCGCCTCATTACAAGCGGAGATCACGAAGATGGGCGGCTCGTCGGTGGCCCTGCCCGCGACCGGAAGTGATATCGGCGCAGATACCCCAGCGAGAAGCAATAACGATGAGCTATATCCTGCGTTGCGTCAACTGCCGCGCCTCGCGGTGCCGTATGCCAACCTGTATCGCGAGGTGCAGGTGCAGGATGCGGTCTACGAGCTGCTGACCCGCCAATATGAAATGGCGCGAATTCAAGAGGCGAAGGATGTGCCCGTCATAAGTGTGATCGATGCACCGGGCATACCTGAGAAAAAGGCGTTTCCGCCGAGAACATTGATTGTGCTGTTGACTCCCATTGCCACTGTAATTGCAGCGGCGTTCATTCTTCTTTTGCAATCTCAATGGATGCAGATTCCAGCGCACGACCCGCGGAAAGCCCTTGTGGACCACATCGGCGAAGACATCCCGGAGCGAATGAATTGGCGCTATTGGGTAAGGAGAGGGCGATGAAGACGCACCTTTCCAACGCGGTGTACGGCGTTCTCGATTACGGCGCCTATCCGATCGGGATGCTCATAGTGGCGCCAGTGGTGCTGCATAATCTCGGCGTTGACCGATTCGGCATCTGGACCGTCGCCAACGCCGTAGTAAGCACTGGGAGCATTATCGCCGCCGGCTTTGGCGATGCCAACATACAGCACGTTGCAAGCCGGCGAGGCGCAGGCGACCGGAATGCGCCGCTGCGCGCAGTGCGTGCGCTGATGGGCATCAATCTGATCCTGAGCGTGGCAATCGCTGTGTTGGGTTGGGTCCTTTCTCCTATCGTGGCGGCGCATGTTGCCGGCTCATCCGCAACTCTCGAGCACACCTGCCTGTGGTCGCTTCGCATTGCCTGCGTAATGCTGGCGGTGCGTGCGATGGAGAGCGTCTGCGTCAGCACGCAGCGTGCTTTTGAGCGCTACGGCGCCGCGGTGCGAATCAGCATCGTGGCAAGGCTGCTGGCGCTTGCCGCGGTCGCAGGACTAACGTGGATGAGCCAAAGCGTCGTGGCGCTGATGGGCGTCACCTGTCTGCTCACATTGGCCGGCCTGGGGCTGCAGTTGATTCGCTTGAAGCAACTGCTGGGGGCAAATTCCTTGATGCCCGCGTTCGATCGCGGCGCAATGCATGCCTTGATGAGCTTTGGCGCTTTTAGTTGGCTGCAGGCGGTCTCGGGTGTCATCTTCAGCCAGGTGGACCGGCTGACGCTTGGCGTTTCGCTAGGCGCCGCGGCGGTGGCCGCTTACGCGCTCTGTGCGCAAATGACGCAGCCCATCTTTGGCTTTGCGTCTTCGGGACTGCATTTTCTTTTCCCCTATCTCTCCAATCGCAGTGCATCCATGAGCTCTGCCGCGCTGCGGCGGCCACTGTTGATTGCCTTTGCCTTCAACCTGGCGTTCGTTGCGGCCAGCAGCGGGGTTCTTCTTTTGTTTGGGAATAGGCTTTTGCGCGCGTGGGCAGGAGCAGAGATCGCTCGCAACGCGGCCCCCATTATGTCCGTCATTGTTTGGAGCGCGGCCCTCCTGGGCTTGAATGTGACCGCAACGTATGCGTTGATGGCGCTGGGTCGTATCCGTATTGTTGCAGGCTTCAACATTGCCAGCGGTGTTGTCATGCTTGTGCTCATGCTCTATCTCACGCCGCGCTTTGGCATCGAGGGCATTGCATTAGCCAGGCTGAGCTACGCGCTCATTTCGCTCTTTTTATATATTCCGCTGCTCACTCATTTTTTAGGCAAATCTGCCGCGCATGAACATTTGCGCGCCCTTGAGCCTGTCAAGGAGCAGATGTGAACGCGATCTCCACGACAGCGACTACGAGAACTGCGGCGCCTGCTGTTCTTCCAACCCTTGCCGCGACGACAGGCGCTTATTTTGCGGCCCGTCTCTCCATCACGTTTCTCTTCTTTCAGTCCAACCCCCAGCTGGGAACCATGGTCAGCTCCGCATTGAACATGTTCTTGCTGCTTATTGCGGCGTTCAACTCTCTAGGTGCATCGAATGCAGCCCGGACCTCGCCCTGGCGCGTTCCATGCTTTCGCTGGGTCGCTGCATTTCTAGGCTTCTCGCTTTGCAGCCTGCTTTGGACTGAAGCGGCGTCCGTGCCCATTGCCTTCGCCTACTGGTGCGGAATGGCTGCCGACGTCGCGATCGTGCTCTTGGTGCTCAAGGCAGGTTCGTTCGTTGAAGCTGCCTCGTCCATGATTCAGGGCTACGTCGTGGGTGCATGCTTCATTGCGTGCGTAATGTGGCTATCGCCCACGATGCGAGATCTGAGGCCAGGCAGCGATGACTTCTTCAGTCCAAACGCGATCGGTTTTACATGTGCGTTCGGTATCTTTCTGGCGCAGTATCTTATGGTTGGTTCGAGAGGCTGGCATTACCCCGCGATCTTTCTGTCTATCTCGCTACTTAGGAGCTTGAGCAAGACAACGATCATCGCATTCCTGCTGAGCCAGGCCTTCCTGCTCATCTTCAGCACCACAATCAGGCGCAGCAGCAAAGTGCTGATCGTAACTGTGGCCGGCCTGGTGCTAACGGCATTCTCTGGTTTGATTGCAGCCTACTACGAGATATACACAGTATCCAGCAATCAGGCGGAGACGCTGACGGGCCGCCTCGGCATATGGGCCTTCATATTGGATCGCGCATTGGAACGGCCGTGGTTCGGGCACGGATTCGACTCGGTGTGGAAGGTGATTCCGCCTTTTGGAATCGATCAATTCGAGGCGTGGCACGCACACAATGAGCTGCTGCAACAGTTCTATGCCTACGGCGTCGCGGGCATCGTTCTGCTCATTGGGCTCTACGGAAGCTTTTACGCGCAGGCACGTCGCCTTCTCAGGCCCGAGCACAAAACACTTTTTCTCGCACTCATCGTATTCATCGTCATTCGCGGGCTGGGCGATACCGAGCGCTTCGATGTCTCGTTTCCCCTTTGGTCAATTGCACTGCTCAGCCTGACGCTGGCGGCGCCGCAAGGGCAGTTGCAGGTGAAGCCATGAGAGTTTACATTGCGCTTGCCTCCAGTTCCGGCCAACTGTCTGGCGTCCCCAGGCATGGCATCAATCTCGCCCGCTGCCTGCTTACGCGCCCGGAAGTGAGTGAAATTCATCTCGTGTCTGCTCCGTGGCAAATGGAGTTCGTAAGAGATGCCCTACCCTGCAATGATGCGCGGCTATGCCTGCACTCCGCGCCGATCGGCAATAACGCACTAAGTCGCAACCTCTGGTACTACGCGCAACTGCCAAAGCAGGCCGCTGAGTTCGGCGCTGACATCGTCCACTTCACATATCCAGCGCCTGTGCGTAAAGGTGCATTTCAATGTCCGGTCGTGGTCACGCTGCACGATCTTTACCCATACGACATTCCGGAGAATTTCGGTTTTCCCAAAGTTCTGTTCAATCGCGCTGTGCTTAAGCAGTGTCTGCGCGCGGTCGATGGCATTGTGTGCATCTCAGAGTACACACAGTCGCGACTCGAGAAGCTGAATCCTCGGTTGGCGCGGAAAGCTGCGGTTATCTATAACTCCGTGGAACCATTCAAAGGCTCCACTGTCGCAACTCCTCCGGTCCCGTTGCGGACGCAGCCATTCCTGCTTTGCGTAGCCCAGCATCGCCGCAACAAGAATATCCTGCTGGTGCTTGAGGTCTTTCAGCGCCTGTTGCAGGCCACGCAAATTGCCTCCGATACGCAGTTACTCATCGTTGGAATTCGGGGGCCGGAGACCGCGGCTATCGAGAACTTTATTGCTGCTTCACGCCTCTCGAACAACGTGGTTTTGTTGAACGGAATCTCCGATGCGCAACTCGACTGGTGCTATCGCAACTGCGGCTTGCTCCTTGTCCCATCTACATTTGAAGGCTTTGGGGCCCCTGTTGCGGAGGCACTGCTTGCCGGATGCCATGTGGTCTGCTCCGACATTCCAGCATTTCGTGAGGTGGGCGGCGCACATTGCCACTACGTTTCTCTCGGTACGCAGCCGGTGGAATCGTTTGCGAGAGCCGTGCGTCAGGCATTGCAAATACCGAAGGCGAAACCAATTACCCTTCCTCATCTTTCCACTCCATTTATCACGGAAGAGTATCTGAAACTTTGCCGGTCCCTGATGCCCCCAACTGCAACTGATGTTCACTCCAATAAGGCCGCGCTAACTTCTGTCGTCGAAAGGCAGCATTCTCTATGAACAACGGTTCAAGCCGCAAAACTGCTGAGGTCCTCGGTGTCCCAGTGCATCCGCTCGACATGGAGAGCGCGGTGGCGCGGGTCAAGGGAGAATTGGATGAGCGTCGCAGCGGATATGTCTGCTTGATCGGAGTCCATGGCATCATGGAGGCGCGACGCGACGCAGGCCTCGCTCAGATTTATGCACACGCCACCCTGATGGTGCCCGATGGAACTCCAACAGTATGGGTGGGCCACCTGCAAGGTTTTAGCAAAATGCAACGTGTGGCCGGCCCGGATCTCATGCTTGAAATCTTCGGCCATGAGCAATTCGCTAACTGCAGGCACTTTCTCTATGGCGGCAAACCGGGCGTGGCCGAAGAGCTGCGCGAGAGACTAACGGAACGCTTTCCCTGGGCGCAGATCGTGGGCACTTATACCCCGCCATTCCGCGAACTGACGCTGACTGAAGAAGAGTCATTGGCTGCCCGGATTCAAGAACTCAAGGTGGATATGATCTGGGTCGGCATCAGCACGCCCAAGCAGGAACGCTTTATGGTTCGCTTTCTGCCCAGATTGGAATCGACATTAATGTTTGGCGTGGGCGCTGCCTTTGACTTTCACACTGGCCGAATCAAAGACTCGCCGCAATGGGTGAAGAGGGCAGGCATGCAATGGCTGCATCGCTTGATTCAGGACCCGAGGCGTTTGTTTTGGCGCTATCTCCGCAACAATTCAGCTTTCCTGTGGCACATTTCTTTGCAGCTGACGGGCCTGCGCACATACCCGCAACCCGAAGTAAACCCGCATTTCGTCCGCTCAGCACAGACTGCGATAGACCGGTAGCGGTTGTGCACCTTAGCCCGAGGGTTCCAACAAAAGTCCCACAGTGGGGCAATAGCCCTCATCTTAGATTGCCTGTAAGTTATTGGATGAGTTGGAGGCGCGGGCCGGGATCGAACTTGAGCCGTATTGCGAGCGTCTGAGCTCGCAGGCGAAATCCTGAGCGCAGCGAAGGACCCATCCAAGCGAAAATTCAGGATGAAAGTTGGAGGCGCGGGCCGGGATCGAACCGGCGCATAAAGGTTTTGCAGACCTCTCCCTTACCACTTGGGTACCGCGCCTTGGCAGGGCAGCCTCAATCCATGAACAACCGCCATGGGATGCATCCGGCCAAATCGCCGTAGCCAACCCGGCAGACGCCGGAGGGCGATTTGGAGCGGGAGACGAGATTTGAACTCGCGACCCTCGCCTTGGCAAGGCGATGCTCTACCACTGAGCTACTCCCGCTTGGAGCAATATCGAGTATACCGGGCTGCCCGAAAGCGGGTCAAACCGCGCCCGCGTTGCAATTTCTGCCTCAATCATTCATCTGCCCGCGATCCCTTTTCCTCGCGCACAATCTCCCCGTCGCGCATATAGAGGATGCGCCCGGCAATCGCCGCCGCTTCAGGATTGTGCGTAATCATCAGCGTCGTTTGCCCAAGCTCCCGGTTCGACCGCACCAGCATGTTCAGCACCGCGTCGGAGTTCTTCGTATCCAGGTTGCCCGTCGGCTCGTCCGCCAGCACAATCGCCGGCCGCGTAATCAGCGCCCGCGCAATTGCCACCCGTTGCTGCTCGCCGCCGCTCAGCTCGCTCGGCCTGTGCACCAGCCGCCCCTTGATCGACAAAATCTCGCTCAGGTGATCGAGATACTTCAGGTCCATCGGCTCCTTGCGCCCGCTTACCGTATACGCAATCTCGATATTGCCCATCGCGGAAAGCGTCGGCAGCAGGTTGAACTTCTGAAATACAAATCCGATCCGGTGCCTGCGCAGCTTGGTCCGTTCTCCATCGTCCAGCGTGGCAAAGTCGATGCCGTCAATCACCACCCGGCCCGTGGTGGCCCGCGTCAGCCCGCCCAGCAGGTAAAACAGCGTCGATTTTCCCGATCCGGATGGCCCAACAATGGCCACAAACTCGCCCGGCTCCACAGACATGGAAAGCCCGTGAACAGCCGTCACCTGCACCTTGCCTGCCATGTAGGTCTTGGTCAGCTTTTCAGCGAGAATAATCGGCGATCCGTTGGCGGGCTGCACCTGTCCATTGTAACTGTCCGCGATTGTCGCCAGTTAACATCGCAATTAATTGCGATCACGATGCGCCCATAAGGTCATAAAGTCATCTTTGTTGTAGTCCTTGTATCTTCAGCACGATGGGGGTGCCCCGAGGTCCCTCGCATTTGGGGACCCGGGAAACCACGAATCTCAATACGTCACTCTTAACTAACAAAGAATCTGGGTGCCCCATTCTTTTCACGGCCTTATCGTGAAAAGGGTGGGATTGCACGGACCGGCGCGCCGTAGGCGCAGCATTTATTAGCCCCGCGCTTTAGCGTGGGGATTGAAGGTGCAAATTTGAGTTTAGTCCCATAGGCACGGCGCATTCCCGCGCCGATCCAGCACTCCCCACCCCACTCCCGTAAAATAGTTCTGCACCCTCCACCAAAGGCGGAACTAACTGCGCATGACTGCTGAACTCAAAACATCTCTCGTCGCCCCCATCGAATCTGCCGCCAAAGCGGCTGGTCTTACCGTGGTCTCAGCCACAACTGGCGCCTCGCACGACGGCCGCACCACCACCGAATTTGTTCTCGCCCTGCCCAGCGACCCTGGCAAGACCCTCAAGCTGGAGCTGACAGAAGCTTTTGAATTCGACAAGCCGGAATTGCTTGCGCAGATGCAGGCCCATCTCGCCAACGAGGCCAAGCGCCTCCGCAATCCGCGCCCCGAGTGTTACGTCACCCTCGCCGGCCTGCCCGTCGCCTTCGGCCAATTTGAGTGGCCCTTTCACCGCTCCACCTCCGGCGCGGACACGCACATTGTCCACGGCGAAATGCACCTGGCCGACGGCGGCGCGCACAACCTGCACGCCAAAGTCGCCGGCTCAGTCACGCTCACATTCGCTGAGATCGTGCCCGCCATGGAGCAACCCTATGCGGAGACCTTCGTCTACAACGCAGTCCGCAAAACCGTCGACATGGGCCAGCTCGAGTTCCTCAAATCCGGCAACCGCCAGCCCGTCCCCGTCACCACGCGCTTCTACAGCCGCTGGCAAAAGAAGTTCGTCTTTACCGACACAGACGACGCCGAGCGTCTTCGCTATCTGTTGAGCAAGGTCTACTGGCTGTCTGGAGTATTGGGCAACGGCAAGCCTGTCTGGATCGCCGACCCTCGCGACGCGCAATATCTCAACACCACAGAGCAGGATTTACTCCGCATGGCCAGCGACGAAGCCGGCCAGGGACTCATGCAGCTCGACGGCGAGTTCGCATCCGCCACGCCTGCCCTCATGGCCCGCGCCGCCGAATACCAGGCCGCGTTAGAAGCAGCACTCGACTTCACCAAGCCCAAGTTCAACGAGTCCATGCGCGCCGGCGAAGCAAATATGTAGGTTGAAAAATCAGGGCCAGGTCGTCACGATCAGCCAAAAAGCGAGCATACCGGCGGCGCTTGCTGGGGCTTGCCAGCGAAGCGAACTTCGTTGCCAGACGCCACCGATTCCAAAAGCGATCGCGATAAGTGAAAGGGCCTCGCCTCGCTGCGTCCATCGAAAGAACATTGAGTAGTTCGGCGAATAGTAAGGGCTGCTCCCGGTGTGTTCGAATCCACCACCCATTGCATAGGCGATCATCGATAGCGCGAAAAGAGCAGATGCAGATGCCAGAAGGAATCCAATGAATGAAAGGGTTGATGGGATCGTCCATAATCTTGGACGCTCTCTGAGCCAACGTGCCCAGCCCCACACCAACATGATCGGCGCCACGAGATAACCAAGTATCAACAATAATACCCAGATAATCATGATGAAAAGCCTACCAATTGGCTGAATTATAGACTGCAAGCTTACATCCCCGTCCCGCCCGCCTCACAAAGCCGCTCCTGGTAACTTCACCTATCACCGCACCAGCACAATCTTCCCCTGCACAGTCCCACTCGCCATCAGCTCAATTGCCTGTCTTGCCTCAAGCAGCCCGAAAGTGTGTGTGACGAGCGGGTCAATCTTCTTCTCGGCCAGTAGCGCAAAAATCCTGGGCAGATCCTCGCGGAACGGCTCGGGGTCTTTTCGGTAAAGCATGGTAATCCCATAGAAGGCGCTGCGTCTGCCACGCAGCCGCGCGCCCACAAAGAGATTTGCAAACATCCATCCCTGGGTAAAGAATCCGGGCGCGCCCACAAAGCCAAATCCAACCACCAACCCGCCCCGCTTCAACGCGCCGATGCACAGCCCGATATTGGCTCCTCCCACTGCATCAAAGACAAAATCCACACCGCCAGATTCGAGGGCGCGCACGAGCTTGTCGAGCCGTTCCTCCCGATAATCAATGGGAATCGCGCCCAGCGAGCGCACCGTGGCATGTTTGGCGCTGGACGCGGCACCGTAGGTCTTCACTCCTGCAAGCCGCAGCAGTTGCAGAGCCGCTATGCCCACTCCGCCGCTGGCTCCGGTAACCAGCGCAATCTGCCCGGCGTTCACCTTTGCCACGCGATGAATCATCTGCCACGCGGTCACAAAATTCAGAATTACCGCTGCCGCATCGCGATCAGAAACCTCGCTCGGCACCGGCAAGAACTCTTCGGCACCACGAGTCAGGAACTCCGCAAAGCCGCCAGAGACGGTAAGCGCCGCCACGCGCTGGCCTAATTCAAATCCTGTAACGCCCGTACCAATCGCATCCACCGTGCCCACGGTCTCGTAGCCGGGCACAAACGGAATCTTCGGCGCAAACAGATACCCGCCGCTCAGCATCAGCACATCCGTCACGCCAACGCCGGCCGCGCTGACGCGCACGCGCAATTGCCCTGGCCCCGGAGCATCAAGCGGCAGGTCAACAACCTGCAACACTTCAGGCCCACCCTTTTTAGTCAACATTACGGCGCGATAGGTCGTCGCCATCTCAGTCCTCCGTAAATCTTGTTGCGAGGCCCCTCAATCTCATGGCCGCAAGCGAAAAGGGCCTCAGCCGATAAGGCTGAAGCCCGACCAAACCAACTGGTCAATGCCAATGGCTCATTGTAAGAGTGTCATAGAGCTGTGCCGCATGTTGAGCAGAACCGCGCACTCGACACATTCGTCTGCCCGCAATGCCCGCACGCCACTAACGCAGCCGGCGTCAGATACGATCCAGCAGCAGGCGGCATATTTACCGGCCCATTCACCGGCTGGCCCCATCCCGGCATAGCAATCCCCAGCGACGCCGCAATGCCCGCCGCCTGAATCGCATTAAACTCCCGCACCCGCCCCGGCATGAAGAAGCACTCAATCAACCCCAGAAGCGAGGTGATCCCAGTCCAGAAGAAGCAGCAATACAGAATCCCCAGCCCCGTCCGCCGCAGATAAAAATGATGCACGCCAAAGGTGCCCAGAAACAGCGCCAGCAAAATGCCGACAACCTCATCGCGCCGCGCCATCGCATACTGCTCATAAAAAACCGCCTGCGCATTCGGATACGGGATGCTCGCCATTGTCATTCCTCCCACTAATCTTGCTCTCACTCAACTCTACGCAGCCGCTCGCTGCCCGGTTCCCATAAATGCTTTGTCGTCCGTGCGCCGCACCATGGTTGGGGTGCCCCTGGTCCCTCGCATTTGGGGACCAGGGAAACGCCAGCGGCCATCCCGCCTGCCGTTGCTCCGCGCCTCCACCAGCATCTAACATCGAAGTCAGCCATGAATGCTCAACCTCAATCCCCACCCCCTGACGCCTCCGCCAGCGGCACCTTCCACATCGGCGGCGATCTTCCCGTCCATCGTCTCGGCTACGGAACCATGCGCCTTGTCGGCGAGGGCGCCTGGGGCGAGCCCGCCGACCCCGATGCGGCCAAGCGTGTTCTTCGCCGCGCCGTCGATCTCGGCGTCACCCTCTTCGACACCGCAGACGCTTACGGCCCTGAAATAGCCGAACGCCTCATCGGCGAAGCTCTCGCGCCCTACGCAGACGGAGTCGTAATCGCCACCAAGGGCGGCATCACCCGCCAGGGTCCCGCAAAAACGGAGTACGTTGGCCGAGCCGGCTACCTCATCCAATGTGTCGAGATGAGCCTTCGCCGTCTCAAGCTCGAGCGCATCGACCTCTACCAACTTCACCGCATCGACCCGCGCACTCCGCTTGAAGAATCCCTCGGCGCGCTCAAGCGCATGCAGGAGCAGGGAAAAATTCGCCACATCGGCCTCAGCGAGGTCACGCCCGCCGAAATCGAAGACGCGGAAAAGATCGTTCCCATCATCACCGTCCAGAATCGATACAGTCTCACCGACCGCCGCAACGAGGAAACTCTCAACTACTGCGAGCGCCGCGGCATCGGCTTCATGCCCTGGTATCCCTTCGCCGGCGGCAAGCAGCTAAAGCCCGACCACCCCTCCGCCAAGGCGCTCATCCGCATCGCCGGCCTGCACCTCGTCTCAGTGTCGCAGCTCTCGCTCGCATGGCTCCTGCAGCGCTCGCCGGTGCTGCTGCCCATCCCCGGCACTTCAAGCCTTGCCCATCTGGAAGAAAACGTCGCCGCATCGAATCTCAAGCTCAGCCCCGAAGAATGGGCCGAAGTAGAGGAAGCCGCGAAGAGTTGAAGATCAATGCTGCGGAAGCGCGTCACCCGTCAGGATGCATCAACTTTTGCTCACTCACCGCGCTGCCATCCCCACGCTTCAGGCCTGCAAACACCACCGTCGATACCAGCGTCATCCCTCCAAGGCACAGAAACGCCTTGTGAATCCCGCTGATCATCAGCGCCGAATCGGAGTAGGCACGCCCCGGCACAAAGAAAGCCGTGGTCAATCCCGCGCAGGCCACGCCAAAGCTGATCGCCATCTGCTGCATCGTGCTCGCAATCGAGCTCGCGCTTGAACTGTCCTGCTCCTCTACATCCGCATACACCAGCGTGTTCATGGTCGTGTACTGCAGGCTCGTGCAAGCTCCGTAGAAAAAAGCGATCGCCACAATCTGCCATAACGGGGTATGCAGTCGAATCGTAGTGAACAGCAGCAGCAGCGACCCGATGGCCAGCGTGTTTGAAACCAGCACGCCCTTGTAACCGATACTCCCCAGAAGCTTCCTCAAAATCGCCTTCATGCCCAGCGCCGCTATCGCCTGCGGCATAATCAACATTCCAGATTGCACGGGCGTATACCCCAGCCCCGTTTGATACAGCAGCGGCAGCAAAAACGGAACGCCGCCAATGC
>Ga0206841_1099_pt2 | contig 11827 bp, 10 predicted proteins | sample Alteio_BWOrgCont_25_FD_152851 | JGI IMG/M metagenome (GOLD analysis project Ga0206841, IMG submission 152851) | Enriched cells from forest soil in Barre Woods Harvard Forest LTER site, Petersham, Massachusetts, United States -... | ecosystem: Environmental > Terrestrial > Soil > Temperate forest >... | reverse complement strand
TGTCACAAGGTCATCCACTGCGAGCGGCCGCATCAGCTTTGGCTTAAAGCCAACAAGGAGGAACATCGGGAATGTGTAGAGTGCTTGCGAAACATGATTCAGCATGTGATCCCCTTGTCCATAAATGACCCCAGCCTTGAAGATCGTGTAGTCCAGTCCGGAGTTTCGTACAAGTTCCTCGGCGGCCCACTTCGACTCGTGGTAAGCCGAACCGCAGTCTGGCCGGGCTCGAAGGAAGCTGAGCAGAACGATCTTCTTTACACCAGCCTGACAGGCTGCCTCAATGACGTTCGCTGTCACCTGTATGTGAACCTTTGCGTAGGTTTGTTCGCCAATCTCGCGATTGATCCCAGCTAAGTGGGCGACGGCTTGGCATCCGTCGAATGCCGATGCTAGCGCCGATACATCGCTGGTGCCGATCGGTTTGAATGAGGTCTGACCTTCGGTTTGAATTGAAACATCGCGTTGGTCTGTGCCCCGAGAGATCAATACAACTTCGTGTCCCGCCGAAGTCAGCTTTCGTGCCAAGTATCCTCCAACGAACCCAGTGCCACCCGTGATCGCGATCTTCATGGATTCATTGTAGCACAACTTTCATAAGTTATTGAAAGTTCGAAATAGTGGTTGTGATGGGTTTCGGCATGACGACGATGGTGGAACCAGCCTACGATCCGCTCCGGGATCGACCGAATGAATGGAACTTTCCCGGGGTTGCACGCGGGGCTAAATGACAGGACCCGCTCCGGGGGCCGTGATTGGCCCATTGACGCTGCCAAATCCGTCTTATAATGCTTTTGTGAATAACGCCGAATTGGGACAGAGGTCAAGCGAGGCGACCGCTCCCGCGATGCCGGATTTGTATCCGGCATTGCAGATGTTTAAGGGTGTGCCACGGTACGGATGGCTTCGGTTTGCGGGGCAGATGGCGTTTCTGCTTGGCGGTGCGGTGTTAATTCTGCCTAGCTTATTTGTCAATAGCTTGTTTCCGTCGTGGGCCGGCAGTCCAAAAGCGAGCTTGTTCTTTCTCGCCAATATAGCCTTGGTCATCCTATTGGCATTGGCGTTGAATCAAAAGGCCGGCTACTGGGGAATGGCGCTGATCCAGTCTCGGGACGAGAAGGTCATCGGGCCACCGAAGGGCGGCGAGACTTACGTCGGGGTTGCGTATTGCGATGGGGTGTGGGCGTTCCGCGAATTTGCAAGTTGGGATCGTGGGTACGTTTCCCTGCTTGACGGCTGCGTCTGCTTTCGAGGATTCTGCTCAGACTTCCGGCTGCCCATCGTGGCGATCCGAGATGTTCGCTACCAGGCTCCTAGGAGGGGCGGAGGTCGGGTGTATGTCGATTGGTCGACTCCGGACGGAGTTGCAAACACACTTAGTTTGGCCCTTGACGGAGCGCGGAGTCGAACAGAAGCAGTTGAAGGGACCCAACGACTCGTCGACTTGCTCCATGCACAAACCTCTACCGTCCATCCGTTGGAGGTCGAACCGAAGTTTCCATTCGAGTCTGCCCAGTTGGACTTTAGTCGAGGCTCGGCAATGGGGCCTGTCCAGAGCTTGGACCGAGTTGTTGCCGGGGTTTACTTTGTAGCGAAGTTCTCGGTGGCAGTTGCTTTGGCCTTTGCGAGCAAGAAGTATTTGAATATGAGCCCGGCCTTCTTCGGGGCTTTGGCATTGCCGTTTAGTCTGGCTGGATACAATTTTGTGATTTTCCAAAGGGTTCGTCGACGGGGCGCGACGATCCAATGAGGTTCCCATTCGCACACTAAGTGTCCTGGCGATTGCCTGCGCCCCGCTCCGGGGTCCGGCGGAATTACTGCGCTTTCACGATTGACTTGGAATGCGTCGTGCCGAGCCAGAGGATGGCGTTTTCGAATAGGCGGTTTTGGGTGTCGGAATCGAAGATTTTGTCTCCGTGGCCCATGTTGATGTAGAGCATCCGGTAGTCGGTATTTGTCCACACGACTGGAATATCGCCTTCGGTGAGCAGATCCTTCTTGCCAAGGGGATAGTTGGCAGGATCTAGGGTGACGAGGACGTGGACTTTCGGATTGACCCTTGGGCTCGGTTTCCACATGTAGAACTCGTTTGCCGGCGCTGCATACGCGGCGGGCAGACCTTTGGTGATGGGGTTCCGACGATCGTCGACGATCAGCTTGGCGGGCATCGGTGGCCAATTGTTGGTGTAGAAGACTCCGCCTCCCAGGAAGTCGACATACCAGGGCCATTTCGTAAACTTGTCGTTATAGCCGGCAACGTGGCAACCCAGCCAACCGCCGCCGTTACTCTCGAAGCGCTCGAAAGCTGCTTTTTGAGGAGTCGTTTGGGGGAAGTCGTTCAGCCAAACGACGACGTCAACCCCTTTCAATTCCGTGTCGCTGAGGCGGTCCCAGTTTGTGGTTGCGTTGAATTCAAAACCGTCTTTGGTGGCCATCGCCTTGTAGAAACCGATCGCGTTCTGAGCAAACGCGATGTGGTCGGGTTCGACCTTAAGCGAGTAGAAGGCGAGCACTCGGAACTTGGGTTTGACAGCCGCCAAGAGTAAGGGCATGGCCAGAAGCAGGCTCATTGATGAGCCGCCCAAAAAATGGCGTTGCGGAACAGTTTTTTGTACGCTTCGTTGTCAAACAGATCCGGGGAGTGACCCATAAATATATAAATGTTCCGCGCCTTGACCTTGGTATTGGTCCAAATGACCGGATGGTCACCCATCTTCACTTTGGAGTCAGGCTGGTAGGAGGACTCATCGACGCTCGCAATGACGTGCACGTTGGGGCGCGGGCTTTTGTCGTAGGTGTACCACTCTTCGGTCATTACTGGGAATGAATCTGGGACGCCCCTCATCACAGGGTGCCGCTTGTCTTCAACTTTGACGTTGGCTTGGGCAAAAGTGGCAATGTAATCCTTCCACCGGATGCCGCCCATAAAATTGGAGTACCAGTTCCACATCGGATACCCGTCGAATTCGCCGAGCAAACTCGCGTGGTGGAATCCAATCCATCCGCCGCGACCCTGTTCGATATAGTTCTGGAAGGCAGTTACGGCCTTTTCTTTCCAGGCATAGGGAGGGTAGTCGAGTTGGATAAATAGCTTGTATTTGCCGAGACTGTCGTCGTCGATTGAGTCAGTGTTTTGGATGTAGTCGATGGCGAAATTACTTTTTGCGGCAAGTTCATCGAGCCAAATCTTCGCTCGCTTGGAGTACGCGATGTGGTGCCCTCCGTTCTCGTACAGGACCAGGGCTCGAAACTTCGGTTCATGGATAACCATGAGGACCAGCGCTGGAATCATTTCTCACCTGCCCACAGGATGGCGTTGCGCAACAGGTGAAGGTAATCCTTGTTTTCAAGTATTGAGGGGTCGTGCCCAATTGCGATGTAGATCATTCGATGGAATTTCTCGTTTGTCCAAATAATGGGGTGGTCGCCCATCGGTTTATTCTGCGTGTAGGTCGATTCATCTGCAGTAGCGAGGACATGCACGTTGGCCCGAGGGCTCTTGTTGAACTCGTACCACTCGTCCGACACCTCGAACCGGGCTGGAAGTCCTTTTGTGACCGGGTGCCGGCGGTCCTCTACGGCCACCGTCCCCTTTTGGTAGTGAGGGTGCGGCGAGTAAAGAATGCCACCCATGAATCCTTCAAACCAGTCCCAGTAGACGCTTTTGGGGTCGAGGAACTCTCGGCCGGTAAGGCCGGCGGCGTGGATGCCGACCCAACCCTTACCTGATTCGATAAACCGCTGAAGGGCCATCTGCTGTGGTGGCGTCATGTCAAATGGGGCGAGATGCAACATGACGAACACTTGGTAGTTCTTGAGATTCTCGTCGTTGATCGTATCAGCGTCGTCGGTGAAGTCCAAGCTGAAGTTGTTCTTAGCGGCTAATTCGGCGAATACCGGTCCGGCGGCGGCGATCATCTTCAAGTGATCCTTCGCCTTTGATGCAACAACGAGCACACGGAAGCGTTTGGGTTTTTCAGTTGAACCCAGCGCCGCAGTTGCGGGAAGCAGCGCGAGAAGGGCGACGAGTCCGGACCAAATTGTCTGCATGAGCTGAAGCGCCCTTCTTGGGCATGTATCCGCGATTATATCAAGACGTCGAACCAAATAAACGTCTTACTGGCCGGAATTGACCTTGGCGATGGCGGCATCTTTTTGCTCCTTTGGCATGTGCGCCTTTTTGATCGCTTCGATCTTCTCAGCGTTTGTAGTTGGAACTTTGAAGTCGGCGGCAGGGGGAGGCGCGGTCAGTTTGTGCTCCACAGCTTGGTTTCCGCAACCGGCGGTAAGCAGGAGTAGACCCATAAACGACACTGATGATAGGACGACTATTTTCATTTTTCCCTGTAAAAGCATTTCTACCGACAAAGGCCTTGGCGAATTGCTAACACCATGATACAATGATCGCGTGTTCAGAACGCGCGTACATTTGCAATCTGGGGGTCGTCCTACTCGGGATGACGTAGCCAAAGAGGCAAATATATCGGGCGCAACCGTTTCGAGAGTATTGAGCGGTCGCACCGACGTGCCTATTTCGCCGGCAGCGAGGGCGCGCGTGTTGGAAGCGGTTGAGAAACTCGGCTATCGACCGAACCCAATGGCTCGAGCCCTGATGACACGTCGTAGCGGTCTTGTAGGGTTCTGGATGTCGCTGCAATATTCGCGCTATCGCAGTCAGGTCTTGGATCGGATGCGAGGCGTGCTGGGACAAACCGAGTTGGCGTTGGCCGTCACGGATGTCGACGAGCAATATCATTGGGATCATTCCTTCGCCCGGTCGTTACGGGTGCCTGTCGAAGGAATCATCGCTTTTGACGCTTCCGGATCCATCGATGCCTTTGGTCAGGACAGCAGGCGTCTTGCTCCGGAGATCCCGTTTGTGAGCATGGGAGCTTATTGGTCCGAGGTGCGAAGCTTTGTAGGAGTGGACGTCAGATCTGGGGCGACCGAAGCGATGATTCACCTCCTTGCGACGGGACGTCGCAGGATTGCATACCTTGCGCCTTGGAATTCCGACCTCCTTACCGGAGGCTTCCGTTATGAGGTCTATCGAGACTTGATGGAGCAGGCAGGTTTGCCCTGCGAAATCATCAGTTCTACGGGCGTTACTCCCCTGTCTGTCGAAGATTCTCTTGCTGCATCTGAGTCGCTCCCAGAAGCGATTTTCTGCATGAACGACGACCTTGCCATCGCAGCGTCCGTCGCCATCGGCAGGATGGGATTGAAAGTCGGATCCGACGTGGCGCTGGTTGGCTTCGACGGAATCGAAGAAACAGAGCATTGTCCTGTTCCCATCACCACAGTCAAACAACCGATAAATGAGATGTGCACTCTCACTTTCGAATTCCTGAAGAGTCAAATGGAAGATCCAGAAGCTCCTCTTCGTCAACAGATTTTGAAACCTACTCTCGTCATTCGCGATTCATCGAAGGGTTAGCCCTAAAGTCAATCAATTGGAACCAGTGTTACGTTGTCGTCCAAAGGGGACGTCAGCCTCGACCAAAGAAGGTCAGACAATATGATCCGCAAAGCATTTACATTAATCGAACTTTTAGTCGTCATCGCCATCATCGCGATACTCGCAGCCATCCTATTCCCCGTTTTCGCTCAGGCCAAAGCGGCCGCAAAACGAACTGCTGACCTTTCCAACAACAAGCAGCTCGACCTCGGCTTGATCATGTACTCGGGAGACTTCGACGATTACCCTGCTCCCATGATGCAGGGCGCCTGGGACTGGCCCAGGTATCAGCTCATTCTGTGGAAAGACGCGATCCTTCCTTATGTTAAAAATGGCGGCAAGCCCGTTCCCACAAATGGCAGCCCTTACACGGGTACGGCCGGCGAAAACGGCGGAATCTTCGCCTCGCCAACTTGGTCCGGCTCATGGGCACAGCTTGAAGACGGAGAAGGATCTAACCTTTACGGCGACACGACGACCCGCTTCCCACGATCGTATTCACTCAATCAGGCCGCTGGTTTGAACGAGGGAATCGGTGACGTCAATGACGAAGACGGAGTTATTCCGTGGGTGGCGTACTGGTCGTGGGAGACTCCCTATGCGACTGGCGGAGGATCCTTGACTGCCCTAAGCAATCCTGCCGGCACGATGTGGATGAGCGGCACCGAGGACCCTTATCCGAACATCTATCCCCAGCAGCTTTGCTACGGTTGCAGTTCAGGTGGCCAGGTGCAAAACAGCTGCGCCGACAATGACCCGACGCTGACGGTTATCCGAAGTGTTGGAAATGCTCAGATCAACGTGGGTTACTTCGATGGTCACGCCAAGGCGATCAACGGATACCAGTCGCTGACATCCGACATTTGGGACGAGTTCCAAGCTCCGGGCTACAACAGCCCCACCAACTGGCCCGGCCGTGGTCAGATCGCCCAGTACATGCAGGGCTACAAGGAATGGAATCCCTAGTTAGCTAGCAAACGCCAAGCCCTGCTTTGACAATCCAGCCAGGCCATTGGGTCTAGCCGGTTGATCGAAGCAGGGCATTTTTCTGCCGACTCAATTGAAATGAGTCTCACGCGGCGGTCGCGGAGGGCGCGGATTTGGCATAGGCATCCGAGGGTATTAGCCGCCTTCGGAGGACCACTACCATTGGATTTCAATGCTTGAAACCGCGTCCGCTGCGACCTCTGCGTGAGATTCTTAACCCGCAAACGAAGTAATACGCCAAACACGGGTAAGCCGATTTTTGTGCTTCCGATTGGCGGTGAGCCTGCGTAGACTCATAGAAGTTAGTGCCAGCCGTTCATACGACACATTCCGTTCCCAATTTAGACGAGGCTCCGTTTGAGCCTAAGAGTATCGATCCCGCCCATGTTTGGCTGATGTCGATCTCGGTTGGCATGATCGTCGCGAACATCTATTACATCCAGCCGCTGCTTTCGTCGATTGCATCCACCTTTCGAATCTCCGTCGCCGAGGTTGGAACAGTTGCGATGGCAACACAGCTCGGGGTGGCGCTTGGGATGCTGCTGTTTGTGCCGCTCGGAGACACGAAGGAGCGTCGCAGCCTGATTGTTAAGCTCCTGCTGGTGTCCTCGACCTGCCTGGCCCTCGTGGCAGTCTCCCAGTCCTTTTTTTGGCTTGCTGTCGCCAGCTTTGGCGTGGGGGTTGCCGGTGCGACCGTCCACGTCATCGTGCCGTTCGCCGCTCATTTGGCGCCGCCGGCCAAGCGAGGTGCCGTTGTCGGATCCGTTTTGTCAGGTTTGCTATTTGGGATTCTGTTGGCACGGACTTTCAGCGGCTTACTCGGCCAGTGGGTTGGGTGGCGGGCTGTCTATTGGGTCGCGGCAGGATTGATGCTGATTCTGGCGGCACTCATAAGGGCTCAACTGCCTGACAGTAAACCAACCCTCACGATGTCTTGGCCAAATCTGGTTCGAAGTGCTGGAGTGCTGATTCGAGAGCAGCCGGTACTGCGTGAGGCATCCCTTCTAGGCGGGATCTTCTTTTGCGCATTCAGCGCGTTTTGGACCACGTTGGTGTTCTTCCTCCAAACTCCGCCTTACCACTACGGCAGCGGCGTGACTGGTTTGTTTGGGCTCGTTGGCGCGGCAGGAGCGCTATTTGCCCCTTTTGTCGGCCGCTTGGCAGACCGATATGGAGCGAGGCGGAACGTCCTCGCGGCGCTGCTTGTGACGCTTGCTTCGTTCGCAGTGATGTATTTCTTCGGAACGAATCTCATTGGGTTGTGTTTGGGGGTCGTACTGCTAGACGTCGGCGTCCAATCGGGACACATCTCCAATCAGACTCGAATCTACAGCCTGCTGCCGGAAGCCCGAAGCAGGTTGAACATGGTCTATATGACCAGCTACTTCATCGCCGGCGCCTTCGGCTCGTCAGCCGGCACCCTACTCTGGCAGCGGTTTGGCTGGGGCGGCGTGTGTGGGCTTGGGAGCTGTTTGCTCATTTTAGGGTGTGCGGTCTTCGCGTCGGGTCAGCCGGACCTCGCATCTGCTCCGAAGGGGGCAAAAGCATAGCGTTTCGGCACCGTGGGGTCATGTGAAAAAATCCAAATACCCGTGCCCGGGTCCAGAAACGTTTGGCAAGGTCAATATTGGACCTGTTCGATGTCTGGTTTCGCGGGCAAAAAACCATCCCGCGGCTACAGCTGCTGAGAGAGTTAGTCGCGGGATGGACAGGTTTATTCAAGGGGGGAGATTCGGTCTACCTCCTGTAGATCGGCCAGGCTCTTGAGGGCTGAGGCGTCGCATGTGCCGAAGACTATCATCATCTTTGCATCGGTTTCAGCGATGGTGAGACCGAGCAGCTTCAGGTTGGCAATCGTGTCCGCGTCGGCTTTGTTGAGGAAGATCATTAGTTCTACCTTGCCCTTTGAAGCCCTAAGTCGTCTGTCGACGATGCTTTCAAACGATCGCTGGTCATCGAATGGCGCGCCGGGTCTATTCGAACGGACATTCCCCCGAACTGTTATGGAGCGCTGAACCTTTGTTGGACTGCTCGAAGTTGCACCGCCTCCTCCTATGCCGCCAGGACCGCCGGCACCAAAGCTTCCGCCACCGCCACCACCGCCAAAGCCTCCAGCGCTGCTGCGGCCCGCTAAGGAACCTGTAAAGGTGTTAGCCGACAAGGAAGAACCGGCGAAGGTCGAGGTCACCGGACTGAATTGAGCTCTGTCCGAAAGCTGACCAGGAACGCCAAAAATTCCGGTATAGGAGACTCCACTGGCCATGTCAACCGGCACATGAACTGTTCGGGAAACGCCGCCGATGTTCACGATGCGGGGGGCAACCGCGACGAAGGATGTGTACTCGGTCATCAAACCAAATTGAAGCGCGACGTCGGTGATCCTGGATCGAAAGTCGATAGGTTGGCCCTCGGACGGCAAGATCTGCTGCTCGTACGATCGATCGTAGAGATCATCGACTTTCTTGCGAGCCCACAACGTAGCGACGCACGGGTCGCCCGAATCGGCGCTGAAGTTTAGGCTCAGCGTCTTGCTCCACGGCTTGCCGCCGACCTTCCCTGAGACGATAAGCTTTCCGTGACCGGGGTTTTCGTATCGCCCTTGAATGACGATGGGCCGATCGCTAAAGACGTCGGGAATCTCGCGCGGGACCATATCGGTCAACTCGATTCCCTCGACTGAGGTCTGGACGTCGGTTAGGACTGGCGAGCGAAGGCGTTGAGCAAATCGGTTGGCAGCAGCTTCAGACGAATCGGCGAGAGTCACCATTTCACTGTCGCCTTTGCCCTCTACGCTCATCGCGTCGATGAGGTATCGATTTACCGAATTGCCGATTCCAAAGGTAAAGAGCCTGGTTTGATCCCGGTCCTTCTTGATTTCCGGAAGGATGGAGGGCTCGTTCCCCACAAAGCCGTCAGAATTCAGGAGGATGATTCGAAGCCGGTTTGGATCCTTTGGCTCGTTCATCACTGCCTTGAGCGCGGCGAGAAGTTCAGTGCCCCCTTCTGCCTGCAAACCGTCCAAGAAGTGGTGCGCCTCGGCTAAGTTTTCAGCATTAAAGGGCCTTGGCCGTGGCCAAAGAGCTGCAACTTCTACGTTGAACCAGAAGACGTTAAACGTGTCGCCCGGACGCATCGTGTTCAGCAGCTTATAGGTGAGCTCCTTGGACTTCGCAAGCGGAAATCCATTTTGACTGCCACTCTTGTCGACAAGAAAGTTGAGCTCTCGCGGTGCAATATCGTCAGACCTCGGCGCTTTGGGAGGCAGCAGGATAAGGTTGAAGAAGCCGCCGTTTTGAGCGTCGTAGCTCGTGATGAATGCGCTTTGGACGCTTTCCGTCGCCGTTTGATATCGCAGAATGAAGTCCCGATTGGGGATCTCAGCCCGCTTGTGAAGCGATACCGTGAGATGCTGCTCATCTTCATGAGTGAGGTCGATCTTGTGGAGCACCGAGTTGACGCCCTCGATGGTTGCGCCAGCATCTAGGTGGACGGTTAAGTCGATCGTCTGCCCGGTTCGAGTTCCTGGGGGCGTGATCGACGGAAAGACCTTTTCGGGATCGGGCGTGTGTCCGAGATAGCGAGGACCCACCACCATCGGATAGGTGAACTCGAATTGTCCGTCCTCATACTTGAGAACTTGTACATAGCTGATGTTTACTTGGACCGTCGCGCCAGGCATGACATTGGCGATCGATTGGGTGAAGATGTTTGGCCGCTCTTGGTCCAGGAGCCCGGCGGTCTGACCCACGCTCTTAGCAGCTTCATACATACGGCGTGCCTCTTCACGGCGCTCGATCGTGCCTTCGATGACTCTGTTGCCGATCTTGATTCGCATGCGATCGACGGCCGCATCGTGAGGCAGCGGGAAGGTATAGATCGCCTCTATCGGCGTCGTGCTGGGGTTTGTAAATGTCTGCACGACATCGACGCGCGCGCCAAATCCGGCGACGTTTGCGTTGACGGACGTGTGGGTGAGGGGACAGAAGGATCCATGATATCCGGGCCTTCCCACGATATCAAGCTGACCCGCGTCAGCAAAATCTTGTGCTTGTCCGATCAATGATTTGGCGGATACCAAGGCGAGCAAAGCGACGGCAATCATAGCGACCCCTCCCAACCAGGTGTTCCCATGTCAGATGAGTGACAACAGCATCCAGTTTCGTTCAATTGCGTTAGGTTTTTCTTGCCCGAGCAGCATCTACGCTCGAGTCGGCCCTTCGGGCCCGGAACCTGGACTCGATCTGGGTTGAACTCTGCTATAAGCCCTACTGGAACCACATAGTGTGTCGTATCCTATGGACATGAATTCTTGGTCGCCGAGAATCCGTACGAGCGGCTTTACGCTTATCGAACTGCTGGTCGTGATTGCGATCATTTCGATTCTCGCAGCGATTCTCTTTCCAGTATTTTCTCGCGCCAAAGAGGCCGCCAAGAAGACAAGCTGCCTTTCGAATTCGCGGCAGCTCACCCTGGGTGTGGTGATGTACAGCGGTGACGTCGACGATGTTCTGCCTCCGGTCGCCTCTCCCACGAATTTTCCGCTTTGGGTTGATTTGGTCCAGCCATACATCCGCAACAACCAAGTTCGCGTATGTCCCGACGATGTTGGCGACCCACAGTCCTACGGGCTCAACTCTCTCGTGTTCATCGACTATTTCGGATTGCCACCCGGGCCATTGCCATCGTTGCCGACGATGGAGGACTTTGCCTTTCCGTCCGAAACGGTGATGGTAACCGAACTCGGTGCGATGGACGACCTCGTGACTCCTTTGCCGAATACTTACAAGGTGGTCGTACCCGATGACGACATCAACGACATCTACGATGCACGTCCGATTTTTCGCCACTTTGCGCGCTGCAACATCGGATTCTTCGACGGACACGCTCAGTCGGGATTGAAGGAGCAGTTCTACGTCGGATGGTCGCCTGCAGACTACTGGTTTTGCACGGATCGAACGAACTTGGCAACGTGCCAGACGCCTTCCGGACAGTAGCTTTCAGGTTTCAGTCATGTGATTCCAGGTCCCATTGTTAAGAATCTATTAGCGTTTTTGAGGGTTATTTAATACGGTCTGCGTGAGAGGTATATCCACCTGGGGTTTCTTGCCCTCCAAGTTCCCAGCCGACTCCTTCCTCAGACACATGCCTACTTCAGAAGACCAGGACCAGATCTCTCGCCGCACTCTCATTCAAGCCGCCGGCGGCATCAGTTTTCTCGCGCTGGCGCCCAAAGCGTTGGGCGAATTCGCACCGACTTTTGAGCCTCAGTCAGCAGGTGACGGCCCCTTTCCGCTGTTTACCGCGCTGCCGTATCTCCAGCCAGGTCCGTTGGGAAGCAAGCTTGTGGATGGCGCAGAGTCGATTGTGATTGCATGGCAAACA
>Ga0206841_1171_pt1 | contig 11876 bp, 12 predicted proteins | sample Alteio_BWOrgCont_25_FD_152851 | JGI IMG/M metagenome (GOLD analysis project Ga0206841, IMG submission 152851) | Enriched cells from forest soil in Barre Woods Harvard Forest LTER site, Petersham, Massachusetts, United States -... | ecosystem: Environmental > Terrestrial > Soil > Temperate forest >... | reverse complement strand
CGTTATTAATTGGGCCACTTAGAAAATACCAAAGCATCCCGGCATATTCGGTAGCTATGGCCATGTTCAAACAATCGCTTAAAAACAAGGATGGGGTGTTTATACATACCTCTGATAAAATAAAGAAACCAAAGTGAGTACATATATATCTGCCGAAAATTTAGGGCATTCTTTTCATGATAACTGGCTGTTTAAAAATGTCTCAATAGGCATCAACCGCGGCCGCAGGGTAGCGCTGGTGGGCATCAATGGCTCGGGAAAATCGACGTTGTTAAAGCTGCTGGCCGGTTATTTAAAGCCGACGGAAGGTAAAGTGGCACAAGCCCGCGAGCTCAATTTAGGATATTTAGAACAGGACCCCGGCTTTAAAGACGCGGTAACCATCAGCGATTATATTTTCCATGCGGACAATATACAGCAGCAATTGATACGCAAGTATGAAGAGCTGCTGGAAAACGACCCGGATAATGCCAAAGCCATTGAAAAGGTAATGGAAGAGCTAAGCGACGTGGATGCCTGGGAATATGAGTATAAAATAAAGACGATTTTAGGCCGTTTGGATATACACCATCTTAATCAAAGTATAAATACCTTATCTGGCGGTCAGAAAAAACGGTTGGCGCTGGCAAAACTATTGATTGAAGACCCGGACATTTATATTTTGGATGAGCCAACCAATCATTTGGATATTGATACCATTGAATGGCTGGAAAAATTGCTTACAGATGGCTCAAAAACCATCCTGATGGTGACGCACGACAGGTACTTTTTGGATAACGTATGTAATGAGATCATAGAAATAGACAAGGGAAAGCTGATCCCTTATCATGGCAATTACGGCTATTATTTAGAGAAAAAGGCCGGGCGGGAAAGCGCCGATGAGGCAGCGTTTCAGAAAAACTCCAATTTATTACGCAAAGAATTGGAATGGATGCGCCGCCAGCCACAGGCGCGGGGCACTAAATCAAAGGCAAGAATTGACGCTTATTACGACCTGGAAGCTAAAACCAAAAATGGCGGACCAAAGCAGAATGTTGAGCTAAGCGTTAAAACCGCAAGGCAGGGCAATAAAATAATGGAGATAAAAGGCATTAGCAAAGCCTTTAATGGCAATACTTATGTGGACCACTTTAATTATGTATTTAAAAAAAGGCGATAGGATAGGCCTGGCCGGTAAAAACGGGAGTGGAAAATCAACCCTTTTGAACTTAATTACCGGCGGATTAAAGCCCGACAGCGGTACTATAGAAAAAGGCGAAACAACCGTGTTTGGCTATTTTCACCAGTCCGGCATAGTTTTTAAAGAGGATGAACGGGTTATTGACATTGTAAAAAACGTGGCCGAGTTTATTACCATGGCCGATGGCAAGCTGATCTCTGCTTCGGCATTGCTTACTTTATTCCTATTTCCGCCCGCAAAACAATACGGCCTTATAGCCAAATTGAGCGGTGGCGAAAAGAAAAGGCTGCAATTAATGAGCATCCTGATGAAGAACCCGAACTTTTTGATACTGGATGAGCCTACAAACGACCTGGATATTGATACCCTAAACGTACTGGAAGAGTTTTTAACCAACTACGGGGGTGTTTTAATGCTGGTATCGCACGACAGGTATTTACTTGATAAGCTAACCGACCAGCTATTTATTATGGAAGAAAAAGGCCACGTACGTATATATAACGGCAATTATTCATCCTACAGGCTGGAAATGGAGGATAATAAACAGCAAAACAAGCGCAATAATGCCATTGAAACACCTGTTGTTCCTGTTGTAAAGAAAAACAAATTAAGCTTTAAGGAGCAAAAAGAGTTGGAAACCATAGAAAAAGAAATTGAGCAGGTAGAAAATAAGATAAAAAGCACTACTGATATTTTGAATTCACCAGGCATTGAAAACGGCAAAGTGATCGAACTATCCGACAAAATAACCCTGCTCAATAAGCAACTGGATGAAAAAACATTCCGTTGGCTGGAGTTAACCGAACTAAAAGAAGCATAATGAAAACATCAGATATTATAGCTTCTATAGGTGTAATTGTGCTTTTAGTAGCGTTTTTGCTAAATTTATACAAGAAAATAGCGCCCGAAAGCAGGGCTTATACCCTGTTAAACTTTATTGGTGCCACGACGTGCGGGTTTGCCTCGTATATGATCGGGTTTTACCCGTTTGTTTTTTTAGAGGGAATTTGGGCGGCTTTTGCATTGTTCTCGTTTTTCAAGGTTCCACGTGGAACAGTCGAAAAATAAAACAAACAGAAATGTTCCACGTGGAACATTTGGAAAAAATAAAAAATTGTTCCACGTCGAACATAAAAATAAAATGTTTAAAAAATATAATGTAATTGTAGTTGGGGCCGGCCATGCCGGTTGCGAGGCGGCGGCGGTTGCGGCTAACCTCGGCTCGTCTGTGCTATTGGTTACCATGAATATGGGGACAATAGCGCAAATGAGCTGTAATCCGGCTATGGGCGGTGTTGCCAAAGGACAAATTGTGCGTGAAATCGACGCTATGGGTGGGTATTCGGGCATAATTACCGATAAAACGTCCCTGCAATTCCGAATGCTCAATCTATCAAAAGGGCCTGCCATGTGGAGCCCACGCGCTCAAAGTGACCGTGCGCGCTTTGCAGAAGAGTGGCGTTTGGCTTTAGAACGCACACCAAATGTTGACTTTTGGCAGGATATGGTTTCATCTCTATTAGTGAAAAACAATACGGTGTGCGGTGTGCGTACATCATTGGGAGTAGAAATTGAAGCCGATTCCGTTGTATTAACCAATGGAACTTTCCTGAATGGCATAATACATATAGGCGAGAAAAAATTTGGTGGTGGCCGTACGGGCGAGAAAGCAGCAACAGGCATAACCGAACAGCTATTAACCTTAGGCTTTGAATCGGGCAGGATGAAGACTGGCACACCGCCTCGAGTGGATGGTCGCAGCCTGAATTATAGCCTTATGGAGGAACAATGGGGCGATGAAGAGCGTGGCCGTTTCTCGTATACCGATGTTGAGCTGGCTACCGACCAACGCTGCTGCTGGATAACTTACACCAATAGCAAAGTACACGAAACCTTAAAGGAAGGCTTTGAAAGGTCGCCCATGTTTACCGGGCGTATTAAAGGATTAGGCCCGCGCTATTGCCCATCAATTGAAGATAAAATAAACCGCTTTGCCGAGCGCGACCGGCACCAGATATTTGTTGAGCCGGAGGGCTGGAACACCTGCGAAATATATGTGAATGGCTTCTCTACTTCGCTGCCCGAAGATGTGCAGTATAAAGCATTAACACAAATACCCGGCTTTGAGAGCGCCAAAATGTTCCGACCCGGTTATGCCATAGAATACGATTTCTTTCCGCCAACGCAGTTAAGCCTTACATTGGAAACCAAACAGATTAGCAATCTCTATTTCGCCGGGCAAATAAATGGCACAACGGGTTATGAAGAAGCGGCATCGCAAGGCTTTATTGCTGGGATAAACGCCCATCAAAAAATAAACGATAAGCATGAGCTGATATTAAAAAGATCGGAATCTTATATCGGTGTATTGATTGATGACCTGGTAACAAAAGGCACCGAAGAGCCATACCGCATGTTTACTTCGCGGGCAGAGCACCGCTTGTTATTGCGCCAGGATAACGCCGATAGCCGGCTAAGCCCTATCGGTCACGAATTGGGGTTGATAAATGATGAGCGCTTAGATAAGGTGAACCGAAAAATTAAAAACGCTGATGACATTGTAGCTTATACAAAATCGAAGTCTATTGAGGCATCCGCAATAAATAGCTTGCTGGAAGATTTGGGTACAAGTCCGCTGGCTCAAAATGTTAAGCTGTTTAATTTATTAAGCAGGCCGCAGGTTTCTTTTAAAGACCTGAGAAAAGTTGATACCTCGCTTGACACCCTACTGTCCGCTTATGATAAAGAAACAATTGAGCAGGCTGAAATAAAAATCAAATATGAGAGTTATTTTGAAAAGGAAATGGATATTGTTGAACGCATGAAAAAAATGGAAGACAAAGAGATCAATGTTGAATTTAATTATCATCAGTTGGGGTCGTTGTCAAAAGAGGCCCGCGAAAAACTGATGAAGATCAAACCACGCACTTTGGGCCAGGCCTCGCGTATTTCGGGGGTTTCACCGTCTGACATTTCGGTTTTGATGGTTCACATATCAAGATAGGTTATAATTAATTGACTTTCAGGTGTTTATAAAACTTTGTTTATGCGCCATTATTTTTAATTCTTAATATCAATTCTCATAAAAAGATAAAAATCGTTTATTTCGCATAAAAATGACGTTAAATAAAAGGTGCCCGTTTTTCTCTCAAATTTTAGTGCTTTTGGGCATTGTATTGGTAGCTTTTGGCTGCGCTGTGCAACAAAAACCGCAGGGCGGTCCAAAAGATGTTGTTCCGCCTAAATTATTAAGGGCGACACCGGCAAATCAAACACACAATTTTAATTCAAAAGTAATTGTCCTGGATTTTGACAAATTTTTCAAATTAACAAATCCGTTCCAGGAAATAACTATTAGTCCCGACCAGGAAAAAAAACCCGAATACAATTATACAAAAAAACCAAAAAGCCTGATCATCACATTTAAGGACTCTCTTCTAAAAAACACAACCTATGTTATAAACTTTGGTAAATCGATAGTAGACTTGCACGAGGGTAACATCCTAAAAAACTTTACGTATGTATTTTCAACCGGTACGCATATTGATTCATTAAGCATCTCGGGCAAGGTGATCGATACACACACACAGGACAGGGAAAAAGATGTTACGGTAATGCTGTTTAGCTTAAAAGAAGATTCGGTTGTGTTTTCAACCGGTACGCAATTCGGCAAGAAAAAGCCATCGATTTATACAACTACTGACACAGCCGGAAATTTTACCTTAAGTAACCTTCACGAGGGGCTTTATAAACTATACGCGTTAAAGGAAACTTCAGTCAATAGAATTTACGACAATGAAAATGAACTAATCGGTATTCCTAACCATATAATAAACCTGCAAAATGATACCACCGGCGTAATGTTAAAGCTGTTTAAGCAGGTACCCACAAAATTCCGTTTTTTACAACCGCGATTTGACCTGGACGGCAAAATTTCATTAGTATTTAACAAACCATTAGAAAAGCCTGCGGTACGCGTTCTTTTTCCCGTACTCAACGAAGATCCTTATGTATTCATAAGTAAAACCCGCGACACCGCGCAAGTTTATATTAAAAACATGGACTTTGATTCTATTAAGCTTGTTGTATTTGACAACAATAAGCCTATTGATACAACAATAACGCTACAGAAGCTTCGCAAGGAGTCTTATATCAGGATCATTTCCCTCGCCACAAGCGTCGATGCCCGGAATGCGTTAAAACCTGGCACCGACCTGACTATCACTTCAAATATACCAATAGCTGCTTATGACCAATCGCTTATTGTTTTAACGGAAGATTCGACGGCGGTTGATTTCACATTACAACAAGACACGGCCAACTTAAAGCGGCTTACACTAAAATATAAATGGAAGCAAAAGGCTAATTATATTTTAACTTTTAACGAAGGCGCCGTAACCGGCTTTTGGGGCGAAAAAAATAAAAAGCTCGCTCCTAAAAAGTTTAAACTGGACAAACCCGAAAACTATAGCCAGTTAAATTTACATATCACGGTCCCCGACACCTCAAAGGCATATATTGTTGAGTTTTTAAATGAGCAAAACTCATTGCTACAAAGTAATTCTATCAGGAAAAACACTACTTTGACTTATAAAAACTTATTATCGGGGAAATATAAGGTGAGGGTAGTATATGATGATAATAAAAACGGCAAATGGGATACGGGCAGCGCGAAAGAAAACAGGCAGCCTGAAAATATTTGGGTAGACCGGGAGGTTATATTGTTAACACCAAACTTTGAAGCTGATAAAAATATAGAAATTCCACGGGAAATTATTCTTTAAACCAGCCAGAATACATGATATAATTATTGGGCAACCGATCCAACATTTCCCGTTGCTGATCGGTTATTGGTTTTATCTTTTTTGCAGGCGTACCCGCATACAGGTAACCCGATTCGCAAATGGTCTTCTCCAGCACGACAGACCCCGCGGCTATGATAACATAAGGCTCAACCACTGCATGGTCCATAACGATAGCGCCCATACCTATTAAAACATTATCGTGCAGCGTACAGCCATGCACCAGCGCGTTATGGCCGATAGATACATTATTACCAATATTGGTCGGTGCATACAAATAGGTGCAATGGATAACCGCCCCATCCTGGATATTGGTATTATTGCCAATTTTAATATAATGCACATCGCCGCGAATAACAGCATTGAACCAAACAGAGCATTTATCGCCCATAACAACATCGCCTACAATTGTAGCGTTTCCGGCAATAAAGCAGTCTTGTCCCCAGGATGGGTGAATGTTTTTTACCGGGAGAATGATGGACATTTTTAATGACTGAATTAGTGTATGATTGAATGAGCGAATGTTATTGCAAATAACAAATTTTATTTATGTTTGATGTAATTATTTAAGCGGAAATAGCTCAGTTGGTAGAGCATCAGTTTCCCAAACTGAAGGCCGCGGGTTCGAATCCCGTTTTCCGCTCTTATTTATTTTTTACATCTGCAGAATACAGATTTCCAAATGGTAATAATTTCTTTGCAGATGTAGTATAATCTACTAAGCTGTCATCATCGCTAGTAATTATTATATCGAACCGATGATTCTCAAATAAATCAATTGCACTAAACCCCCTTTCAGAAACATCGCGAACTGTTATTCCTTTAGGTAAAGTGAAGTATGTGCTTCCTTTTTTGGCGAAAAGACCAACTTTAACATCTTTTTTTAATACACCAAATTTATACGAATATGCGGTATGGTTTAGAAAAAAAAGAACCGCAAATATTATATTACCTGCAATAGATATTCTTAATATCCATTTTTGTGTCTTGTTCATATTATATGATAAATTAAGTTATTTACCTCTCCCCCAATCTCGCACAATTATGCAATGTAAAGACTAAACGTCCTGCGTACTCATGCCGTTTGTTCAACTGTTCGATTTCCTCGGACACTTCTTTGTGACACAACTTATCCATATAGGTTTTAGATTCAGATGTATACAAATCGTATTTCTGCTGCGTTATATCAGTCGGTTACAAATTGTAACTGACTAAGTCGTTCAACATTCAAACCTACCCCGCCCAGCCCTCTCTATCCAAACTCCTAAACTGTATCGCTTCTGCCAAATGCTCAATCTGTATATCCTCGCTTCCTGCCAGGTCGGCTATGGTGCGCGATACTTTTAAAATACGGTCATAGGCCCGGGCAGATAGCCCCAGTTTCTCCATGGCCTTTTTTAACAGCGTTTGGCCCGCTGTGGTTATTTTGCAAAGGTCGCGTACCATTTGCGGGCTCATCTGGGCATTGGCGTGCAAGTCAGGCCGGGTGCCGAAACGGGCAATTTGTATTTCGCGGGCTTTTATTACGCGTTCTCGGATGTCTTCGCTTTTTTCGGCCAGGCGGTCTGATGCCAGTTCAGTAAAGTTTACGGGAGTTACTTCAACGTGCAGGTCGATACGGTCTAATAACGGGCCCGAAATTTTACTTAAATATTTCTGCACCATCCCCGGCGGACAAATACATTCTTTTTCGGGGTGATTGTAATAGCCGCAGGGACATGGGTTCATAGAGGCGACCAACATAAAGCTGCTGGGATAATCGACAGAAAACTTTGCGCGGGATATAGTTACTTTCCGTTCTTCCAGCGGCTGGCGCATTACTTCCAGTGCTGACCGTTTAAATTCCGGCAGCTCATCCAAAAATAAAACACCATTATGCGCTAATGATATTTCGCCCGGCTGGGGATTGCCGCCGCCGCCAACAAGCGCCACATCGCTAATGGTATGGTGTGGCGAACGGAACGGGCGGATAGTCACCAGCGCGTCTGCAGCAGAAAGCTTACCGGCAACGGAATGTATTTTAGTTGTTTCTAATGATTCGTACAAACTCAACGGCGGCAAAATAGACGGCAGCCTGCGGGCCAGCATAGTTTTGCCCGCTCCCGGCGGACCGATCAGTATCACATTATGCCCACCCGCGGCCGCTATCTCTAAAGCTCGTTTTATATTTTCCTGGCCCTTTACTTCGCTAAAGTCGCTGTCATAATTACATAAGCTATTGTAAAACTCCTCGCGGGTGTTTACAATTTCGCGGGTAAGCTGGTTTTTGCCATTAAAAAATCCGGCTACTTCCGTAATACTTTCTACACCATAAACTTCCAGGTCGTTTACTATTGCAGCTTCACGAGCGTTTTGTTTGGGTAATATAAATCCTTTAAAGCCGTCCTTTCGCGCTTGAATAGAAATAGACAAGGCACCCTTTATAGGTTGTAAACTACCGTCAAGGGAAAGTTCGCCCATAATAAGATACTTATCCAGGTCCTCCGCATCGATTTGACCAGAGGCTGCGAGGATGGCTGTTGCAATAGTCAGATCATATGATGACCCCTCTTTTTTGATATCTGCCGGTGCCATGTTGACAATTATTCGTTGTCGGGGCATCCGAAAATCATTGGTTGTTAATGCCGATTCGACACGCTGCCATGACTCACGCACGGCATTGTCCGGCAAGCCAACTATTGAATAAAAAATGTTCCCCCCGCTGATGTTTACCTCAACCGTAATGGTCATAGCCTCTATTCCGTAAACCGCGCTGCCAAAAGTTTTAACTAACACTTTGATAAAGTTTAATAGCGTAAGTTATAGAATTTATTTAAATGTTTGTCGCCGGAATTTTCGTTATGAATAATATTTTAAAATAATATTTTCATTTTTAAAATATTATTTTCTACTTTTATTTTATGGTTCTGCCTGATATACAGAATTATAAAACAGTTATTCTTTATCAAACCTAAAAAAACCTATCATGAACACATTTCATTTTAAAAAAACAATAGTCTTATCATTTTTTTCTATCTGCCTTTTTACAGCCTGCAACAAAGGCGGCTCTGACTCTGGCGGCAATTCAAATGGTAGTACAGGTAATACTGGCAGCACTGGTAATACTGGAAGCACTGGTAATACCGGAAGCACGGGCAATAATTCAACCAGCACACCTCCCGTTACTACCGCATCCTATACCGTTAGTCTTTTTGCAGGCTCACAAACCGGCGCTATTGATGGAACAGGTTCGGCCGCCGGCTTTAAATCGCCCCGTTGCATGACTATGGATGCTTCAGGCAATTTATATGTGAGCGACCCTTTTGTTAACGAGATACGTAAGGTAACCCCGGCTGCTGTGGTAACCACCATCGCCACATCGGCGAACTTTACCAACGTTACAGGCAGTATGACGATCGATCCCAGCGGCAATATTTATATAGTTGAAAATTCAATTAACAAGATAACCCCGGCCGGTGTAATAACCATATTGGGCTTCAACTTAGCCAACATTACGTGTGTGGCTGCTGACGCCTCGGGCAATGTTTTTGTGGGTACCGTAAATGCTGTCTACAAGATGAACGCAGCAGGTAATGGCGTGACGGCCCTTGCCGGAAGCACCCAAACAACGGTTACCGACGGAACCGGCACGGCTGCTTCGTTTAACAATATAGGGGCAATGACCGTAGATCTCTCTGGCAATATTTATGTTGCCGACCTTTTGAACGGCTCCCCTATAATCCGTAAAATAACCCAGGCGGGGGTAGTGACAAGCATTACGCTAAAGCCAGGTATAATCGTTGGCACTAATTCAGCGTACGGCAACGGCCCTCCCATCACCGGCATCGCAGTCGATGGCTCGGGTAATATATATGCTTCAGATACGGGCGGAAACATTATTTTAGAGATAAGCCCATCAGGCACACTCACCACGCTTGCCGGTACAGGTTTAACGTCGCCTAATAATGGCCCGGCAACGAGTGCCGGTTTTTATTTTCCAATGGGTATCGTGGTAAATAGCGCCGGCAACCTGATCTATGTAGCCGATTCGGAAAACAAAACCATCCGTAAAATTACGACACCGTAGAAGAATCAAGAGCCGGGATGCAGACACATCTTGGCTCTTGATTCTTGTATCTTGGCTCTATTCCTCATTAATTCGACACAAAAGTAGTAACGCTCCTTGCCGGCAATGAATAAGTGAAGTTTTTATCCGAAACGCTCACTTTATTATCGGCTGCCATGCTTTTATCTGCCGAGGTGGTATGCGGTGTAAATGATGCCGGGGCTTTTCCGCCGCTAATGGCAAATTGCTGGTTAACATCTGTAGCGCCCAGGTTTACGGCCACAATAACTACCTTGCCGCTGCCTTTATAAGCGCTGATATAAATATTGGTTGTTGGGTTTGCCGACGCGTCAATCCTATTATAACCGGGACGGATATATTTTGAAAACTGCGCCATTACATAGCCCCGTTTAGTGTTCTCACCATTTTCTCCAAGCGGACCATAAAAGCGTTTCAAAAACCACCATAAATAGGCGCTATAGTTGCCAACAGTCATGCAATCATGCATTTCCTTGGCGGTGTTTAATGCGCCTGCCCAGTCGGTATTGTTTACCAAATGTTCGGTCATCCAAACCTCTTTGCCTTCATTAAATCCCCGGACATAATAGCCAATGCCGGTATGGTCATTACTTCGCCCGTAAATATGGCCGCCAATAATATTCACATGCGATGCCGCTATTTTATCATCTAAAATCGTATCCATTTTAAACGAGTTAAAATTAAACGATTCATAAGCGATGATCGGCGTTTTGCCAATATCCGCGCCGTAATCCCGCAAAAAGTCGCGCATTTGCACAGCCGTCCAACTGCACGATTCGTATTTAACCTTAACATCCGGCTCATTTTGGATAGATATGGCATAAAGCTTCGCGCCGTTATCTTTCATATATTGGGCAAAGCGCTTTAAATAGGCGGCGTAAGCCCCGTATGATTCTGGTTTAAGCGATCCTCCGATAACATTGTTGTTGGTTTTCATTTCGGCGGGCGGCGACCACGGCGAAGCCATAATGATAGCGCCCCGCGCAATTGCCTTTTTCGCATTGTCTAATTCGGTTGTCCAACTGGTATCGCCAAAAGGGGCTATATGCACCCGGTAAATGCTAAACCCATACTGGTTATCATTAGCATTGCCATACAGCGTATTCATATCTTCTTCTGATAAACGGCCCCGCCATGCATTTACACCGCCAAAACCCCGTACCTTTTGCTTTACATCAGCCAGGTTGATGGTACTGATACCTGTTTTCTTTGTGGTGTCTTTTATAATAGTATCGGCTTTGGCTTTAATTTTCGGAGTAGAAGCGAATGAATTGTATCCGCAAATACTTAAAAGCAAAAAGAGCCCAAGGCTTAGTGATGTGGGTTTCATAAAAATGGTTTTAATGATTTGTCCGCATTCGCTGACTGTAAAATTTAATACTAATTTATATGTTTTTTCTCAAAATATTGCAATCGATTACAATGTTTGTTTTCCTGTCATCTTTCCAGGTTGTTTTAAATATTTGAAGAATTGTTTTGCATTACTAAGCAAATAGTTTTATATTCGGTTAGCCAATTAAATACCTGCTTGTTAAACAACTGAATACACTGGTATAAGTAGCTTATTTCTTAAAATAATTATATTGTAAAAGCTTTATGATTAAGTCGATCGGCTTTAATTTAACTATCCTGTTGTTGCTTTGCGGCTATATTACTTCTGCCCAAAACCCCTTAGACCAAACCCTAACTAACCTGCAAAAAACAGGTTGCCGCAAACCCGTTTGAAAAAGTTTACCTGCACCTGGATAAACCCTATTACGGCGCCGGCGATACCATTTGGTTTAAAGGATATACCGTAACAGGGGCAGAA
>Ga0206841_1170_pt1 | contig 11909 bp, 10 predicted proteins | sample Alteio_BWOrgCont_25_FD_152851 | JGI IMG/M metagenome (GOLD analysis project Ga0206841, IMG submission 152851) | Enriched cells from forest soil in Barre Woods Harvard Forest LTER site, Petersham, Massachusetts, United States -... | ecosystem: Environmental > Terrestrial > Soil > Temperate forest >... | reverse complement strand
GGACATCCACGCCATGCTCACATGGCTGATGACGAATGGGTACCTGCCTTCGGATAGCACTCTAACGCAGCTTGAGTATGGTTTCGAAATTGCCAGCACGGGCGGAGTCAATGAGCGATTTCAGATCACCGACTGGTCACTTACCGACAGCAATACACTCCCCAAATAACCCGCCAAACACGACCTGGGCTATCGGTGGCGCGGAGGTACACACGTTATAGCCGGGAAACCCGCGGTTGGAAATATCGTTCCAGATCATCACCTCATTGCTATAACCGTTAAGCCAGATGTCGTAGGCCGCCTCAGCGTCGGTATTGGGGTTCAAGTTCATGTTCTCCGCGAACGACGAGTACATGTAAGTGAAGCTACTCACAAGGGGTGGGGAATTGGTGTATATCACGTCGCTATCGGGGTAAGACTCGATAGCCGTGTTGCCAGTGGGGAAATTGGCCTCCACGTACCAGTTTCCGGGGTTGAACGAGTGCATCGTCTGCGATGCCCCCGCCGGCGGGTTTGCACTGTTCCAAAAGTCATTCTGGACATTTACGTTGCTGCCGTTGCTGCCGGTGACCGGCGAGTAGAAGTACGGTCCGCATATGCCAAGCGGGACGCTGGTCGCGCATACCTGGCAAAAAGCCAACGGGCCGAACGTTAGGATCAACATTACGAACAGGAAGTAATGAATGTGTGTGTTTTTCAATGGTGCAATCTCCTTATCCGGCATGGTTCTCGTTTACCTTCTACTGAAGGCGAACCTAGATTAGCCGTCACCGCAGATACAGAGCTCGGACATGACAAGCGTGTCGGACAGGTGGACGGCTCCGTGGTTGCGCAGTCTGGAATCAGCCCATCCCCTAATTGTCTGAGGCGATAGACTAATCTATCAATCGAGATCAGATGGTCAAGAGGCAGTAATCCTGCCTTCCATGTCCCTCCCAGTGCACAGCCGTGGCTCATCTCAACCCCCTGCCGTAAATCCTGATGTTCCTTCCTCCATAACCAGCCTCAGGATCGGCGGCTATGCAGCTTTGAGCTAACCTGTATCCCGATTTCGTGACGCGGTAACTGAAATATCAAATGTAGAGCGCACTGTCAAGAATCTTCTTTGCGATTTGTACGGATTCCAGATTAGAGGCTGCAAAGCTTTTGATCTAGCCCTGCTTTCTAAGCAGAGATCAAGCGAGGTTGTCGTCAGGACCACGGCCGTTTGCTCCAGGCCGGGCGGCTTTATTGCCGGGATGTGCAAAAAAACGTTGTAGCGCGGGATGAGATCTTGTTTGCAAGGCATTCTCTGGGCCCCCCGCCTATAGGCTTGGGTAAACACCCTATGGAACTGCGCATAGCTGCCAAGCCTGCTGGGTAAGCAGCCTCTGTAAGAGTCCTGGATCCCGCCCCGCAGTACACCTCCCAAAACTTCGTCAGCCGCAGGGAATTTCGGTATTGGCTCAGCGGGATGCCGATTTACGCCGAGGCCCAAGCACATGTGCAATTGCAATTGACATATCAGTACTAGAAGCTGTAGCCTGTCTCAAATTCAATCTGCTTGAGAGGTAACTGCGAAATGTGGCCGTTGCGCGCGAAAAGGACTATCTGGCGCGCTGACGGCGTGCAGCGACTTGGCCTTCCTGTGCTTCCACGATCAGCGGCAGGATTGTTCCGTATTTGCAGATGACTACGCGCGATTGAAAACGCCACAATGCGGGAGATCATGTTTTTGAGAGCTCGATTGTTGACTGTATTCCTTGTTGTATCCACCTGCTTATCCTCGAGTGCGGCTCCGGCTCCCCCAGCGCACGATCAGTTCTATGTTGCCATTTACATCACGACCGACGTGGTGGAGCAGATGAAGGATCCTGCCTGGCTTCAGCAGTCCTGGGATGAGATCAGCAGCCAGGTTAAAGTAGACAAGGTTTATATTGAGTCCTATCGCAGAGGGGTTCTCGCCGATGATGCGTCGCTAGAAACCGTGAAGAGCTTCTTTAAGGCACATGGTGTTGAAGTGGCAGGCGCTATTGCCTTCAGTCATGGTCCTAAGGGACACGATTCTACATTCTCGTATACCGACCCAAAACAACGCGCTGAAACACTGCACATCTCGGAATTAACGGCGCAGCACTTCGACGAAATCCTTCTTGACGATTACTTCTCCACTAACACCACTACCGAGTCGGACATTGCAGCCAAGGGCAGTGAAAGCTGGTCACAGTTTCGTCTGCATTTGATGGATGAGGTCTCGCGCGATTTGGTAGTGGGCCCCGCACGGGCTGTGAATCCTAGGGTAAAGGTAATCATCAAGTATCCGAACTGGTATGAGACCTATCAAAACCAAGGCTACGATTTGGACCAGGAACCGAAGATCTTCGATGGCCTCTACACGGGGACGGAGACGCGCGAGCCTAGCTTCGCTAGATGGGGACACCTGCAGCCCTATGAAAGCTATGAGATCGTCCGCTACTTAGACAATGTTGACCCCGACCATAACGGTGGCGGTTGGATAGATACCTACGGGAACCGATACATTGACCGGTACGCCGAGCAGCTATGGGATACATTATTAGCCAAGGCCCCGGAGATCGTGCTCTTCGAATACGGCGATCTGCTGTCGCAGCCCGAGGCTGGTGATCGCCAAGCTTGGAGTGCCCTCGGCACCACCTTCAACTATGCCGGGCTGGAGAAGTGGCACGACGCAACCGGTTCATCCACACCTATCAACTATGCCACTGTGGCCGGCTACTCCTTGTCCAAAGTAAATGCCGTATTAGGCAAGTTGGGCAACCCCATCGGTGTGGCAAGTTACAAGCCGTATCAGTCGTCAGGCGAGGATTTCCTGCACAACTACCTGGGAATGATCGGCATTCCCATCGATCTGCGCCCCGAGTTTCCGACGGATGCCAAAATGGTGCTGCTCACTGCGTCCGCCCAGTTCGATCCGGAAATTGTGGGCAAGATCAAAGCGCATCTTAAGGCGGGCGGGAACGTGATTGTTACCTCCGGCTTGGTAAAGGCGCTTCAAGGCAAGGGCATCGAGCAGATCGCCGAGATTCACATACCGGGCAACATGCTGACGATTCCGGAGCATTTCACGGATCTATATTCGCTGCCTCAACCGGTGCTTACCTCAATCAAGCAGCACCTGATGGCCGACTTCCCGATCCAGATCGATGCGCCGAGTTTGGTAAGTCTCTTTGCCTATGACAACAGAACATTTGTAGTGGAGTCGTACCGGGATCAACCCACCCCTGTGACGGTGTCCGTACTGGGGCTAGCCAAACGGTTGCGCAATTTGGACAGCGGTGAGATGGTCAAGGCTGTTGCTATGAAGAGATCCGCCACGACGCCGCAGCGGACTGAGTTCGAGATCGAGGTAGCTCCGCACAGCTTTGTGGCGTTTGCTGAAGAATAGTGGTGGCGACGCGTTGATTCGGCAAGAGGATAGGAAACGCGGCATGCCCAGTCTTAACCAATGATTCGGCCAATATTTCCAGACCAAGCGTAGAGCTAGTCTTCATGCAAAATCTGGGGGAGATGTTGCATGAAGAAGAGGCGGTTCAGGGTGAACGGCTCGTGGCTGTGTTGAAGCAGTCAAGGTTGGGAGTGACAGTAACGGAGGTGATCTCGCAAGGTGCGATCACCTTCATTTTGGTTTCGCTATCATGCGTGTAAAGTCACCATCGCACAACCCTGATGGAGTGGGACACGCAGCATGAGAACACCCTCCTTGTCGTTAAAGAGAACCGTTGGAGCAACGGTAGGTTCGATGCCAGGATGGATCACAGAACATTTCAAGTTATCGAGGCCCGGGATATTTCTGAGAATGACTTCCGCGAATTCAGTCTTCCCTCCAAAGCAGACCGGCATCGCGTAGCCACCGGGGACTTGGAACAAGTTAGCCTTTGCGGCGCCATCGGTAACTTCGACGCAGTGCGGCGCTAGAACCCATTTCTTTCCGCGCATCGAGTCCAGCAACGGGCCGTAAGCCAGATAATACTTCTCCGTCTCCATCCACTGGTGCCCAGTATCCCGCTCGAAGAGCGAGCCGTAATAGTAATAAAATCCGCGGGTGCCATCATGATTTTTCTGCACAAGATCGCTGTCGTCGTTCCAGACCATATCGGGGATGATGCAGTGGTTGTTCCAAGGATAGGGCGCGGTCGGATAGGCTCCCATGAGCAGATGACGCTGGAAAAACGAGTCAGGATCGGTTCGGAAGAGGCTCTCGTTGTAGGTCCACACCATCACCGGCTTCCTTATTCCCATCAGCGCGGTGCTGTTCAGCCCGCGCCCGTCGTATCCGAATTCGGCATAGAACCCATCGATCTGGCGATAGACGTCGAAACGCGCAAAGATCGTACTGGCGAAAACCACCTTACCGGCTGCGTGCATTTTCGGGGCAGCCTTGTCCCAAAGACGGTTCCACGAAATGCACAACGCCCGCGCGGGCCCGCCCTCAATCCAGCTCACACCGTCGTCGGCATCGCGATTGTTGTCGAACATAAAGTAAGTATTATCGATGCAGACGCCGGCCGCATCGGGGAGCCACCGAATGTCCCGATCCACCTGCTCCAGAAGGAACTTCTGATACCCAGGATCGTCACAATCAAGGGCGTCCTGGCGGGAGACTAACCGCGCCTTGGGAAAGTAGGCGGCTTCAAACGCCCTGGCATCTTGCCATAAGGGAGCGCCGGGTTGTGTCTGCTTGCGCGCGTCGTCACCAAAGTTGAATACGTTGAAATAATCCAGCAGGTAAAAGCCATTGGTCTTTAGATAGCGGCCATAATCATTCATTTTCTTAGCGCTGTTCTGGTGCGGCTTAATTGGGCTATCCATTTCGTATGCCCAGGACCGCTCCCATGTCTCCTCGGAACTGGTGACCGGCGGCAGGAACATGCCCATGTAGGCCATATCGTCATCGAGCTTCCAATTGACGCGGAAGGCCATCTTTTTGTATTTCGCGACGTCGATTGGCCCATCGTAACCGGAATAGGCGGCGCAGCCCGCCATCTCGTCGGCCTTCGGACTGGGAGGCTCAAAGAAATCGGAATAGCGGGCCGTCATCCATCGCAATCCGCCGCGCCAGTCTGCTTCATGCGCGATCAAATCCATTTCAAAGCGAACGGGTTTCCCGCCGCCCAGGCGGTAATTCGCGCGGGAAAACTTGACGGAACCAGACGGCGTTGTGGTCAACCGCGACCCGCACAGGATGATATCCTCCGGCGAAAATACCAGGCTTAGGGCGGAATCATTTGACGGTTCGGCGACCGTTGCCAGCGGTAGCACGATATGATCCGGAGTCGTGTCATATCCGCCATAGTCCCAGGCCGCATCGATCAACTGCCGCAACACGAGCGGATCGCGCCATTCGCCGGTCCGCTCAGCCTGCTCCGGCGCGCTCGGATTGTGCGAGGTTGACCAAACGGGATCGGCCCACGCCGTCCAAAAGCGGGTTGCTACAGTGGCCGGATACTGTAGCTCTGTCACGATATCGGTTGTCCAGGGACTGCCGTCTGAGACAATCACAATTTCCCAGCGCACGCTGTCACCTGCTGGGCTAAAGCGATCTACCGCCGTGAGGCTACGTCCCGAGGCGCTGTCCTTTAAAGTCCGTGCAAACTGGATCGCGCCGTTCGACAGTTTTTCTTCTTTAACGGCATCGGCTTGCGTACAACCCGCCAAGCTCGTCCGACACGAAAGTCTGATCTTACGCCCCCCGGCAATCACGCCGACAATCTCACCCGCCGCCGAGAGTTCTACTCCGATCCCTTTCGCGTTCAGTTGGAATTCGGGTGAGCCATCTGCAATTGCAGTTCCGGTAGCGGAAAAATTGGGAATCGCTGTCCACTTCCGTCCCCATAAACCCGCAGCAGCTCCAATCAGACTTCCTAGGAAATTTCTTCGCAGCATTTCTATTGTGCTTCCTCAATTTATTAGTCCGCACGGCCCGTGTTCTGGCTCCGACAGATGATGAAGCCCGCCGTCAGTGAATTTCCATCTATGATATATCAGTTTATATCTCTTCTGAAGAGGATGGGAAATAAGAATGATGCTAATATGCTAGTTTGACGTGGGATCGTGTCTGTCTTTTGAATCTCGGATGTCACAAGAACAAGTGATCAGAAAATCTAAATTGAGAAAAACCGCACACGCGTCAGTCCGGCTGGACGACTCCGGAGAATCGTTATCCAGTCGAGCTTACCAACAGATTCGCGATGAGATTCTTAGCGGAGAACTATCGATCGGAGACGTCCTATCGCGGAGGGGGCTCGCTAAGCGTCTCAACATGAGTTTTTTGCCCATCACCGAGGCTCTAAAATGCTTGGAGACGGAGGGGCTGGTTGAAAGCCGTCCGCGAATTGGAACGCGAGTGCGCATACCAACTGAGCAGGACATCCGAGACAGTAACGTCATCCGCGAGGCTCTGGAATCTCAGGTCGCAAGATTATGCGCGCAGAACATCACTGCCTCGGAGAAAGAACAGCTTCGCACTAGCGCGCGGCATCTGGATGAACTATATAAGATCTGCATACGGGAACCAGGGGACTCACGCTTCTTGTTTTCCGTACACACCTATCACATGCAATTTCATATGCGAATCGCAGAACTGGCTCGCTGCCCGGGTCTGCGCCGTGCCATTGAGAAAGAACAGGTTCTTATCTTCAACTGGCTATATGATATGGCCGCTGACCGGCGTACCCAACCGAAGGAGTTTCACTCAACTTTAGCCGAGGCTTTGTGCAGTGGCGATCCACTAGTCGCAGACACTGCCATGCGGGCACACATCCGGTATGGCCTTGACCAAGTGTTGGAGCGTCTTACTAAATACGATAATAAGGACGCCTGGCGGTTGAAGAACAAGAATCTCGAGAAGAAAGGCAAGAAACCGGGGACGGGCTCGGTTAAGCAGGGCGCTTAATTTAATAGAGTGTCAAGGCAGAGTGGTCAGCTCCGCGTCCTCTTCCCGAGAGATCGTTGAGGGCGACTCTGCGTTGTATTCCTGCCGCCATGCCCCGATTAGCGCTTTGCTGCTGCCAAGGTTCCGAACCAATGAGCCTTCTGGCCACTCGGGTCCCGTTAGACGATTCGACGCAGGCATTCGCATCCATTGCCAAGTGCACTCTCATCGGGAAGTGCAGGAGGATGTTTCCGGGTTATTCATCCTTTTCATCCATTGCTGAGCCAAGAGGTTGAACTGGTCGGTCCATCGCCGTTGGGACCAGTATTTCTGCCGTGGCTTCGCTTCGCCAGCAATTGACAGGTCTCGAATAATGATATATCAGTTATTAAACTTAGATCTGTTGCCTTCGTGTAACTTCGGTCACCAAACTGGAAAAGAGAACGGGATGCTTGTAAACGGAATCATAAACCCAGCAATTAACTCTCTCTTAAGTCGCGCACGTCACACCAACATGCTGATTATTTCAGACTGGGGCTTTCCCCATATGTTTGGCGTGGAGACGATAGACATCTCGCTTGTGGCTGGAATTCCGCAAGTTGTAGACGTACTGCGTGCCATACGTATGAACTTCAACTGCGCCAAGGGAGTGATGGCAGCAGAGTTTCGGGAGGTGAATTCCGCAGAAACGCAGCGGAATTATGAAGGGCTTTTGGAGGGCGTCTCAATCGAGTGGGAGCCTCATGCATCTCTGAAGGCGCGTGCTGCGAAAGTCGTAGGCATTATTCGCACTGGTGATACGACTCGCTTTGGCAACATCCTGCTAGAGTCTACTTAGTTTGTGACTGCGCCGGCGTTGTTTCTGAACAGCTTGATGCCGAATAACGGGGCGACGGGATTGTGAAGAGCCGTTTTATATTGAAAGATCCCAAGTTGTTGCGCGGCACCCATTACTGATATATCATATAGGATGACCCCGTCAAGGGGAAGTGGTGTATCGGCTCGAAGTCAAGTCTTCGGCCAGCTCCGTATGTTTTAGACTGCGGCGAGCACGACAAGGAGAATCCATGAAGGCGCTCGTTCTCTCGGAATACAAAAAGCTAGACCTCGTCGATATGCAAAAGCCGCAGCCCTGTGTGGATGAGTTGCTCATTTGTGTTCAGGCTTGTGGGATCTGTGGAAGTGACGTGCATGGATACGATGGAAGCACAGGCCGCCGACGCCCGCCGATCGTAATGGGACATGAAGCCGCTGGAATCGTTGAGGCTGTCGGTGGCGCGGTGACTGATTTTCATCCTGGCGACCGAGTGACGTTCGACTCCACCGTCTACTGTGGCAAGTGTTTTTACTGTCGTCGAGGCCTGATAAATCTGTGCGATCACCGGGAGGTCATCGGAGTTTCCACACCTGAATTCCGCCGCATGGGAGCATTTGCCGAGTATGTGACCGTTCCCTCGCACATCGCTTATTCACTTCCAGACAACATGCCGTTCGCGCATGCGGCGCTCATTGAAGCCGTCTCGGTCACGGTTCACGCCCTTTCTCTTACCCCAATTGCGTTGGACGATACAGTCGTCATTGTCGGAGCGGGCATGATCGGTCTCCTCACGCTGCAGGCCGCATTGCTGGCGGGTGCGGGCAGGGTCTTTATTTTCGACGTGGATGATACGCGCCTTGAACTTGCGCGCAGCCTGGGTGCAACCGGTACTTTCAACTCGAAAAATGGCAACCCCAGTCTCGAAATTCGTAATCTTACCTCGGGCCGGGGAGCGGATGTCGCGCTGGAGTGCGTTGGCAATGCGCCTACTGTAAATCTTGCCATCGAAGCTGTGCGCAAAGGCGGCATGGTCACGCTGGTGGGGAACGTTGCACCCAAGGTTGAAATAAATCTCCAGTCCGTTGTGACGCGTCAGGTTCGCTTGCAAGGATCGTGCGCATCTTCCGGCGAGTATCCGGAGTGCATCTCGCTAATGGCGCGCGGCGCGATCCGCGTTGAGCCACTTCTTTCCGCAGTGGCTCCGCTCGATGAGGGAGCGGAGTGGTTCCGCCGTCTCTACGCGCGTGAGCCTGGATTGCTGAAGGTCGTACTTCAACCTTAACTCCTACCTTAATGAAGAGGATCCCTCCATGATTGACCCTCTATTTGATTTATCGGGACGGGTGGCGCTGGTTACTGGTACCAGTCGCGGCCTGGGGCAGTACTTTGCCCGTGCTCTGGCACGTGCAGGTGCGGATATTGCCATGACGAGTCGCGACGAACAATCGCTCTCGGCATTTGCCGATGAGATTCGAGCGCTAGGGCGACGAAGCTTCTCGGTCGCCCTCGATGTCCGGGACCACGACAGTATCCAGAATGCCGTTGCTGTCATCGAAGGGCACTTCGGTCATATCGATATCCTTGTCAACAATGCAGGCTGTAATATTCGCAAACCCGCAGCGGAAGTGACTTGGGAAGACTGGAACACGGTGCTCGACACAAACCTGCGCGGCTCGTTCTTTCTAGCGCAAGCCGTCGCCGGCGGTATGATCCAACGCGGCTATGGGCGCATCATCAACATCGGATCAGTCACCAGCGTGGCCGGGTACGCCGGCCTGGGGCCATACGGCGCCAGCCGTGGTGGAATCAAACAACTCACGATGAGTCTGGCTGACGATTGGGGTAGATATGGTGTTACGGTCAACTGCCTCGCCCCCGGGTGGTTTCAGACCCGGCAGAATGAGGTCATGTATAAGAATACGGCGTGGGTGGAATACCTAAAGGATCGTATACCCGTCAAACGGCCAGGGAGGCCGGACGATCTCGACGGAGCGGTGGTCTTTCTTGCCTCCGAATCCAGCCGTTATGTAACTGGCCACACACTTCTCGTAGATGGTGGTATCTCGACCGGTGCCACGAAAGCTACTCTTTAGCCAGCCGCATTGACACAGTTGCCCCTTTTGGCCGAACCGGGGAATCCGTTTCAAACCGCTCCACCTCCCACAGCCTTGCTTTCGCAATGCTCCACTCCGCGAGGTCAAGGTCTACCTTAAGTCTGCACCATAGGAAAAATCGTGACCCTAAGCTGAGTTGAACCATACGGCACGAGAGAAATCCGCTCAACGGTCTCACTTATCCTGCTTGAGCTCAGATCAGGTAAACATGGTGTGAATTTCTGAGACGCATCGTCTGGAGTGGTTTGTAATTTCCAGTCCTCGATCTTTCTGGCTGGAACCGTCATTATGATGGGAGGATTCTCCCATGGATCAGGCGGTTGATCCGATGCAACCCGTCTGATATTCACCATGACTTCCTTCTCCAGTTTCGCTGTATCCAGAGCAAGGCCATAATTCCACGCGCTATCTGGTATGGCCTCCCAACTTGGAAACTCCGGCGTTGTGTATTTCGGTTCTACCTTCGTCGTCCACTTTTCCTTGATTGGCAGGGAATAGACAAGCGGTCCACGCTCAATTCCGATGCCATCCTGTGGCCATCGGGTAACTGCAATTGTCATTGGAAGAGTTAGCGTAATCACATCGCCAGGATTGAAGTTACGATGCAGCACAACAAACCCTTGGGGCGTTTGCGACACGGCAACTGTCGTGCCGTTGACCGTAAGGCTCGGCGCATCGCACCAACCTGGGATTCTGAGTGAAAGCGGAAACGATACCGTCCGGCTGCTTTGGATCTTGAAATGGATTTGCTCATCAAAGGGATAATTGGTGGTCTGCACTATTTCGACCAGCTGGTTATCCGGTCCCACTGTGGTATTCACCTTCGATGGACCATAGAGAACCGCGGCTAAGCCTCCGTCCTTGGTCTTCATCCACATGCGGATCACATAATTGGGAAAGATGCGATGGACGTTTCCCCCGCAGCATGCGGTGTGCTGGCCGGGATTTGGCTGGTACGCCATGTACCGCCCACCATGCTCCTTAAATACAGGCCAATTGTGGTCCGAGTCGAGCGTCGCCAGGAACTGGTTAGGACAGGAAAAGTATTGCAGGGCCTTCCAGTCGTTCTTGATGGCGCCCGGCCCGGCATTAAAGCAGGCCCGTTCCACGCGATCTGCCCAAATTCCATCTCCCGTGGCCATCAGTAAATAGCCCCACGACCATGTATGGTCGGCGATATCACATGTCTCGTGCGAATCCAGCGAAGTTACAGTTCCGTACCACTCGGATGTAGCTGGAATGCCGTCGATCAGCATGTGGTGATCGAAGATGCGGCGTTGTGCCGCCAGCGCGAATTTGAGGTACTCGTCCTTGCCCGTATACATATACAGGATTGCCGGCAGCTTCGCGATTTCAGCATATGTCACGCCGTGCGCGTTGATCGACGTGGCGGCAAATACGCGCATCGCCGAAAGATCGCCTTGAAGTGGATCGGCGGCTACATTCGCATACTCCCGCCACGCGTTTTCAGCCAGCGTCAACAGATGCGGGTTGCCGGTCTTCTCATAACACCACAGAATGCCTTCAATGTTTGTGACGTTTCTGATCGGCTTACCATATGACGCATGATCCGACAAATAATGTCTCTGCACGGCTTCTACGATTTGCCCTCCACTAACTCCTCGTAGTGCACAATTCCCATCCGAAACAGCTGCCAAACCCCGGAAGAACAGGGTGTGGGGCCAACGATGGAAATCACCCTTGGGGTCTTGGAAGAACTCCGGCCCGAGATACCCCTCTGTGTCGACATGGGATAGCACATATTCCATGGGTTTCCTTGTTTGGGCCAAGAGCTCTTCGTCCTGGAGCACAATGGCCAAGCGGGCTGCTCCATCGATCCAATAGGCCTTTTGCTCCCATGGCCACCACGATTCTCCCTCTTGCTCTTCCGCCCAATATGCCTCGGTGAACGGAAACGAAACCTGGGGCAGCTTGGATCCCAGTTGCGACGCCTGCTTTTCCAAGTACCCGCGTAGCCAGCCGTCAGGCCGCACGGCCCCTGGCGGCAATGCTCGCAGAGCACCCGAATAGGCTACGGAACGCGCATTCGCCTTCGCCCCCTCCAGCAGTCCGCTTGAGCCCATGAGGA
>Ga0206841_1169_pt1 | contig 11912 bp, 6 predicted proteins | sample Alteio_BWOrgCont_25_FD_152851 | JGI IMG/M metagenome (GOLD analysis project Ga0206841, IMG submission 152851) | Enriched cells from forest soil in Barre Woods Harvard Forest LTER site, Petersham, Massachusetts, United States -... | ecosystem: Environmental > Terrestrial > Soil > Temperate forest > O... | reverse complement strand
TTCGTCTCGCTGTCGCCGCGATAATAGACCGAGTAAACCAGCTCATCTCCATTGTCGTCATGCGCCGCCCAGCGCGCCGTGACTACGGATTTGTCCCGGATTCCGGATAGCGGCTCTCGTCCCGGCTCGGAGCTGAACTGCAGTCCGAGATTTGGCGGTGCATTGAAATTGATGGCGACAGGAGGCGGCTGTTGCTGCTGCGCTGGAGGAGCATTTACGCGCACGCCGGGCGCGACCACAATCTCGTCGATGGCCGGAGCCATATTGACTGGCAGGTAATTGATGCCGACAGCACCGACATCCGCGCCCGGACGCAACACCACCTTCCACTGCACGAAACGCGCCGTCTCGAGGCCAAGTGGACCGCTGTTGGGCGTGACTTTCTTCCAGTCGCTCCAGGCGCGCTCGGGGTTCTCAATGTTTCCCGCGCGCGCGAAGAGATCATAGTTTGTGGAAGAGGAATCGACCTCGGCGCGGCCCCATTGTGAAAAGGCGCCGGCGTCGAATACATCGCTCAGATAGGTGCTTTCCGTTGCCTGCGCATGGCTCAGCAGATAGATTTTTCCTGTATTGGCTGTGCCGACGTAAAGACCCCGAGAGGAATCGGCGAACCCAACAGCCTGCGAGGCTTCGAGGTGCGCAATATCGGCATATTGTCCTTGATCGTCGATGCGATAGATTCTTCCGCGATTGCCGGAGGCCGCCAGCAGCCCCTGCGGAGTCGATGCCAGCGCATAAACGATGTCGTCATGTCCGGACCAGATTTTGTGCGGCGCTCCCTGTGTGGGAATTTCGTAGACCTCTGAGCCATCCGGGATAACGGTGTTGCCGTTGAAGGCCTGCACGGAGCCCGGCTGCACAATCGTAATCGTCGCCGACACAGAAGGAATGCCTTGCACGGGCAAAGGCGGCAGAGTGCTTTGTCCCTTACCGCCTACAGCCGAGGCGTAGATGGTGCCATTCTCTGCAATCGCAAGCGCGGTAATCTCACGCTTGGGCGCATCGTAAAGAACATACCCCTTGCCGCTGCTGTCGATTCTGTAGATAAGCCCACTGCCATCTGTTCCGGCAATCAGGTTTCCGGCTTTGTCGAAAGCAATGGCGCGGATATGCTGCTCGTCGCTCTTGAAAAATAAATCTGGCTTGGCGTTATTTTTGGCGACATCCACGCGATACACCGCAGCCGGACCACCGGTGGCAATGTAAAGGCGTCCCGTGTTATCAAACGCCAGATCCCAGATGTACTTTGGCTTCTCCGCCGTCTGAGCGGGATCGAAGACTACCGTCGCTTTGCTTTCGTCGAGATCTTCTGCTCCGGCAGGAAGCTTGTAGACCTTGCCCGAGGGCAGGGTCGCGGCATACACCGTGCCGTCTTTTGCGATGCGGACGGCCTGCACCGTGAGGTCTTTGCTCGAAAACATCTTCGTGCTTTTTCCGTCGGGAGAGATCCGCAGCACCGTGGCCGGAGATCCTGTCGCCGCATAGGCGTTTCCTGAAGCATCGGCCGCAATGGACCAGATGTAAGCAGAGGGCGTCACCGCAATCTGCCGGACTTCCGGACCGGGCTCCAACGTGCCGTCACTGCGGATTGCGACACCTTTCGGCGTGCCTTTTTCAAAGTCTTCAAAGCGCTGCTGGGTCCAGAGGCGTGTGCCCTGTGCGGCGGCAAAAGGGATTGTGAGGCAAAGGGGAGTCAGTTGGATGAATAGGAACGCGAGGCGACGCATCATGCTGTTGATGAGTCTACTAAATCGGCCACCTGCTGGCTTGGCATGCGGTCTGCCAACCAAGCCTTATCGGCTGAAGCCTCGCTGGTTGATTGATTTTTTTGCCGGGGCTGAAGCCTCGCCTACTGCCTGAAATTGTCATCGCGAGTGAAGCCGAGGGACCTGCCGTTTTCTTTGCTTGCCGCAAATCCTCCGAAAGCTTCTCCCCGCAAAGAAAACGGCAGGTCCCTCCACTCCGCTGCGCTGCGGTCGGGATGACAATTCAGGAGAGAGGAGCAGCTGAGGGATTGATAACGATTGAAAGCCTCATGCCGGTGGGAGTATTTTCCGGAGAAAGTGGAATCGTTTCCATATCTTGCATTGCAGGGAATATAATCCAACCCATCTCTACCCCGACGTTCCGGGAAGGCTTCTGCCAAAGTTACGCGGGAATCATGAGTAAGGAGTTGCAGGTGAAGACTGGATTGGGTCGCGGAGTGGCTTGGAGCTCGATTTGTGCCACTGCCTTGTTTTTTTCATCGCCGGTGCGGGCGCAGGACGCGCAGGAGCTTGCACGGATTACAAAATCTATGCCCAGTGATGCGCAGACCGTCATCGAACGGCTCGGCGAACTGGATCATCTGCCTGCAGGCGAATGGCGCTTTCACGCCGGCGACGTGCCGCACGGGGAAGGCGTCGATCTCGACGATTCCAGCTGGCAGACAGTCAAGCCCGGATTCGAGTCTTCAGGAGAGTCGGCATGGTATCGCCGCTGGGTAGAAGTTCCAAAGACGCTCCACGGCTACGATTTGACCGACACCCGCATCTGGTTCCGCTTTGTGGCGAATGCCAACGGGCCGATGCCCCAGATTATTTATTTCAATGGAAGCCGCGTGGCGCTCGGCGACGATCTTGAGCCCATCGTATTGCTCGATCACGCAAAGCCCGGCCAGAAAGTATTGATCGCCGTCAAGATCATGCAGACGGTCGATAAGAAGCACTTTCACAACGCAGAGTTCAAGATCGATTTCGCGGAAAGCCGCCCGAACCCGGATGACATGCGGAAAGAATTCCTATCCGCTGCCGTTCTGGTTCCCAGCTTGTCCAAAAACACGCAGGGCGATGAAGCAACGCTCGATAAATCGATTGCCACAGTCGATCTGAAGGCCCTCGACGCCAGCGACCAGCAGAAATTTGACGCCTCGCTCAAACAGTCCACCAGCGAATTGGAAGCGCTGAAGCCCCTCCTGCAGGAGGGCACATTCCATCTCACCGGCAACTCGCATATTGACGCGGCGTGGCTTTGGCCGTGGACCGAAACAGTGGACGTGGTCAAGCGCACCTTCGGGACCGCTCTGCAACTCATGAACGAGTATCCGGATTACACCTATACCCAGTCCGCCGCGCAGTACAACGAGTGGATGGCGGACATCTATCCTGAGATCAACGACCAGATCAAGAAGCGGATCAAGGAAGGCCGCTGGGAAGTGGTTGGCGGCATGTGGGTCGAGCCGGATCTCAACCTTCCCGACGGTGAATCGCAGGCACGCTCCATCCTGCTGGGTAAGCGCTTCTACCAGAAAGAATACGGCGTTGACGTTCGCATTGGCTGGAACCCCGACTCCTTTGGGTACAACTGGCAGACACCGCAGATTTATAAGAAGACCGGCATCGATTATTTCGTAACCCAGAAGATGACGTGGAACGACACCAATCAGCTTCCGTTCAAGCTCTTTTGGTGGGAATCGCCGGACGGCAGCAAGGTGCTGACCTATTTCCCGCACGATTACGCGAATAACAATCTGAATCCTGTCCGCCTTTCTGCCGATCTGGCAACGGCAAGAGAACGGTCGCCGGGAATGACCGAGATGATGGACCTCTACGGCATCGGCGATCACGGCGGCGGCCCAACCCGCGCCGTCCTCGACGAAGGCGCGCACTGGTCACAGCCGGATAAGATTATTCCGCATTACAAATTCGGAACGGCGCAGACTTTCTTCAACACGGTCGAAAAGCAGGTCGCCCCGGAGTCGCCCGACTGGGACTACTTCTCGATCATGAAGGGGTACAAGGCTCCCGAGACCCCAGCCGAAGGACAGATCGCGATTCCTACCTGGAAGAGTGAGCTATATCTCGAATACCACCGCGGAGTGCAGACCACGCAGGCCCAGCACAAAGCCAACATGCGCAACAGCGAAGAATGGGCGCTCAACGCTGAAAAATACGCGTCGCTGGCCTGGCTGGATGGCAAGTCTTATCCCAACGACCAGCTGACCGATGCGTGGAAGACGATTACCTTTAACGACTTCCATGACCTCGCAGCAGGGTCCGGCATCGGCATTATCTACAAACAGGCGCAGGAGCAGTTCGACAAGACCCATCTCGAAACCGATCAGATTTCTCAGAAGTCGCTCGAGACGGTCGCTGCGCAGATCAATACCAAGGCTGCGGGCGAAGTCCCGGTGCTGGTCTTCAATCCGCTGGCCTGGGAACGCTCGGGACCGGTGGAAGTCCAAGTGCAGATGCCCAATGCGGCTCCGAATGGTGTCTCGGTGCTCAATGCACAGGGACATGCTCTACCTGTAGTCGAGCTCTCGAAGGACCCGAAAACCAATTCCTTCAAGCTGCTTGTCGAGGCGAAGAATGTGCCTTCGATGGGCTACGAAGTGCTGCATGTCGTTCCGGGTGAGAAGCCTTTCACCAGCGATCTGAAGGCCAATGGCCTGACGCTCGAAAACGCGGCGGTACGCGTAACGGTCGATAAAACGACTGGCTGCATCACCAGCCTCTTCGATAAGAAATCGAACTTCGAGACACTGGCCCAGGGTGCTTGCGGCAATGAATTGCAGGCATTCAAGGACACCCCGAAGGACTACGACGCGTGGAATATCGATCCGGGCACATTGGATGTCCCTCCAACCAAGCTCACCGACGCTGATTCGGTTGAACTTGTTGAAAAGGGACCGGCGCGCGCCTCGATCCGCGTGACTCGCCACTGGTCGAAGTCGAAGTTTGTGCAGGACATTCAACTTGCAGCGAACGCAGAGGAGGTCAACGTCGTCAACGATATCGACTGGCATGAGGACCACATTTTGTTGAAGGCTGCCTTCCCGCTGGCGGTCACGAACGATAAAGCTACCTACGAAATCCCGTATGGCAGCATCGAGCGTCCCACCACGCGCAACAACAGCTGGGACAAGGCGCAGTTCGAAGTTCCGGCACTGCGCTGGGCTGATCTGAACGACGGCCAGCACGGCTTCAGCCTCATCAACAACTCAAAATACGGCTATGACGATGCAGGCAATGTGCTGCGGCTCTCGCTGCTGCGCTCGCCGACCTGGCCCGATCCGGTCGCGGATCGCGGTCACCAGCACTTCACCTTTGCGCTGTATCCGCATGCCGGAGACTGGAAACAGGCGTTAACGGTCCGTCACGGTTACGAATACAACTACAAGCTGAAGGCGGTCCAGGTGGAAGCACACACCGGGACGCTGCCGCTTGAGCATTCGTTCCTGTCGGTCAAGCCGGAAAACGTGGTGTTGACTGCCATGAAGAAGGCGGAAGACAGCAATGCGCTGGTCCTGCACATGTATGAATGGGCAGGGAAGCAGGCAAACGTGGAAATCGCGTTGCCCCCAGGCGCTACGGCAGCTACGGAAACGAACCTGATGGAGCAGCCACAGGGGTCACCCCTGACGGTTGAGGGAGGTCACGTGACTCTGCCTATCCATCCCTACGAGATCCTCGCTGTTCGCGTGGATTATCCTCACGGTAACTAACAAAAGAAACGCAGGTAATCTGAGCCGGTGGCTATCAAGCCATCGGCTCTTCTTTTTGGGTGGAATTAACATGATAAACACAGCACCTCCTACGCTTTTCATTGACCGCTCTCTTGACGTTCGCTATCTTGTAAGTATGTGACTGTTTGAGCCCTCATGGCGCGACTCGTTACTAACCCGGCCTGTCCCAAAGAGCAGACTCCGATTTCTGCAATGCTGCAAATCATTCTTTCGCAAGCTGAACGAACATTCTGCAATTCAGGTGCATATACGATACGAGCTTCGGCAAGGCAATTGATAACTGATACGTATCCGTGCAGATCAAGTCCAGGGAGCATGGTCCGAATGGTTGGAGGCAATAGCCTTAGTTCGGACAGGAGTGAATTCGGTTCGCACCAGGAACAAGACTCTTTATGCCAATTCGTGTTGAAAGAGTTTATATGGCCGACGGATGCGCTGCATCCAACTTCTCAATCAACTCTGGGCATCGGGTGAGATCGAGAAGTTGGCGAGTGTTTCAGGGCTGAGATTCAGCATCACGATCCCCCAAAAGAAAGAATGTAGTAGCACCATCTATTTGGGTGCTCTTGTAAGGTATCAACCTGAAGTTGATAGTTTTTAAGGCGAAACAAGGAGTTTACACCAGGAATGCAAGGACAAGCGATTACGCCGCAAAGACAGGAACTGCCACTGGCGCCTGCGGGCGGCGGCGGCAGCAACTTAGAGCATTCAGTTTTCACCCCAGGCGATGTCCGTAAGATTCTCATCAAGCGGAAGTGGGTGATTCTTGTTTGCCTTCTGCTCGGCATCCTCGTAGCGAGCTACTTTGCCTTCCTGTCGGTCCCGCTTTACGAAGCCGTGGCTCAAATCGACATCGATCTGGGCCGGTCGACGAACATCGGCATCAACGATCTGATCGAACAGAAGCTGGGTGGAGAAGACGCTTCTTCCGAGCGCCTGGAAACGGAAGTAGCGATCATGCGCAGCAACACGGTTGCGCTTGATGTCATGAACGCTCTCGATCTCTACCACAAGGTTCCTTTTAACGATATTTTCAAGGACTCTCCTTATAACGGCCACCTGACGCCATCCCAGCGGACTGCGATGATCGGAACATTTTCCGGCAACCTGAAGATCATGATCATCCCCGGAACAAATATGGTCGAGGTCCGATACAGGAATCCGAATCCCAAGCTGGCCACGTCCATCACAAATGCCATTCTTGATGCCTATATGGAGCGCGATCTTCGCGCCAGATTTGAAGGCACCAATCGTGTATCGAATTGGCTTGCCGGCCAGTTGAACACGCTGAAAAAACAGGTCGAGAATGCGCAGCAGCAGGTAGCGAAGTATCAAAGAGAGAACAATCTAGTCGGCATGAATGCGGAAGGCGACACCCTGGTCACGGAAAACCTGCGGACGGTAAACCAGCAACTGGCCGAAGCGCAGGCTGACCGCATTGTGAAAGAGGCGCGGTATCGGCTCGCCCAGACAAGAAATCCCGAGCTGCTCGTCTCCGTAGCGCCAGGGACTACTTTGACATCACTTCGCCAGCAGCAAAGCGAATTGATGGTGCAATATGCTCAGCTGAAATCGAAATTTGGCCCGGACTGGCCCAAGGTAAAAGAGGCCGAAAAACAGCTGGCCGCCGTTCAGGCAAACGTCGATACGGAAATCAACAGCCTCACCAATCGATTCGAAGAAGAATATAACACCTCCGTTAAGACTGAAAACCTGCTCCGTGACCGTTTGGACCAGATCAAGCAGGAAGCCTATCGGGCAAACGATTCCGCCGCTGAATTCGATATTTTGAAACACGGCGCCGATTCCGCTTCCGATCTATACGACGCTCTGCAGACGAAGCTAAAGGAAGCAGGGATCACTGCAGGGCTTAATTCCAACAACATCGACGTCATTGACAGAGCTGCAGAACCCGCTCGTCCCATCTCCCCTGATAAGCGCCGCGACTTGGCGTTCGGCCTGGCCGGCGGCTTGCTGCTGGGAATTATCGCCGCGCTCTTCCTGGAATCCCTGGATGACACGATCCGCACATCGGATGACGCGGAAGCGATCTCCGGCTTGCCGACTTTAGCGGTGATCCCGCACTTCGACATCTTGAAAAAAATCGGTACCGGATCAGGAGAGCGAACGGCGCTCGAAAAAGAGCGTGCTTTACAGGTCGCATCCGACCTGATTTCCTACACGGATCCTCAATCCGTGATTGCCGAAGGATTTCGCACCCTGCGCTCCTCGCTTTTGCTTTCGGCGGTCGATCGTGAACCGCGGCTCCTGCTGCTCACCAGCAGTTTTGCGGCAGAAGGTAAATCAACCTGCGCAGCGAATCTTGCCATCTCCTTTGCGCGGCGGTCTGCGAGAGTGCTCCTGGTCGACACGGATCTTCGTAAAGGAACGCAGCACCTGAAGTTCAAGACATCGAACCGGGTAGGACTATCGACGCTCCTTTCTCGCGAGTCGGGAAATGAGGCTTATGAACAGCCACTGCCCGATCTTCCCAATCTCACGCTCGTTACACGCGGACCCATTGCTCCCAACCCCGGCGAAATGTTGGCGTCGCGGAGCATGGAAGATCTGCTGCTGCAGTGGCGGCTCGAATATGACCATGTGATTCTCGATACATCTCCGGTCCTCGCAGTATCCGACACACTGAGCCTCGCTCCGCTTGTCGATTCGGTCTTTATATTGGTGCGCTCCGGGGTCACGCGGAAAAAGGCTCTGTCGCGCGTTCGCGATCAGCTGCGCCGCGTCAATGCAAGACTTTTAGGTACCGTCGTCAACGATGTCGATCTGCGTTTGGAAAACTACTACACCTATTCAAAACGATATGGCTATGGATACAAGGAATATGGAGCGGGCTACGGGGTGGCGGATGATGAGAAGTAAGCTGCAAGCTCCATGGGTCCTCGCAGTCGCAGCCTTGATTCTCTTGAGTGTTTTTGGACAAACAGGACTGAGTCAGTCGCAGCCCTCGACTCCATCGCAGAATCAGATGATGAACTCTGCGCCTAATATTGCGATTGGTGCAGGCGATCTGTTGAATGTTGTCGTCTTCGACACTCCGGAGCTGACAACCTCCGTTCGAGTCAGCCAGGATGGGGACATCAACCTGCCTGTGCTTGGACTCATGAGCGTGTCGGGTCTGAACACCATGGATGCCGCTCTCAAGATCGAAAGCGAGCTGCGGTCGCGTCACCTCATTCTTGATCCGCATGTCACCGTCTTTATCGCGGAATATGCATCTCAGGGTGCAACCGTGATGGGTGAGGTGAAAGCCCCGGGCGTTTATCCAACTCTTGGCACCCGCAAATTATTGGACATGCTTTCAGTCGCGGGCGGGTTACAGAGCACCGCCGGCAAAGTGGTTTCGCTTGTGCATCGTAATGATCCACAACATCCGCTGACGATACCGCTGCAATCCGGACCGAACACGATGTATGCCCAGGAGAATCCCATCATCCAGCCGGGGGACACGATTATCGTCGCCAAGGCAGGCATTGTTTACGTGATCGGCGATGTGCTGAAGCCCGGAGGATTCCTGATTGATAACAATACCCCAGTTTCGGTGATGCAATCTCTCACTCTTGCCGGAGGATGGGATAAGACAGCCTCGCTGAGCAAGACGATATTGATACGCAAGACCTCCGAGGGCAGGGAACAGGTCGATCTCGATCTGAAACATGTGACCTACGGCTCTCAGTCGGATATCAAGGTGAAAGATGGCGATATTTTGTACGTCCCATCCAGCCTCAGCAAGACTTTGACATACCGCGGTATCGAAGCGGCCATCACCCTCACGAGTGGCCTGCTCGTCTATCTCCACTAATTCTTTTTAAACCTGTCCGGCTTAAAGATGATCGGCTGGGTTCATTGGTGATTTTTTCGAATGAGCGCAACATTCAATCCGCAGGTTGACCTTTCGTGGCCCGGATCGGCCGCTCCTCTATCCATGCGGCGGTTAGGGGAGAGCCGGGAACCGCTCAGGCGACTCTATTTTCTGGATTTTCCTCTGCTGCTCCTGAGTGTCGGTCTGCTCACATGGGTTCTTCCAACAGACACGATGTTGGCGGTCTCATCTTTCGTTGGGGCCGTGGTCGGACTTTATAGCCTCTGGGAGATCGTGATCCGGCGCGGGCCGATTCGTTTTGCGCATTTCTTTTGTGTCGCAAATACCGTGGGCTATGGCCTTGGAGCGCTCAACAGCTGGCTGACGATTTCTCGTGGCACCATGAGCCTAGCGGATTTTTTCAATAGAGATACGGCCGCTGTGTCTCATGCAATGGCGGCCGTTCTCATTTCTTCCGGCATTCTCTATGCGCTGGGTGAAATCTACGAAACGCCGATATTTGGCACCAACTTCCGACTTAAACTCGACAACCGGGCTGCAGCCTTTGTTTTTTTCGGCACTGCGCTCATTATCGTAGGATATGCAACCGGCTCGATGGGTTATATGGGCATCAATGCCATCGGCAATGGCGGCCACGTCAGCGTTCTGGCAGGTCTTCTGGGATGGCTTTTTCCAACCTTGTTCGCCTTCACGGCTCTGACGTTTCTTGAATGGCCAAAAGGGATGCTCAAGTTGCTCAACAGCGAAGAAAGTATCGCTGATACTCAATTCAATTTTGCCTGTAAGGATGAAGCGAATTCGCTTTACACTGCAGGCGCCATTGATTTCGGTTTCTGGGGAATGATGGTTTACCCAATCCTTATCTGGATACTCTTCAGATCCGTGGCCGAGATTATCAGGGTCAACTCGCCGGAGATGGTACCCACGATCATCATCCTGGCGCTGCTGTATAACTCTCTCATTACTGAGGCTGGTCTCTGGGTGCACCTTCTGGCTGTTCGCGATAGCATACTTTTTTCAGCCTTTTCTTTCAAGCCTCAGCCTCAAACGGGAGCTTTTCATCCATGAAGCGAAATATCCGCAATCTATGCTTTGCGATGCTGGGGACGTTGTGCACTATCTTTGCAGGTGCGCAAGTAAGCGGTTCGCTATCTCAGCCTCTGGATTCAAACTTTTCGGCGGTGGCGCCTACTACATCCACTGAGATAGAGCCTGGCGCGAGTAATTTAATGACGCCGGACGAGCACCAGTTGCCGTACGATTCCATCGGAGCGAGCCTGAATGCGACACAACTGAGCGCCGATGTCACGCAGTACAACACTTTGAGCCGGGTGGCGTTCCAAATTGATAACTCAATTCGAGACGCTACTCTAGCCACGGGCCTGCACGCACAAATACCCATCAACGTAGTCGAGTCCATAGGGCGGAGTGCGGCAAGAACGGGCTCGTCATCTTCGCTTCAAACATCCAGCTCTCTGCTCAACCCGTTTTCAACGAGCGCCGCATCGTCGCTCGAAGGTAAGTCTGCGTTAATGGGAAGCGGCCTGAAGTCCGGTGCAAATGCTCCCGTGTCATCGTGGCGGATTGGCAGTATGGGATCTTCGCTTGCGATCGCCCCTTTGCCTCCTCCGCCCACGCCCCCCGCACCCCTTAAATTGGTGGGTGAAGAGACCTCACAAGGGAAGAAAAAAACAACGGGGAAGAGTGGATCAAGCAGCGGTTCTGGCAGTAGATCTGGCAAGGGGTCTGGCAGTGGATCTGGCAACGATGCCGGATCATCACCGGCGGACCAGGATCAAGACTACAGCAGAAGCCCACTCGAAACGGTTACATCATCTTCTGCAGATTTACAAGGGGGGACAGACAACAGCGCGAGCCCTTTCAAGCAACTGAGTCAGGAAAGCTTTCTCGATCCTGACATCACATCAGCGTCACCGCGTCCCAGGATATCATCCTCTTCCTATCAATCTTCTTCTTATCAATCTTCGCTCCGGTCGAGTTCTATGAACTCCCGGAAGAGCTTGCTGTCGGGTCATTCATTAAGTTCAGAAAATTCAGAAAACGGAACGAATCCACGGATCTCACCCGACGAGGCGAGATTGATGAAACACAATTTAAGCGACCAGCGGTCTAAAAGAAAAAAATGGCACAACCCGATTCTGCAGCAGATGGAAGACAACGCTAATCCGAACCAATAGCGCGAATATGCTTTCAGATACGGGTGCCAACTACCAGGGCAACATTCGACCGGAATCGTTTTTAAATTGGAGTCACCGAGATGCTTCGATGGAAACCAGATAGTCATCCTGTTTCAGGGTGCCTCCTTGTGCTTCTTCTTAGCTTCGGTTCGGTGTTGAAATTGGTCTCGCAGACTACAGATACGGCACAGGGTCAACCCCAGGCGGCGTCACCCCGGACTACGGTTCTTGATAGCCGTTCCCGCGTCTCTTTGTCCGATGCCTATAAAAACACCTGCTCGAATGGCGGGATGTTGGTTATCACGCCAGACTATAAAGCCGCCGAACCTGTGCCGGCTAACTGCGAAACTCAGCCAGCGATACTCGA
>Ga0206841_1116_pt2 | contig 12347 bp, 6 predicted proteins | sample Alteio_BWOrgCont_25_FD_152851 | JGI IMG/M metagenome (GOLD analysis project Ga0206841, IMG submission 152851) | Enriched cells from forest soil in Barre Woods Harvard Forest LTER site, Petersham, Massachusetts, United States -... | ecosystem: Environmental > Terrestrial > Soil > Temperate forest > O... | reverse complement strand
GCCGCTAAATCGTTGCTTTCGGGTTCAGTCAGCAGAAGTTTGTTCCCGTCAGGGTCAAAACGGATTACCGGAATTGGGTTTTCAGCATTGTTCGGAAACATCACTTGAAAAGTTCCTATGGTATGCCACGGCTTAAAACGAAAAGATGGGGCACTATGACTATCTACAAGTTCTAGATCCGCGTCGAAATGGGCGCTGGTTGCTACGATCTTCCCAATATTGATGATTTTCATAGGAACTTGAGTGTCCTGTGTTGGCGGGAAGGCAATTTGCACTTTTAGCCAAGCCCGCTCGTCGACCATAAAGTTGTGCCGGAGGTCTTTCCATGAAAGATAGGTGATCACGGCATAAACTATTCCAGCTAGAATGCCGGCTCTTTCGAAAACTCGCCACGTCGAAAGAAAGCCGAGAATTCGCCGCAACAATCTCGGAGAAGGTTTTATCGCATGTAGAGGTGGCTTGGCAGGAATGTCGGTCGGCTGAGGGTCCGCTGGTTTAGAGCCAGCCGGTTTGGAGTTCTTGCGCTTGCTCATGGCCAACCGATTTTATAGTAGCGACATGGCAAGAACCCTAGACGACGTGAAGGTGGGAGATTGGCTCACAATCAACGTGAGCGGCAAAACCAAACTAGAGCGCGTTAAAAGCGTTTCCAGCTTGTTTGTTTGCACTGATGTCTATAAATTCACGCGCTACGGTAGAACTTGGCCAAAGTCTGGAGGCACTATCGCCCGGCCCGCTTCCCTTGCTGAGATTGAGAAGCTACAGTCTTGAAATAGTCTTGCGCTCGTAAAATCTGGGATTGCCTGGCGTGAAGGTGGTCTGGCCACCGCGGGTTTTGGCAAGCCGCGGATCGGTGCATCAGAGAATATATGCAGTTGCCTCCGTTTACGTGGAAAGTTCGCTGCTCTTTCTTGCCGGGGTACTCGCCGCACTGCTCGGCGTGTGGTTCCTCATCCAGGCGATGACAAATTCGCAGCCAAAACTGAGGGTGCCACCCTCTCCTCCTGCCCCGAGCAACACAAAGCTCGAGCTACAGTTGCCGCGACACCAACCTACCAGCGTCACTCACGCTGAGTTCAGGCTTTTTTCCACCACAACCTGAACCACTCCTGATCGCAGGCGAAGCTGACCTAGTTCAGCGGCATCTCTTCAATGACCCCGAGTAGATCGCATAGTATTAGTCAATTCTTGGCTTCACATATCAAATTCAGAGAGTTCAGCCCAGAACTTGGACCGACCCAGCTCATCCATAACAAGACTACCGTGGCGGATTCTGCGGCCATGAGCGCTCCATAAGAATCACCGCTTTTTTAGGTGTTACTCACCTGTCACGAGACGTACAGGATGGATAAGTCCCAGAGGATAGAACGGTGTATTCGACGTCCATGCATGGGCAGTTGGATTATCCTTTAGAGTCTTCATGTAATTGCCCAGGGTTGTCACTACCTTGATCGATATGTTGTTTAGGCCGGGGGCGACAGCACTGGAGACATCATAAACATGTTCCCCATACCAACGAACTCCCAGGTCATGACCATTTACTGCAAGCTCCGAAATCGCATGAACATATCCCAGTTTCAGCCTCAGGGGCGCTCCTATTTTATCGATGCTAAGTTGTTTGTGATAGATAATTGTGCCGGCAAATGATTTCAGCTCTTCGCGCTCATTGAAGTCCACCAGATCCTGCAGAACGATGGTTCTTTCTGTGCCGTCTACATGTTCGAGTTTCACATCCCACGGTCCGGGGATGACTTTGTCCTGAGAAGCCGCGACCGGATATTTGTTCGGATGAAATGGGTGATGGGTATTGTCACGGTCACTCGTGAGACTCGTCGGAGATTCAAACACAATTAGCTTCGATTCGGATGGCTCCAGCGAAATCGTGAGCACATTCTTTTTCTCAGTGCTCCCGTAGGGGGCGCGAACGCCAGATTCTGCGTCCCAGAGCCACGCCACCTTATCGCCGACGTTGAACTTCGCTTCAAATGTATGGCGTTCCTGTGGTCCGTAGTGAGTAAAGAAGAAGATCTCCAGAGCGCCGGTGCGGTAATGGATCTGGCCGATGAAGTCAGTCGGCGTGTCGATCACAACGTCCGGCTGCAGCGCATAACGCGTCTGCAAGTCGCGATACCATTCCACCATCTCGCTCTCCTTGACCGGCAACAACGGTGTGCGGAGTGGATAGTTCTTGCGCATAGCCGAGATGAAGTCGAGGACCTTGTTGCTGTTTGCGGCCTGATCCGCAAGACCGGAAGCAAGATGCGGAGCCTTATCAATGAAGATAATCGTTCCGCCGGATGTAACGAACGACTGCAGCCGCTCTGCCGTCGCAGGTTGTATCGACTCCACGGCAGGCATGAGGATGGCTTTGTAGGATCTATCGCGAAAAATGAGCCTACCGCCTATGACAGTGGATTTAGCGATGATTTCTTCTGAGATATAGTCGCATCCGCTTCCATTCTGGTGGATGGCTTCCCAGAGCTTATAGAGATAAGGAGGGTAGGCAATCCTCGGAAACGGATCTCTCTGAAATCCATATCTCGATGCAAGGTCAGCCTCAGGGGGAAGGATCGCGATGTCGGCCTGCATGTCAGCGTGTTGAAAGAGAGCAGACAGACGCGCCTTATATGTTGTCCAGTACCTGAAGTAGGGCCACCATGTATTACGTTCGCTGAAGTAAGTGCCGTATCGCACCCATCCGGGAAACGGCGCAGCAGGCGGGCTGTAGTTAAACCCATGAAGCACGGACTGGGTTACACCCGATAACATGCTCTGATCGCCAGCAACCTTGATCCGTTCCATCGACGCATGAAATGGATCATCGGTATTCGTCATTTCCTCGCAACTGATGAGTCGCTTACCGGACAGGTGCGCTGCCGAAGACACGAACTTGTTGATCATGGTGTAGCTGCGGCCGTGAGTGTAGTCGCCGCTGTCGAATTCCTGAATCTGCTCAGACCGGATCCACGTCTCACACTCCGGAATGTCGAGCATCATGCCGGCCGCAATTGGATCGCAGTCCATACCATACGCCTGCATGCGAGATTTCACGCCGATCCGGGTACACCAATTCACGAAGGTGGAAACAAATCTTTCCTGAAACAACTCATGCTTTGTCGTTTCAAAGTCATAGCGGACAAGCTGCGTTTGCTTTAAGAAGTCAGGCGAAAAACTGGCGCCAGAGGCATCGACAACAGCATTTCCCATTTCACCGACCATGAACAACACAAATGGAAGATACGGAGCCAGATCATACCCCCGTCTGCGCCCGAATTCCGGGAGCATATCATCGCACCAGTTCGCTCCCTCCAGCTCGATGCTGTCTGTAAAGAACGCCCTGAAGTGTTGACCCAAAGGTCCAACTGTGGCAGATAGTCTGTCTGAGATGCGATCCAGGTATCGAGTGACGGATTGAGCGCTGTAGTGGTTCAAAACTGGGCCGCTCGCTCCCGGAGCGCCATTAATAACGGCCATGAAGCCCGTCAGCTTGACCAGGAAGTATAGGACATGTCTGCCAGTCGGCACGTCGAATTCTACGACGTTAGTTTCTCGGTTCACTTCCACCGGGACCGCAGCGTTGGTGCTCTCTAATTCATACGGCACCAGCGTAAGCGCAAAGAGCTCCTTCAATGGGTCTTTGTAAGGAGAAACAAATTGTGGACTAACATCCGCTAACAACTCTGTTGAAGTAAGACGAACGTGTTGCGGGCCAGAGAACTCTCGAGTACCAAGCGCCACCATCTGGGTCTGATCTTGTCTGGCGAGGAATTCACCCCCGTAGGGCCAGCCAGAGCCAACGATCATGTCACACGTCATGCCTCTTTCTTTGCAGCCTTGCAGTGCGACTTTCAGAACCGCGATCCATTCGTCGCTCATCCATGTGAGTGCCTTGGTGTTGACCGGATCAGCTTCCGTCGGAAATTTTATGGGATTGATCTCGACGCCGCCGATTCCGGCCCTCTGCAGTACATCGAGTTCTCTGGTGATTTCATCTGCCGAGACGCGGTCGCCGTTCCACCACCATCGCACCATGGGTCGGTACGCATTGGGTGGGTCCTGGAAGAGCTTGAGCAACTCATCTGCAGGTAAATTTTTATCCCTGGCGTTTGAGATATCTGTGCCATGCTGCTCGGCCGCGCTCAGTCTTGCGAATCTTAAAAAAGGAACTGCGCCTGCCGCAAGCGAGGCCAGACGAATAAACTCTCTCCGAAACATGCATTAGCTCCGAATGTTCTGCTTTTCGACAAAGGTAGAAAGCAAGTGCTGATTGTCACGCCTCTTGACGCAACGAGAGACATAAAGCCCTCTTATCCGTCGAAGCTATGCTCACACCTTGATCCGTTTTAGACGCGATACCATTCGAGATGCGAACCGTGTAGTCGAAATCCCGGAAACGATAGTTTAGACGGTCCTTCGATACCGCTTGTATGCTGCTAAGGCTTGGAACCCACTCAAAGAGCAAGCCGAGTCTTGTCCGGGAAGGAACATCCTGAAATTTGAAGCAGATCGTTTCCTCTTGAAAGATACACAATAGCGTGCCGCCTTGCGATAAGACGACGCGAGTTTGAAGCTCGGTACCCTTTTCGCTGACGACTGGGAGACCATTCATGGTCAGAGACGTAGTGCTGCCATCCGGGTTGATTGTGACGAACCGGCCGAGCCCTCGAATTCCATCCCTTCTTGCGCGTACCTCGGCATCGCTCCAGTGGTAGCCATCTAACACCGCTAACAGGCGTTGCTCGATGCCATGTTGCCGTACGGGTTCGGTGAGATATGGCTGCGGAAATTGATCGCTGTAGACATGAAGGTCTCTCAGGTAGAACTCGTTGCCGCGAAAGTGCAGATTCATCCGATAGTATTTGCTCTGGTACCAGACAGTGCGCTGGGGCGCACCATCCTTGCCGAATGGATCTTGTAACATCACTTGTGCTTGCGTCGGCGTTGACTTGAAGGATCGTTTAAAACGGCGTCCCGTCTCGCCCATCGTTTCAATGATCACGCCGCCTGCGCTCCGCACCTGTGCCAGTTTATCCATCTGCATGGGATAAGCCTTGCTCATCATCGACCAGCCGAAACTGTTTTCCTGGCCGAGCTGTGCATAGGCAAGAGCCTGGATTGGCGCATGTGCCGTCATGTCGAAGAATCGATCGACAAAGGTTTCTGACTGCCCCGACGGCCATACAGGCTCCATCGTGTCTGGATAACGAATCTGATTGTCGTAGTAATAAACGGGATCCTGTCCCAGCAAGCGAAACATGGGGGTCGAGATCTGATTCTTCGCCTCCAATGCAGGACTCCATGCGTTCATTCGGTTCGGATAGTAGGCTGCGATGGGAGCGCCCCAGATCGTAAAGCCGTCTGTAGCCAATTGATCGCGGCAATTGCCGAATGCATCGATGCCATAGTGGTCCGAGAGATGCGCGATCGAGACTGCATCCAGATTCCAAGATGCTACCGTTTTCGCGTCGCGGCCAAAGATGCTCTTAAAGGTCATCATAGCAGTGTCGGCAAGCTTGCGACGCTCATCCGGTGTGTAGCCTATGGCATAAGCAATGGGCACATGATAGTCCCACTCCCATTCAGGCTTTCCACGCCACGCGATCCCCGCATCATCGCAAATCTTCCGGTTCATCTCGAACCAGATGCCTGTCTCATGGTCGGGAGGCATTTCGGCTTTGAGGAACTCGACATATGGGCCTTCGACCAGCGCATCGTATTGCAACAGCCAGGTTGCCGGAAATTTGTGGACCTTGATAAGTGCCATCTGTTCCCGCACCGGCTTGATCAGGTCAGTGCTTTCACGCGGTTCTTCGGCACGGATAAAATTCATAATATTGATGGCGCGCCAGGAACCGCTCGTCTCAAACGCCTTTGCTGATATCGCGGGCAGTCCGCATGAAACAACCATCGTTTTTAGACCACCAACCAGTACCTCGCGACGCGTGAAAGAAAATCGTTCACGCTGCTCTGGTGTCTTCCCCATATAACGTCCCTTTCCGTATCCGTCGCTGAATCCCGCAGATTTATTGCTTGTAACGTAAGCTGGCTCGCTCGTCCCGCCGATAGCACCTTTCATAAGTGTGCTATCGGCGCGGTTCCGGGCGGGCACTGCGTAGCTAGAATTTGAGTTTAAGTGCGGCCTGCATCACTCGCGGAGGAATTACTCCGGTATTGTTAATCTGCCCAAAGTTCGAAGATGTTGGATCAGTGTTAGGTATTCCGAAGCTGGGATGGTTGAATGCGTTGAACATCTCCCAACGGAACTGAATTCCATATCGTTCCTTGACTGTCCAGTTCTTCATCAATGCAGCATCCGTCGAGTTGACTGTCGGCGAAATAAATATATTTTTCCCAGAATCACCGAAGGTTCCCGGTGCATTCGTCACAAACGCACCTGGATTTATATAGTGATTCAGCCAATATTGCTGATTGCCCTGATGCACATTGGGCGAGACGCCAGGCACTACGTCGGCGCGATCGCCATACTGCAATGAACCTGAGGCGTTTTGTCCATTTCCACACCCACAGATGCCAAACGGCGAACCGCTATATGCGTTCACGATCGCGCTCAACTCCCAGCCTCCCAGAATATTTCTTCCAATCGCATTCCAACCTCCAAGAGAGGGCACCGTGTATACAAAGTATGTGGTCGTCACAAGCGGAACATTCAAGTCTGAGATGCCTCTGTTGTATCGAATATTGAAGGGGTTCGGGAGACCACCCTGAACGGCGAGATTTCCGGTGCCTGATAAATCCATCACTTTCGACCATGTGAAGTTTGACCTGGCCTGAAAGCCATGGGAAAAGTTTTTCTCCAGCCCAACTTGCAGAGATTGATAAGGGGAGGTTCCGAGACTTGTCTCCTCATCGATCCCGCTAAAGTTTGGATAGGTCAAACGTTGTCCACTTAACGCTGGATTTTTCGAGTAGATTCCCGGATTTTGATCGAGGATAGTGCCTAGATGATAGGACTCTTTTCCAACATAGGCGATGTGTAGAGCTATATCTTTTGAGATTTGCTGGTCAATCGCCAGATCCCAGCTTTGCGTCATCAGAGCGTGGTAGTTGCTGGCAAAGACCGCCTCGACGCTTACCGGCAGCAGAAAAGGAGAATTGGCCGCAGGCTTATAGCTCGTCGATGCAAAAGGCGGAAACGGGCTGGCAAAACCGGTTGTCGCAAACGTTGACCACGGACTGTCGAAAGGTATCGTATATCCGGAGCCAGGAGTCGCGTTCATGTTGTACACGGGGCTGAAGGGCGCGATATCGGCGGTGTGGTTATAGGTTGAGTAGGCTAGAGGCCCGGTGAACATTCCGAATGCGCCTCGCACGGCAGTACGCGGCAGGCTTTTGGGCTGCCAACTGAAACCCAGCCGTGGTTGGAAGTATCCATAGGTGGTTGGCATAAGCGCGGTGTTCACACCCGTGTCCCCAGGAAAGACAAGCCCTACAGGCGCATTCGGAAATCTCTGGCTTTGCTGTCCAGGGCGAAATGCGGCTCCTCGCCCGCCATCAGGAGTGGTAGGCGGCAGGTTGGGATCCCAGCGCAGCCCCCCGGTAATCGTGAGGTTCGGAAGAATCCGATACTGGTCCTGTGCGAAGAGCCCAAGCTGCCATCCCTTTACGCTGGCGACTTCTCCACCACCTTGCGTGAAGTTATTCAGATAGCCCAGGAGAAAATCCGCCAGGCCAAAACCCGTGTAGTTTGAGAATCCCGAAATAGGCGCGGCCGGATAATCGGCATTCTCTTGCGCAAATTGCTTCCAGATATTACCGCCCAGGCTGATGGTGTGTAGCCCGATGGTCTTGGTTAGAGCTTCGTTCAATCCAAAAGAGTGGCGATTTTCTATTTGGAGTGCATTGTATCCAGAGCTGAAGCCGCTGGTTCCCAAGCCTTCCAGATAGCAGTGACCTGGGATGTCATTCACGGCGATGTACTTTGACATGCAGACCTGATCGCCGTTTATGTCGGTAGGCTCTGCATAGGAATTCACATAGTCCTCAGTCCAGAAAAGAGAAGCCTCATTCACTGTCGACTTATTGATGAGCCAGTCGTGCCCCAGAACAATGTTGTAGTCTCTGCCCTGCTGGGCATCCTGGATTGCCATGAGATTGCCGTTGATGGAAGATGCCGGCTGTTCTTCCCAGAGGGTAAAACTGCGGAGGTAGAAACGGTGGTTGTCATTGAGCGTGTAATCGAGCCGCGCCGTCCCTTCGTCATAGTTTTGTATCTGCTCGGGACTGACGTAGTTCACCTGTCCAGTGGCAGGGATCTGGCCGAGAGGCAATGCTGTCGTTGCAATCTTTACCGCCGCCGGAGAGAAGAACGCAGGATTGATCTGGTCCGGTTTTCCATTGACTGTAGTAAATAGGTTTGGCTGGTTTGTATATGGAGTTGTGCTCAGCGTAACCCCAGCCGGAAGGGCTGCGCCCACTGCGCTGAAATCGCCATTGAGCATGGCCTGTGTAGGTGTCGAGGCTTGGTTATATTGCGCCGCGTAGTGCTGTCGCGTGCCCTGGTAGTTCGCGAATAAGAACAGCTTGTCCTTCACGATTGGACCGCCGGCGTATCCGCCGAACTGGTTCCGTTTCAGCGTATCGACCGTCTTGGCAAAATAGTCCGCAGCATTAAGATCGTTGTTGCGCAGAAATTCGAAGACACCTCCGTGAAACTCATTGCTTCCAGACCTTGTCTTAATGCTTACAACAGCACCGGGCGCATATCCATACTGGGCATCGAAGTTCGTGCTCACACGAAACTGCTCGGTCGCATCCGCGTTCGGAAATGGCGCGGTCTCTGGCATATACGTATCCATATTCGGGGAGCCGTCCAATAGAAAGAAAGTGCTCCCTTGACGACCGCCTCCGGCCGAAGCGTTGATCTCTGTTGGAATCGCAGTTCCTCCCGGAGCAAGGCCAATAGGAGAGTGCAGAACGTTCGTGATGCCGGCACTCAAAAAGATCAAACTTGAGGGATCTCGGCCATTGAGAGGCAGCTCGGTAATCGCTTTTTCATTGATCACCTCGCTGACGTCTCCAGAGGTCGTATTGATAAGCTCGGAATCGGCGGAGACTGTAACCGTCTGCTTGGTGCCGCCCACGGTCAATGAAAAGCTCAGGCTCTTCTTTTCGCCAATGGCTAATGTAACGCCTTCCGTAACGAAAGGGTCGAATCCAGGGGATGCTATCGTGATGCGATAGCGCCCTGGCTCAAGTGCCGGAGCTATGAATTCTCCCGCCTGATTTGACTTCGCCTGACGGGTTGTACCCGTGTCTTGGCTAACGATCAAAGCACTGGCGTTCGAAAGCGCTGCTCCCGAAGAATCCGTTACAAACCCGGTAATCTGTGCAGAGGATTCCTGCGCACGAACGGGAAGGACGGTATTTACTATTAGAACTCCCATACCAAGTCCGTATAGGAAAAGACGCTTTATCGATGGCCTCATAAGGGTGACCTACCTCATTTCAAATTTGTTCTATGCACTTTTTGATCAAGGACCTGGAGTTCCGTTTGTAGCTGAGTCAGGGATGTGCGGAGATTGACTTCTATCGCGTTTACATCCTTTTGATCGCTGGGTTGCGAGCTTGTAAGCAGGGCAGAAACCGCCTCATGAACGGCCTCTGTCGAGGAGTGAATGCGACGGATTCTGTCTCTCCAATCGTCCGAGAATTCGAGCGTGTCGGAAGAACCGGTTTCCGACGGTGTCATCACCGACGTATTCGCAGCCGGGGTATTCGAAGTGCCCGATAGGATTTCAGCCATTTGATTCTGAAGAGAGCTGATGTCTTCACGAAGGGCCGATACATGATCCGTAACCAGCACTTGCAATTGACGCCGTGCGTCGTCGTCGAGCGCGGCTACCTGCTGGGGCGGATGACGATCGGCAAGCCGATTCAACGCCCAGGCGCGGGCCGATGCTGACTGAGCCAGCGAGAGCGTCTGATTCACATAGGCTATTCGTTGGTCTTTGTCCGGAAAGCGGGTATTCAGCTGGGAATCGAGTAGAGGCGGAGCACCAACCATCACCCGAACCTGCGAAGTCGCATCGGATGCCTGATTGGTTTCCATGGAGGATGGAGACTGCGCTGCAGCCTCATCGACGGTCAGAATATGCAACCGTGTATGAGGAATCGGACGCAGGGAAGACACCAGCTCCTGCTTGCGGGCATCGTTGCTTACAACTCCTGCGATCGACACGTCATGACCGTCGTACGTTGCGATGTTGATTTGCTCTCCGAGGTCCGCACCTAATTGGTGAAGCACTGATTCGACCTCCACTTCTGCCGTCGCCAACTCGGCAATGCTCGACAGAACTGGGCGCATGCTAGCGACAGAAGGTCGAACCGCTCCAAGCTGAGCCGGAACGCCAAAAATGCCGCTGGGTGCTGAGGCGAATGGAATGACATCGTATGAAAGCTCAGCAATCTCTATCTCGCTGTTGTCCTGGAATCGGAAACTCTCTTTAACCGCGTGATAGTCGGCGATACGGACAGTTAGATCCGCCTCAATCACCGAGCCCGCGGAGTACGTTGTCTCCAATATCAGTTGATCGTCCCTGAGGCGCACCACCCTATCCCGGCTTGCTGGTCGAGTCTCTCGCCAGCGGCGATATGTTTCTGCATCTAGCGGAGAGTTCCAATCCAGCGAAGACTTCAAATAGGCTGCCTTAATCTGTGCCTCTTCTGTTCCGCTCGCTTCCGTGTGACCCGCAATCCGGTTATGCGCGACATCTCGATACACGGTTCGCGTGAGCGATTTCTTGCCCACGCTGACACGAAGCTTCTGAACTACGACCGGCTCAGCCGCCGCCCTCAGCGATTTGACCTCTGATGCAGCTGTGAGATTCAGCAACTCATCCGCGGATACAACGGTAGGAGCGCGCAGAAAGTAAAAAATCCCTGCGGAAACGAGCAGAACGAGAACAGCTGCGATACGGGCGAATTGGTTGATCTGATCCAACCTGAAAAAACGAGTCGCTCCGTCAAGCCAGCTCATCGGTCTCGACGTATGTTCCATCTCAGAAGCTAGAGCGTCCAGCCGTGCAAGGAACACAGCTCTTCCGTCCAGCGGCGGCGGAAGATATGGAGCCGTCGTCGCATTTTGATAGCTGGCCAGATCGGCTATGCAGCAGCCGATCATCTGCCTGCGACTACGGCAAGACCAGCAGGACTGAATGTGCGCATCGACGAATTCTGATTCCCTGGGTAGGAGTTCTCCGTCCAGCGATCGAAGAAGGCCCTCATCTGTCAGGTGGTTCCCGGAAAACAGCCAGTTCATAGCGCTACCAGGGTTACTGTGCCGTTTCCTCATCCATTGCCTTTCAGGAGCTTCGTAATCGCATTTCTCAAGGAGCCGGCTACAGTCGAGGTGCCGACGTTAAGGATTTCGCCTATTTCTCTGTAACGGAACCCCTCCAGGCGCAGATTGAGGCAGTCCCGCTGCAACTGGGTCAGCTTGGAAAGCCCGTCATGGATGCGAAGGTATCGCTCCTTCTCCAGCAATTGCTCTTCAGGACCAGGGGTTTCATCAAAAGTGGACTGGCTTAATTGCTCCCACATTTCTGGTGTGGTCTCGACCAGTCGGCGCCGACTCTTGCGAAAGTTGGAAGAGAGATTGTGAGCTACCTGGTAAATCCAGGCACGAAGATTCTCCTCGCTGCCTCCGTTGCGCATATGGTGGTAAAGCCGAAGAAAGGTTTCCTGCACGACCTCCTCAACGTCTTGTTGAGAAAAGCCAATACTGATCAGGTACCGATACAATGAGGGGCGAAGAGTGTCGTATAGCTGAACGATTCTCTGCTCCACATCCTCAGCTCTCCGATTGAAGACATCTTCTCTTGCCGCATTCAAATGTAGTCCGATGACACCGCCTGACGCGGTATTGGCGATCGCCAACGAGCATGGCAATCCATGCCCAAATAAGGCAAAAGAGGCCCGTAGTGTGTCCAACCGTTCCAGAGATAGGTTCCTGATTTAAATGAATCAATTTTATTTCTATACATAAAACAATTCATCCCAGACTTTTGTGCTTAATCTCGAAAAAATAAATTCAAATTGGCTCCTATCACCCCCCGGAAACATGCTCCTAAACGGAAACCGCCTGGATATGAGCTTCTTTGTCAGCGCAGCCCATCTCAAGTCTGCGCATGCACCGTACGTCAAATAAACAGGATCGCAACACGTGTCGACTGCGAAATCGGAACGCACTCAACGATCGATTTGGTTATGTCGCGACCGCTTTGGAATATCTGCCAGAGGGAACCATCATCGATGGTGAGATCGTTGGAATCGGGCCGAACGGTCACGCCGAGTTTTACCTTCTTCAGAAATTCCGCGCGGCCCAGTCA
>Ga0206841_1160_pt1 | contig 12649 bp, 9 predicted proteins | sample Alteio_BWOrgCont_25_FD_152851 | JGI IMG/M metagenome (GOLD analysis project Ga0206841, IMG submission 152851) | Enriched cells from forest soil in Barre Woods Harvard Forest LTER site, Petersham, Massachusetts, United States -... | ecosystem: Environmental > Terrestrial > Soil > Temperate forest > O... | reverse complement strand
GGTCCCGCAGGTATTTGTCTGTGCAAATGGGCCTGTGACAGAAATGGCGGGTACCACTCCATGATGGGTCGGATTGGTGACACTAACCTGTTGTGGACTACTGGTGACGGCTACTTTCTGATAGCTGAAGGCCAGACTTGTGGGAGAAACACTAAAGCTGGGCACCAAGTGCGCTGTTCCCGAAATGGCCATCGAGGGTGTCAACCGGTTCTGATCGATAATTGCGAGAGTGGCAGTTTGCGATCCCGCGGCAGTGGGCTGAAATGCGATCGTGACCGTGCAGGAAGCGGCTGGGGCAATGGTATGGGGACAATTATTGGTTTGCGCGAACCAGTTCCCACCAGTGAGCCCTATCGTGTCCGTGCCCGAAGCCCCGCTGACATTGGTCACCGTGACTGTCTGAGGAGTGACAGCGTCCCCAACTATGTGATCTCCAAAATCGAGTGTGACAGGACTTGCAGAGAAAATTGGCGTTATACCGGTTCCGGTTAGCGATATGGTTGGTGCGCTTGTTGCATTGCTGATTATGGTGACAGTTCCGCTTTGCGGTCCGGTAGTTGTCGGAGAAAAGGTAGTTGAGAACGAACAACCCTGTCCCACTGAAAGAGTGGAACAGGTATTGGAGACTGCGAATGGTGACCCGGCTGTAATGGACTGAATGGTGAGTGGACTATCGCCAGAATTCGTTATCTCTAGAGGCATTGGAGCGCTTGTGGTTCCAACCCGCTGATTGCCAAATGCAATAGAGGCTGGGACTAGATTGATAATGGGTCCGGTTTGATACCCTTGAGACTGCACTGAGACACTTGCCGCCAGTCCGTTCTGATCCGCAAAATTAATAGAACCTGTTTCCAAGCCTACCGCAGTAGGCATCACGGAATAGGTCGCGGTGCAACTTGAGCCTGGTGCTATCCAACCAGTACAGGTATCGGCTTCCTTCGCCCCCGACGTCCCGGATGCGAATCTCAGATCCGCACTAGTGAGCAGGGCCGGACTGCCTGAAGTATTGGTCACGGTTACGGAGAGTGAAGGGCTATAGGTATTAACTTTCACATACCCGAAATCCAGCGAGGATGGAGACACTGAGAATGCGGGCGTCCCGGCATAACCAAATACCGGAATTTTGAAGGGACTCCCAGGAGCATTGCTAGTCAATGTAATTGAGCTATCGATTGGGCCTGCTTGCTCTGGCGTTACCGATACGCTGATATTCACTCCGGGAGCTATAGAGATGCCCTCAGCAGTTTGACTGGTAGTTACTGTAACTGGAGGCTGAGCTGTCACCGAAGAAAACTCAAACCCGCTTACGCCTAAAAGCAGGATTGATATAGGGTTTGGGGTACCACTCAGTGGAAGCATCATACTTCCAAAATCTATAGAAACCAAATTTCCAAAAGTTGGATTATAGTAGTCGAGATAATATGCAGGGCCAGAGTCAGCCAAAACACCAATCCCCCCGGAATCCATCAAGGCGACCTTGTTGTTGCCCAGCGGGACGGCATACGACTGCTCTTCGGTTAAGACGGCAAAACTAGCTGCTACGTTGGCTGGACTGGTGACGTAGTTAGTTAGCTGATACTGTGTCTGGAAGCTCCCATTACCGTTATTTTTCGCCAGATATTCAGCACAACATATTTCGGGCGCGATTGACCTGATATAAAGGTCAGGATTTCCATCCCCATCAAAATCTGCAAGCGTAGCCCAAGAATTAGGGCCACTCGAAGTGCCACCACCAATAGAGAAAGACTGGCTGCCCGCCGCCCCTGAAAGGCCGTTGCTGCTTCCAAGCAAGAACGACGGCAGCGTAGGTGGAACCAGAGGACGTCACCCAAAATACCGCATCAGCGAAATTATCATGGTTGATGTCCTGAAGTCCCAAGAAGGTAAAAATGCCACCGACAGGTTCAGGATTTACTAACGTCCCTGCTCCAAACCCGCCATGGCCGTCTCCCACCAAAAGATAAAAGTTTTCCTTTCCCGTGCTTTGGTAAAACTGACTTGTCGTCGTTTCTGTGATGATGTCGGGGAATCCATCATTGTTCACATCTCCTATGCCCTGGATACCAGAGGGGCCGGGAGAGGAGGTTAGGACCGGAGACTGGAATGTACCGTCCCCATTGCCAAGAAAAGATGCGATGGTCCCTTTCGAGTCCTCAAACAGGATGTCGGCATGCTGGTCATGGTTAACATCAACTGCATAGAGCGACGGAAAATCATTAATTAGTTGAACAGCTCCCAAAGAGGCGGGAAGAGTGATTTGCTGAATTCTGCTAAATGTCCCATCTCCATTGCCGAATGCAACCAAAATAGATCCAGATGCCGGTCCTGCCGTACAGAACACCGCATCGAGCTTGCCATCACCATCAAAGTCTGCGGGCCCGCCGGTAGGGTTTAGCTCAACCACACCCGAAGCGATGTCGGATGGAAGATTGGTGGTTTTCCTGTCATAAACAAAGCCGTCCCCATAACCGAGATAGATTTGAAGTTGAACCACGTTGTGCGGGAGTATGCCTATGTAAACGAAATCTGTAATGCCATCTCCGTTAAAGTCGCCTGATGTGGAGTAGGAGCTTACTTCACCAATATGGTTCAATACGGTCTGGGCTCCGGCCGGCAACAGGAGTAGCCAGCATACTATGGCAAAGATCCCGAGGCGTTTCATTGGATTTCCTTTACACCATTGCTAACGACTGGGGTGTCATGGGATTAGACAGGCGCCATCACTATAGCATCCGAAACGCGATTGTAGATTTCGCAGGGCGCTCGAGAAAACTACAGGACAGTCTGTCTGTGGCGGAAACTGTAGCGGGTGCCGGTTTAGATGGGCTTAGACGTGTTAGGTCGCAAGGTTCGTAAGTGGCTTTAAATGCACATCAGAAAAGCGGGTAGATTCGAGAAAATAGCCTGTCTGCTCAAGTTCGCCGGTAACGATGTGAAGCTGGCGAAGGGTGATCGACCAAAGTCTGACAAGACGCTTCCCGCCACGTACACGAAAGCGGAAACGGATGCTCTACTCGCACACGCCAGTGATTACATGAGGGTAGTGATCTGCCTGGGACTACAACTAGGCTTACGGGATCAAGAGATGATGCACTCGGAGTTTGGTGATATCGACGGAGACCATAGAACGTTTCGCGTCAAGAGCAAACCTGTTTATGGCTTCCGTGTGAAGGATGCCGAGGAACGTGACGTACCGATCCCCTTATCTCTGCTTGCAATAATGGATAAATGGCGTGAGAGCCGCCCTGAAGCATCGCTGATACTTGGAGCAGGTGAAGAGTGCCAGAACACGAATGGGCATCTCTGCGAACACTGAAGCGTTTGGCGAAGCGTTGCGGAGTAGAGAACGCCACGCTGCACAAACTGCGCCGGACGTATCTCACTAGACTGGTTCAGTCTGGGGCAGATATCCGAACTATACAAGCGTTTGCCGGACTGAGTCAACGATGAGATATTTGCGCCCTGCTGGAGCCAAAGAGATGTTGTCTCACATTGACGCTATTGACTGGTAAACAAAAAAGAGAGCCCACCATCCGATAAAGGACAGTGGGCTTTTCTACTATTGGTTATCGTGTACGAAGACCCGTATCCTGCGGGAACGCTCCACAATCTGCCGATACAGTCGTCAACGCACCAACAGGCAGAACAGCGCCCGCCGCCGTGCAGCGGTAAACGATGTTCGTACCATTTCCTACGGCAGCATTGCCGAAGAAGTTTGCGTTTCCGAACCCGTCGTCCAGAGTGTTCTTTTGGGACACTAGCTGGTTGTTACCTTGGAGTCCGAAAACAAAAGTTCCTGTTCCCACGATGAAGTGAGTTGCGGCAAAGCCAGGGTTCATACCGAAGTAGATACCGCTGCTAAGGGAGCCCGTGTTGAAGAAGTTGATTGGGTTTCCTTCTTCCGCATTTCCCAGCAGAGTCGCGACAACGCACTGCACGCAGTTGATGGTGTTTATCTGACCACTCGTGCTTCCGAAGAAGTTATTGATCAGCATCAAGCTGTTCACCGGGTTCGAGCTGTCACCCAAAGTGATCTGACTGGCTACTGTCGAACCAGGAACGTACTCCATGTACGCATTGGTGATGCTGCACACGTCACAACGTTGTATAAAGGCTTGGCCACTGGCAGAGGCGTTGGAGTTGCTGCCGTTGTTCTCGAACACCATACCGGTGTAAGAGCTATTCTGTGTCGGACCTGCTGTAGCAGACAATGACGCATCTTCAAACAGTCCCCATTGGGAATTGGATGCTACCGCACCACCGAAGAACTTGGTCGCGTTAGGAGCATAGTTCGTGCCGCTCACTACCACACCAACGTTATGGATTCCGTTCTTGTTGGTCTGAAAATAACAAGACACACAAGTAACCGTGTTCGCGCCTTCGTCGAACCAGCCATCGCCGTTTGTAAATCCTTGGATAACTAAGTTCTGAAAATGACCGCCACCAAAACTTCTAAGGTGAATGCCACCGAGTCCAGAAGATGTACCCGTAATGACGCACCCGCCGCTCACCTTCACACTGGCCGTTGTGTTGTTGCCATTGGAGCCGAGAGCTTGGATCGCGTAGGAAGTGCCTGTATAAGTGAGAGCTGCCCCAGAGTCGCACTGGAGTGCTGTCGCTCCATTGGTGTTGACGGGAATGTTTATTGTGGCCGCGTAACTATAGGCACCCGCTGGGATGTACACTGAGCACTTGTTCGAGCAGTTATTGAACGCAGAATTTACCCATCCGCCGATGTCTGTACCAGAGCACCAAGACGGGGGATTCGCTGCACCGCAGGCTGCCGCGTTGTAGACACTGTTGGCAATACCAAAAGAACCGCTATGCCCAGCAACCGTGGGTGTTGTGACTGAGGGCGCAATCAGGTTGCCGTTTGAATCGAACGACGCGTGGCTTCCACGGCTGCCGAAGTTCTGGAATGCGCCTGATGGGATTGTGACCATCTGGCTGCCAGCGGGATTCTGCGCAATGTTCTGCGCTCTCATCGAGGGCGCGCAGCCAACTAAAAAGACGAACAAGAATAAAGCTTTTAATCTTAGTTCCATTATTTCCTCTCTAAAGTTGTTACCAGCTTCGTGCGGACGTTGGGCTTAGGCGCTTGGAATCGGGTGTTTCCTTAAAGCACCCTCTTGACAACCTCAGCAGTAGCACCTGGATTAGTCAAGCAAGCACACATTCCAGTCGATTCCATGCTGTGAGCTTTCCTTTATGAACACGAAAAGAGGCCGCGATGTTTTGCTGCCCCTCTGAGTTGGCAAGTGCTTACGCATGGATCGTCAGCGGCTTCAACGGATGCGTTCCCGCGTCCGTATTAACTCCAAAGACACGCGGATCGAGCACATAGGCTGTCTCATTGCTCAGGGCAAAGAGTTCCTGCAACCTCTTGACTTGGTACTGTCCGGCAATGCGAGCGGTGTACTGCTCCGAGGCCAGACCGAAAGAAATCGGCTTGTTTCCGGCAGCAAGAGCGGGCGCGCTCTCATCGATCACGATGGGGGCACCAAAGATGCTCTGGAAGGGGGGATTCGTAGCCGTGGCGGATACGGTTGTTCTTTCCCATGACGACCGGAAAGCGCCGCCATCCCTTCGCGGTGCGGCAGCGCCATAGCAGCGTGACTTTCCTATTGGCCAATCTGTCGTAACCCCCTATTTACCTAGCCAAAATAGAGCCACGGGGCGAAACGTGCCAAGCATAGTTTTGACAACAAAAGACTTACAGGAACTATTCCTGAGAATCCCTCCCTCTCCGCCAGTCCTGCAATGTAATCCGCATGAAACGGACGGGCCAAAAAGCGGGACTTACCTTCCGCTGGGCTTTCTAAAAGCGTCCTGATCCGCATTCATAATCGACTACACATACATCACGAATCACCGATCTGGCATCTTGAAATAGTAGAGGCAATCAGGCACTCCGTTGTAAACTCCTGCCCAACATCCAAATCTACAAAACAAAAAGAGCGGTGAAAATTTACCTGAAAGACTTTTTCCATTGAAGAAAGAACTGACTGCTTTATTGCCAGCTCTTACTACCCCCTGCGCCTAAACAAAAGAATTTACGAAATGTCGAGCTTGCCACTCAGTACGCCACAAAAGGAAGACGTTTCACTCATCCTATGGTTGGTTTTGCAATCAACAAGAACATGAGGAACACGGGGAAAATACCAGTACGACCTTTGAGCCATACCAGAGCGCTCGGATCAACGCCACGCTACCAAAATACACGGCCATACAGCTTGTACAGGTTCTTTTTGCTAATAAGATAGCGTCGCCAATTTGATGGCGAAGAAGCGATGTGCCTCAAATGGTAAACGCGGCGAAGCGCTCCATGTATTTTCCGCGCGCCCTTCATTTCCAGACATAGTTCCGCAACCCGGTGAAATCGTACTTCTTCTGAAAACCATTTTTCCCACTCGGCCCGTGCCCGCTCCCCCATCTCTTTTGCACGAGGCTTAAGCCGATCAAGCAGCGCAGGTATGCCCGCAACCTCTCTCTCCGGCACGAATACCGCAAATGATTCCCAATCCACGCCTTCATTCGGGACCCATTCGTCTGCAATGATGATGCAGGCTCTCCCCGTCTTCATCGACTCATAGAGCCGGATGCTTCCAGGTCCCCGCCCACGCGGACACAGGCTGAACAGCGCATCGCCGATCGAGTCTGCATATCGTTTCCAGAAATATTCTTTCTCGTTCGCGGATCCATGATAGCGAATGTTGTAGCTCTCTTTTGAACTGTCGATCACATGGATGTCGGGACGGCTATATCGGAACAACTCGTCGCGCACGGGGTGGGTATTTGCCGATCCCACAAACGCCGCCAGGTACTTTTCATCTCCAGTAACCGGACGATAGTTGACGAGGGGGTTTTCAGGCATCAGGTAAAAACCTGTGCGCGTATGTTCGGACGAATAGTCTTTCTTGCGCAACGATGCGTACAGTCCAGGCAGCACGGGACGAATATAGTCGGCCGAATCAAACAAAAAGCTCTTCTCTGGATATTTGCGATAGAGCGGATAAGCACGTACTCTTTCCGCGAAGTCGCCCGCGGTGCCCATGGCGACAAAGAGGATAATCTCCGCCTCGTCATGATTCTCCGTAAGCGAATGCTTCCCGAAGCGATCTTTGGCGGCGCTGGCTCTCAGAGCGGCAACAGCAAAATGCTTGTTCTCGTCGTATCCGGGCAGATCATCATCGACCGATAGAAGAGAAATTCTCGCCATAAACCCAAAGTAGCATACGACGATTCCAGCAGGAGCGCATGCAAAGCATCACCGCTCTGCACAACAATGAGGCCCGCGCGAAGCGGGTCCCATTGTTCGCAAACAAGCTGCTTATACGCCGATCACCGCGCACAGTTCCTTCACTGCGTCCGCGCTCTTTCTGAGAGCGGCATCTTCTTCCGGAGTTAGTTTGATTTCGATGATCTGCTCAAGTCCGCGCGCACCCAGTTTGCAGGGCACGCCGACATAGAGGCCGCTGATGCCATACTCCCCTTCAAGATAAGCTGCGCATGGCAAAATCTTCTTCTTGTCCTTCAGAATCGCTTCAACCATCTCCACTGTCGCCGCGGAAGGCGCGTAATAGGCGCTGCCCGTCTTCAAGTGCTTTACGATCTCGGCGCCGCCATCGCGGGTCCGCTGGACAAGCGCTTCAAGCTTCGTTTTCTCAATCAACTCCGTAATCGGAATACCAGCAACCGTCGAGTAGCGAGGCAGCGGAACCATCGTGTCACCGTGGCCGCCAAGCACAAACGCCGTTACGTTTTCGACCGATACCTTCAGCTCTTCCGCTATGAATGTGCGGAAACGCGCTGAATCCAGCACGCCGGCCATGCCGATCACGCGTTCGCGATTAAACTTCGCCTGCTTGAACGCTGCCTGCGCCATCGCGTCCAGTGGATTGGAAACAATAATCAGGATGGAATTTGGCGATACCGCCGTGACCTTGCTCACGACATCCGACATGATCTTGTAATTGGTCTGCAGAAGATCATCGCGGCTCATACCTGGCTTACGCGGAATCCCCGCGGTAATCACCACAATGTCGGAGTTGGCAGTGTCGGCATAGTCATTCGTGCCGATGATGTGACAGTCTCGCTTTTCAATAGGCATGGCCTCGAGAAGATCCAGTCCCTTGCCCTGCGGGATACCTTCTACCACGTCGATCAGGACCACATCAGCCAATTCCTTGGACGCGATCCAGTGCGCAGCCGTAGCGCCTACGTTTCCCGCACCTACGATTGTTACCTTCTTACGCATACTTCTCCTTCATAAAACTTCAGATGTCATTCTGACGCCGAACGCAGTGAAGCGGAAGAATCTGCTTCACTGCGCTCCGGCATGAACTACATATTTTCGATCATCCGTGATGCGAACTCGCTGGTCTTTACCTTGGTTGCGCCCTGCATCTGGCGTTCAAAATCATACGTCACATATTTCTGCTGAATCGTCTTCTCCATAGACGACTCAATCAGCTTCGCAGCTTCATGCCATCCAAGAAATTCAAATAGCATCACGCCAGAGAGCATCACCGAACCCGGATTGATCACGTCCTTATCCGCATACTTCGGAGCCGTCCCGTGCGTGGCCTCAAATACCGCGTAGCCATCGCCGATGTTTGCTCCCGGAGCAATGCCAAGACCACCCACCTGCGCCGCACACGCATCAGAGATGTAGTCGCCATTCAAATTGGGGCAAGCCAGCACGCTGTACTCATCAGGCCGGATAATCACCTGCTGAAAGATCGAATCGGCAATGCGGTCATTGATCAGCACCTTCTTCTTCCACTGCCCGTTGCCATGCGTTTTGCCAATCGAATCGAGCACGCCCTTCACTTCCGCATACAGCTCTTTACGGAAGTCATCGGATCCGAACTCAAGACCTGGCTCAATCAGCGCCGCATTTTCTTCCACTGTCAGCTTCGGATTCGCTTCCTGGTTGCCTAGAATCCAGCTCTCGCGCTCCGTTACAACCGCATCGCGGAACTCATCGACCGCAACCTCATAGCCCCATTCGCGGAATGCGCCTTCGGTGAACTTCTGAATATTGCCCTTGTGCACCAGCGTCACCGACTTGCGATTGTTCTCAACGGCATGCTTGATCGCATAGCGAACCAGTCGCTTGGTGCCGGTAATCGAGATCGGCTTGATGCCCACACCCGAGTCCTCGCGGACCTTCTTCTTGCCGCCCTTCAACATGTCGTTGTTCAGGAAGTCAATGAGCTTCTTAGCCTCGGCAGTTCCCTCTTTGAACTCAATGCCCGCATACACGTCTTCCGTGTTCTCGCGAAAGATGACGACATCCAATTTTTCCGGATATTTCACAGGGCTAGGCACACCCTGGTAGTACTTCACGGGACGTACGCAGGAATAAAGGTCCAGAATCTGCCGCAGTGCCACGTTCAGCGAGCGAATGCCACCTCCGACGGGAGTCGTCAACGGACCTTTGATCGACACGCGCAGGTCGCGAGCCGCATTCACTGTCTCATCCGGCAGCCATGTCTTGAATTCGCGAAATGCCTTCTCGCCCGCGTACACCTCAAACCACTTCACCGAGCGCTTCCCGCCATAAGCCTTCTCTACCGCAGCATCGAAGACCCGCTGCGATGCGCGCCAGATGTCGCGCCCTGTGCCATCGCCCTCAATAAAAGGAACGATCGGGTAATCCGGGACTTGATACTTCCCGTCTGTGTACTGAATCGGCTCGCCATCCATGGGCAGAGCCTTCCCGTTATACGTCGTCTGCATGTGTCTGGATATCTCCCAGCAAGATAAGAATGAGGACTGCAAGTGTGATTCCCCTAGAGGCTACCATCCGCTCAAGACGAGTGGCAATTCGCCGTCCCGCTTCGAGCACCACATGCCGAAGTATTGGCAATTCCGACCAGAGGCCCATTTGCAGTTTGCATCGGTCAGCACGAAACAGGGTGCCCCATCCTTTCGCGCCGTTTGCGAAAGGGTGGGAACCACAAAGCTCAATCAGCCCTCGTCATCCTGATGTTGAACGAGATGAGCGGAGAGATCTGTTTTTCTCGCCATCCTCCCTTGAATAGTGAAAAGCAGTACAATCATCGTGGAATCGATACCATGCGACTGCTCAAATCTCTGCCCGCCCTCGTAGCTTGCCTCTTGTTCTCATCCATCAGCTTTGCGCAGACGCCATCTGCGCCTATCCGTGTAGCGATCGTCGGTCTTGAACACGGCCATATCGGCGGATTCCTCCACGAATTCCCTCGTCAGCATGAAGTGGAACTCGTCGGCATCGTCGAAACCGACAAAGCACTGGCTGCCCGGTACCAGCAGCAATTTCATCTTGATCCGGGCCTCTTCTATTCCACACTCGATGAAGTCGTCGCTGCCCATCATCCACAGGCCCTGCTTGTATACACTTCCGTCGGCAGACACCGCCAGGTCATCGAACAGGCGGCGCAGCACGGCATCAGCGTGATGGTGGAAAAACCACTCACGATCTCACTCGATGATGCTCTCGCGATTCGTCGCGCCGCGAACGTACACCATATTCAGGTGCTCGTAAATTACGAAACTACATGGTATGCCAGCAATCGCGCCGTCTATGACCTCATCAATGAAGGTAAGCTGGGGGATGTGCGCAGGGTCGTCGTGCATGACGGCCACGAGGGGCCTGCGGAAATTCACGTTCAGCCCGAATTTCTGAAGTGGCTCACCGACCCCGCACTGAATGGTGCCGGTGCCCTTTATGACTTCGGCTGCTACGGCGCTGACCTCATGACATGGTGGATGCACGGAAAAGCGCCCATCAGCGTCACCGCCATTGCCCAGACTGACAAGCCCGAAACCTACGCCCGCGTGGACGACGATGCAACTATCATCCTTCAGTATCCCGGCGCTCAGGCCGTGCTCATGCCTTCATGGGCCTGGACCTTCGCGCGTAAGGATTCTGAAATCTACGGAAGCAAGGGCTATGCCATCACTGAGAAACTGGACCGTCTGCGGGTCCGTTATGTTGGCGACAAAGAGGAAGCCGATATCGCGGCGCCGCCGCTCGCACCGCCGCAGGATAGCTCACTCCACTATCTCGCCGCCGTCCTCAATGGGACGCTCAAGCCCGAAGGCGATCTGACATCCCTCGACACCAACATGATCGTAATGCAGATTCTGGATGCGGCGCGCGAGTCGGTCCGCACCGGACGGACCGTAAAGCTCAAGCCGCTGCCGCCTGAGTAGGAAACAGGCAGAGGGAGACGTCATTCGGAATTCGGAGCGCAGCGAAGAATCCATGGGATGCTTCGCTGCCATAACCATGAGCAGCGTCTCCCGCAACCCCTAGACGATCTGCTGTACACGCTTCGCAGCAGCGTCGTACACGTTGCCGGCGGAGTCAATCACATCTTCTACAGCGCTTTTGCTCACTTTATAAGCTTTGCCTGCGTGGTCGCTGAGCGTGTCGGCTGTATCCTTCACGTAATCGGAAGCGTCTTCCAGCTTGCGGCGAACCTGGCGCCGTGTCTTTTCACCAGCTTGCGGTGCATATAGCAGCGCAACACCCGCTCCTGCCGCTACGCCGATCGCAAAAACTGCCCAATATTTCACTGCATTCATATTTTTCTCCTTACAATGATGACGCTTACCCGCAATGAGATACCCGATCCGCGCAGGAGGTTGCTGCGTAGCCTGCAATCAAATCGCTGCGTCTATTAGATAGAATAAATAGATGAGGTTGTCTTTGCTCAGACCTCTGAGAGTACATCCGTAAGTAGACGCTGAATGACGAATTGTTTTTCCTTCTTTCCTGGACTGCAATCCTTGGATTGCACGCAAATCCACTACGCGCAGAAGCCGCCGATTTTTTCTTCCGCTGCAGCAATCAGCCTGTCATGTAGACCTGCTGGAGCGCCCCAATGAGCGACCAGAAAACAGCAGTCATCATCGGAGCTGGGCCGGCCGGGCTTACCGCCGCGCTTGAATTTCTTCGCCGTTCCGACATCCGTCCCATTGTGCTCGAAGCCAGCGATGAGATCGGCGGCATCTCGCGCACGATACGCTATAAGGGCAACCGCATGGATATCGGCGGCCATCGCTTCTTCTCGAAGTCTGACCGGGTCATGAATTGGTGGACAGAACTGATGCCCATCAGCGCAGAGGAAAACGGTAACGGCGACCATTCCATCCGCTACCAGAATAAAGAGCGCACCGTCTCAGCCACAGACGCAGCATCCCATCCCGATCTCGTCATGCTCGTGCGCCAGCGTAAGAGCCGCATCTATTTCCTGCGCAGCTTCTTCGATTATCCGCTCAGCCTCAGCGGAAAAACGCTGCACCAGCTCGGGGCTTGGCGCATGGTCAGGATCGGTGCCAGCTATCTCCGCGCCAGGCTCTTTCCGCGTAAGGAGGAGGTCACCCTCGAAGATTTCCTCATCAATCGTTTCGGAATTGAGTTGTATGAGACTTTCTTCAAGTCCTACACAGAAAAAGTCTGGGGGGTTTCCTGCGATAAGATCAGTGCGGCTTGGGGAGCGCAACGCATCAAGGGCCTGTCCCTGCGCACAGCCGTCGCGCATTTCCTGAAAAAAGCCTTCAGCCGCAAGAAGATGTCTGACATTTCACAAAAAGAAACAGAGACGTCCCTCATCGAGAAATTCCTCTACCCTAAATTTGGTCCAGGCCAGCTATG
>Ga0206841_1158_pt1 | contig 12958 bp, 9 predicted proteins | sample Alteio_BWOrgCont_25_FD_152851 | JGI IMG/M metagenome (GOLD analysis project Ga0206841, IMG submission 152851) | Enriched cells from forest soil in Barre Woods Harvard Forest LTER site, Petersham, Massachusetts, United States -... | ecosystem: Environmental > Terrestrial > Soil > Temperate forest > O... | reverse complement strand
GTGGGACAAAGGCAATGTTAAATCCGTCGAAAAAGCCATCAATGGCGCGGGTCTGGGCCTCAACGCCGCCGCTGATGGACAGCTGGTGCGCGTGCCGATTCCGCCGTTGTCGCAGGAACGCCGCGTCGAGCTTACCAAAGTTGCCAAAAAATACGCCGAAGATGGCAAAGTCTCCGTCCGCAATATCCGCCGCGATGGTATGGACAGTTTAAAGAAAATGGAAAAAGACGGCGATATTTCCAAAGACGAACATAAGAAGCGCGAGGGTGACATTCAGAAACTGACCGACGAATTCATCAAGAAAATTGATGACGCGCTGGCAGTGAAAGAAAAAGAAATATTAGGTGGCTAGCGATTGATGACTAGTGACTGGTGAAGAAAGAGATCGCATATGAGCACACGCGCACCATCGCACCAGTCAGCAGCTACTAATCAACAACCACTGCCCCGCCACATCGCCATCATCATGGACGGCAACGGACGCTGGGCGAAATCGCGTGGTTTTCCGCGTACTGCCGGCCACAAAAAAGGCGCCGATTCTTTACGCAATACGCTCAATGCCTGCCGTGAAAGCGGCATACATTATCTCACGATTTATGCCTTCTCGTCGGAAAACTGGAAACGCCCGACCGACGAAGTCAGCGATCTCATGCAGCTCCTGCGCCTCTACTTGCAACAGGAACTCGATACGCTGCACGAAAATAACGTGCGCTTACGTTTCATCGGTGACTTCTCACAGTTAGACAGCGATATCCGCAACCAAATTCACGATGCGATGGAAATGACGGCACGCAATAACGCCTTTAATTTAACGGTGGCTCTGAGCTACGGAAGCCGTCAGGAAATCGTGCGCGCCATACGCACCATCGCTGCAGGCGTAAAATCAGGCACAATAAACGCCGAGGACATTTCGGAAGAAACGGTCGCGAGCACACTCGATACCGCAGGCATTCCCGAACCCGACCTACTCATCCGCACCGGCGGCGAACAGCGACTCTCTAATTTTCTGCTCTGGCAATCGGCCTACACGGAATTTTATTTCACTGATGTACTGTGGCCAGATTTTGACAAAACGCACTTCCTGGAAGCGCTGGGTGAATACGCCAAACGCGAACGCCGCTACGGCGCGACGGGAGAATGATTACAATCCGCCCAGATTATATGGCGTGGTATAGCCGCTGGTTTTTTGTTCGCCGAAATACACATAGGTTTTACCGGTATTGCCTGAAACTGCATCAGCGCCCACAATGACATCCGTTCTGCCATCCGCATTGACATCCCCGGCAGCGACGCTCCATCCGGCAGCATCGCCCGCTGTAGCGCCATCTAGCTCGTAGCCCGTAGTTGAAGTACCGGTCATGAGGGTGGAGATCGTCACCGGAGATGACCAGCCTGATCTTTTTCCAAACACTACATATGCTGCGCCCTTACCGCTAACCGCGCCGGAAGCGCCGACGATCAAATCGGCGATGCCGTCGCCGTTAATATCGCCCACCGCCACCGAACGCCCAAACGCATTGGCAGCCGCCGCGCCATCCAACCGGAAGCCGGTGCCACTGCCGATATTGATAGCGGTAAAATTACTGCTGACTGGCCATTTCGCTGTTTTTCCATACACTACATACACCGAGCCCGATGTAGCAAAACTATAGGCTGCGCTAGGGGCCCCAATGATAATATCATTAATACCATCGCCGTTGATATCGCCTACCACTATTGACGAGCCCGCTGCGTAGCCCGCATGTGTTTCACTGATGATAAATCCGTTATTGCCATCAAGCGTCGCAAGATTAAGCGTGGGAATCCAGATGCCCTGCCGTCCATAAAGCACATACACTGCGCCCCCGCTAGTAGTGCCCGGCGCACCGATAATAATATCACCCACACCATCAGCATTGATATCCCCCACCGCCACAGAACTGCCGGCCAGATCGCCGCTAACAACACCTAGCGCTTGGAATCCTTTGGCGCCTGCCGTATCCATGAGCCCGCTACCCACGGTGCTATCCAATGAGTAGGCTGCATAGGATGACCAATTACTGTTGCCATACACCACGTAAACTTTACCCGCGCCGGATGACGGCGCACCAATGACAATATCGGCCTTGCCGTCGTTATTCACATCGCCCGCCGCAACGCTATAACCCGCCTTCTCGCCCGTATTCACGTCGTTAATGCGAAAACCGTTCGTACCATTTAGCGTTACGAGATTGAACGTAGAAAGCCAGCCCGACGTCTTTCCAAATACCACATACACCGACCCTCTATTGCTAAGCGCGCCAGGTGCGCCGATGATAATATCGCTGATGCCATCACCATTCACATCACCCGCTGCGACAGAAAAACCCACCTGCTCGCCCGTGGAAATACCGTTGATGACAAACCCGTTTGTTCCGTCAAGCGCTGTCAGAAGCGGCGGCGCCTGAAACCCGGCGACCGTGCCGAATATCACATACACCGCACCGGTAGAGGAATTTACGCCCTTAGCACCGATCAGCAAATCGGGAATGCCATCGCCGTTCACATCGCCGACAGCAACGGAATAAGCTGAAAAATCACTACCATTAAGCCCGGCTTCCTTAGAACCCCTGACGGTAGTCGGGCACAGCAAATTACCGCCGGTCTTCACTTCGTCGGCGTAGGTGTGCATCTGAAAACGTTCCTTGAAGCGCACGATGTCATCGAAATTATCATTGGCATCGGCCGGATCTTGCGACACGTCGGCTTGCACATAAGTTCCCACATATCCGGTATTCGCCGCTGAATTGCTGCAATGACAATTGACCTTTTCGTCGAGATTGTCCGAACCGGCATTTACCACCGATGCCGTCGTGCTGGGACCGCTCGGCCCATACGCGCCGTGCCCGTTCGGACCGTGGCTGAAAATAATGTAATCGGCCGCCCTCGTGCGCGAAATAGTGTGTCCCGCAGCATATACGGTAAGTAAACCGCAATTTTCCGCATTGCCGTAATTAACGAACGCGTTGACTTCAGTCATCACAATCGTCGCGGCGTAAGTAATTTTTCTGCCCCAGGCGTCATATATGAATTCATCGGGCAAATTCAGCGTGCGCACGGGTACAACACCTTCGGCAACTTCAGCGCCATTCGGATGGTTCGTGCTATCGTAATTGGTGACGCCGGCGGGAGTAATAATATAATTCGCGCCGGCACAGGCACCGGCAACACCGCCTTCATACCCATAGCCGGCATTAAGCGTGGCAAGCGTGCCGTCGGCGGGGCAAGGCAAACGGTTATTAGCCTGACGATAGGCGATCAGCGCCGTCTCGATCGCCTGTATCCTGTTATTGGTGGCGGCGATCCTGGCGGAGTCGATTACTGTACTACTGGCGCTAAGCCCCATGCCTGTTATCACGGCGATGATGACCAAAACGATCGAAAGCTCAAGGAGGGTAAACCCCGAAAACGTTATATTCGTCGACCGTGTGCTTGGGCTATATTTCATGGAAAACGGGGACTATAACGCATCTGAATTCTCAGTACTATTCTAGTCTGGCGTTATTAAAAAAACATTAATTGGCATCGGCGCGATTTTCTGCTAGTCAAACCCTTATAAACTCAAGCCAAACTGAGATTATGACCCTGATGAAAAAATTTGCATCCACAGCCGCCATAATGGCAGGCATCATCGCCCTCACCGCCTGCTCAAGCGTGCCGCATCCGCACGCAACTGCACCCGTGACCGAACCGACGCTGCGTTTGACATTGATCCCGCAGACCGCATCCGTCAAAGATAAAGCCACCATTATTGATGTTAAATTGAATATTATTCGGACGCGCGATATCGTCTTGAAGGAAGATCTGACGCAGCCCTTGCAGCTCCTTGTCATCGATCCGACGTTCACGGATTTTAGCCTTATCACCCCGCAGGAAACCAAAATCCCCGGCCTCTATAATTTCACGTTCGCAGGGAAATCACCGGACGGTTACCGCGTATGGGCCGATATAAAACCCGGCATCGCCATCTCGAAAAAGCAACTCGAAGAATTCCCGTTAGCCGATCTCGGCGTACGCAAACCCGCCGCTATCAACAAGACGCAAATGCTCGAAACCACTGTCGGCGGTAATCATTTCGTCCTGTCTTTCGATAAAGCCCCGACTGCAAGCGACGAATCGCTCGCCACCCTCAAAATCACCGATAAGGATGGCAACTCCATCCACGCCACCGGCGAAATCATCGGCTTTTATGACGATTTCCGTTCGGTGTTTCGCATGAGTCTGGATGACTCGCTTACCTTCTACCTAACCCCCAAACAGCCCGGCTTCATCAAACTTTTCGCCCGCCTGCAGATCAGCGGAAAAACTGTGACTGTGCCGTTTGGAGTAAAGATTATGGAAGCGAAATAGTAGCAAACTACTATTATTTTACTTTATTCAGGACCACTCTTTTTAACGGTTCTCAGGCTCATGTAACTCATGGCACGAAGCCGCAGGGCTTCAATCACTACTTTTCTAAATTCTTCATTACTGTCAACTTTTCCAAGCGCCGCAAGAGCTGCTTCACCCTCCGGCGTAAAATTGGAAGTGCGATCCACGCTTGCAGCATGATCTTTTCCAGATGCTGTACTTGCCACTGCTTTTAATGTCTCATCATAGAGGCGTCGTTCCTCGTCCCATTTAATAGGAGATTCTTTAGGCTTATCACCTAAGGCTTCCGCGCTTTCAGAGATATCTTGAAGATGTTTATTTAAGACTTCTGCGCTTTCGTAGATATGTTGCACCGCGTTGCTGTAATCTGCAGCATTTCGCTGGTCTTCTTGGTTAGGTTTTGCTGGAAGAAATGCCGCTATATTTTCATGATATACACCAATTTCTCGGTCGTTAGCTGGATCTGCTTGAATAGGAAACTGCCTCAGAAAATGACTGGCAGCCTGCTGAATTCCCGCAGAATCTGCCGCTAAAAAATAATCCGGAGCGTGTTCTTGAAGAACATCCTCCCGGTCAATGTACGGAGCACTCATAACAGCCGCAGCACGTTCCACTAAGGAACCCAACTCTCCATTACCTCTGCGCAAGGGATTGAATTTTGCATATACCTCATCAGGTATTTTACCGTCCACTGCTGCAGATTGCATATGACGGCTAACGAGATCATCGATTTTTCGTCGCGCAATATTTAATGCTAACAATGCTCGAAAGACGGCACCCCTTCTTGCCTCAGAAATCTGACCATCGATGTTTGCCTGATCGCTCATAAAAATCCTCTAAATAAATGCATGCTTATAATAGCACGCCATGATGAACGCTTTGTTAAGGTTTTGTTAAAATGAGGGACAATATAATATATTGAAATATAGTATATTATCTACCTAATCGCCGCGCATCTTGTCGCCAGCCATTGGCGTTCATGATTGTCTAAACTATCGGAAAGCGAACTCAGCACCCACGCCTGATAAGCGTTGAACCAATCCTTCTCGAGCGGCGTCATGAGCGACGCGTCCACCAGTTTCGGATCGAGCGGCGCGCAGGTAATCGTCTCAAAACCGAGCCAGTCTTTTCCGCCCTGCCCGTGCGCCTGCCGCGTCACCGCCACTAAATTTTCAATCCGGATGCCATACGCGCCCGCTTTGTAATAGCCCGGCTCGTTGGAAAGTATCATGCCCGGCTGCAATACGGCGTCGCCGCCGCGCTTGCTGATACGTTGCGGCCCTTCATGCACGCCGAGGAAACACCCGACGCCATGCCCCGTACCATGATCGTAATCAAGCCCCGACTGCCACAGATACTGCCGCGCCAGCACATCAAGTTGCGAACCGGTCGTGCCTTGCGGAAACAACGCCGTTGCCAGCGCGATATGGCCTTTGAGCACACGCGTAAAACGATCCTTATGCTCGCGCGTCGGTTCGCCGATGGCGACGGTGCGTGTAATATCCGTCGTGCCATCAAGATATTGCCCGCCCGAATCGAGCAGCAATAATTCGCCTTTTTTCAGCACACGATTAGTATCCTCGGTTACACGGTAATGCACAATCGCACCGTGCGGCCCGCTGCCGGCAATCGTCGTAAAACTCGGCTCCAGAAACATCCGGTCGGCGGTGCGAAACACCAGCAATTTATCGCTGACATCGAGCTCCGTCACTTCGCGCACATAAAACTCACCCTCCAGCCAGCACAGCAATTTCGCCACCGCCACCCCGTCGCGTATATGCGCGCTGCATATACCCGCCAGCTCCACCGTATTTTTAATCGCCTTCGGCAACAGGCATAAATCCTGCGCCTCCACCAGTTTCGCACCAGCTTTAGCAAGTGCCTGACTGAACCATACCGGCGCCGTCGCCGGGTCGATTTGCACGCGCTTTGCCGATTTGCCCAATTGCCCCAACTTTTGTTCAAGCGTATTTGGCGCGCATATCTCCACGTCGTTTCCCAGATGCGTCCGCACTTGCGCATCGCAGCGTGAGGGAGCGACGAATAACTGCACATGCCCCTGGCTGTCAATAATAGCCGTCGCCAGAACCAGCGGTGTATTTTCTACATCCCGTCCGCGGATATTCAGCAGCCAGCACACCGCATCCGGCGCGGTCACGATGCCGACATCGGCCCCGAGCGCTTTAAGTTGCTCAGCGATACGCTTGCGCTTGGACAGCGATTCTTCACCGCTATAGTCAATCTCATGAATAAATAGTGGTGACGCCGGCGCCCCCGGACGATGTTCCCAAATGCTATCCACCAAATTCGCCGAAGGTGCGAGTGTAATGCCTTTTGGGCTTAACGTCTTTTGCATGCGCTGCACCATCGCCTGCGTAAAAATCTTCGCATCGTAACCGATAACGTCACCTTTGCCCGCCACCCGCGCGATCCATGCTTCCGGTGTCAGCTCACCGCTATTGTGCTTCTCGTAAAAGGCGGAATCCACTTCAATATCGGCCTGTAGCGTATAGCGCCCATCGGTAAAGAGTGCCGCATTTTCCTGCAACACCACCGCCATGCCCGCCGAGCCCGAAAAGCCCGTAAGCCACTCCACCCTACGGTTGCATGCGGGGGGATATTCGCTCATATATTCATCATGCACCGGTTGCATATAACCGGTTATTGATTGTTTTTTAAGGATTTTTCTTAAAAAATAGATCGGGTTCTGCTCTTCCATGCCAACCATTTACCTTTTAGAAATACAACTGGAGTAATCTTACTCTAGCTAGGAAACTATTGTTCCATAAAATAGTAAAAAAACCATGTCGTCACGAAGAATATCCCTCTGGGCTACGTGTATGGTCATCCTGGCAATCCCTCAGGCGTGGGCGGATATGCCGCTGCATTTCCTTTATGGGACAGATGCACAAGCCCTAAAACCAGTCGCTATCATTTATTTCGATAACAGCACCGACATCGCGCACGACCGCCGGACGATGATCGAAGGCATGATCAAAGAGGCCAGCCAAAATCTAGGGCTCGCGATTCGCAATTATGTGCTGCCGAACGAGGATACCCTCCCAGAACAAGTTGAGAAAATCGCCGATGACGGCATCGGAATGATTGTTATCATCGAGCCGCAAAAAATCAACGCGCTCGCCAAAATTCCCAGCCTCTATCCCGATATTGATTTCACCGTCATCGGCGTCAATACCCCGCTCTATCTTGCCAACGTCCGCTCTATGGTGTTCAGAGATCAGGAAGGAACCTACCTGATGGGCGTGCTGGCAGCGCTGCGCACAAAAACCGGCACAATAGGTTTTATCAGCAAGAGCGACGATGAAACGACGCGCAATCTTGCCTACGCATTCCTGCAGGGCGCCAAGCGCACCAACCCCGATATTATGATTACCGAGGAGTTGGGAGATAAAATCACCCACGGCACATCTACAGCGTCCATCCCAAAATCAGTGCAGAAATCCGAAAGCAAAGCCGATATCACCTTCGTGCTGGACGACGAGCTGCTGGATTCGCAAATCCGCACGGCCGGCGCGCAGAAAAAGTTCATCATCACCTATGACCATGACCTCACTAATGCCTATCCCGGCATCGTGCTTACGTCGCTGATCAAGCATTACGACCTCGCCATTTACCATATACTACGCCGCTATGCACAAGGGCAATGGCGCTCCGGCAGCCAATCCATGGGCGTTGCCAATAGTTTTCTCGACTATGTGCTAAACAACAGCAACAAAGCATTAATGCCGAAGGAAACTATCGGTCAACTTGAGATGAATAAGGATTTCATCTCGCAGAATGTGCTTCAGATCAACGCATTGGGGAAGTAGGCGAGATTTAATGGTAGACTTGTCCTACTATCTGCTCCCTCTGACATTGCGCATAGACTTTAGCATGGGCGGTAGCGATAGCGTTTGACGATAGTTGATCCTGTACTAGTTCCGCGCATTTACGATGCGCCTTTTCCATAATGGTGCGATCTTGCAATATGCCCATCATCTGCTGGGCCAGGGAGACACCGTTATCTTTTTCCAGCCGTATCATCGCGCCTTCATAATCACCGCCCTGCTTTAGCATGTCAGGCGTAATACCGCTTTCATATGCCGCAACCGGCATACCGGCGACCATAAAGCTGTTCTTAGCGCTGTTATGCAGCGTCATGCCATGCGCATCGGGACTAAACGCGACGCAGCAGTCTTTAAACAGCGGTGCTATCTCTTCGTCGCGCTTATTGAGATGCAATTCGATCGGCAATGCCAACGCATGTGTTTCCGGTAATGTTTCGACCAGTTTCAGGAGATTGCCATAGTCGCCGCAGCCATCGATATCTGCCTTGGCATCCGGATATATAGCTTTCAAAATCTTCGCCAATTCCGTATCGCCGATCACAAGATTTGGGTCGATCTTCTGCTTTGCCATTCCGGCCATGACGATTTTTCGGCCTTGTCCTTCCGCTTTCATCAAACCGGCCAGCTCGATCACATGCTCATACCCTTTATCCGGCCGTATCATCCCCAAAACACATACATCCTTCCCGTCCCGCTTATGATCCGGAATCGCGAGATCGATCACGGCAGGCACCGGAATAGTTTTCGCGCTTTGCAGTTTTGCCAGGGTCTCTTTATAATTCGCATCCGCCGTGCCATATTGTTCGTAAGCTTCAATAGCGCGCTTCTTGTCCGGTTGATCAAGAAATACAAACTCATCGGCGAGATGAAAATAAGCAGTCGCCTTTTCGGCATAATGCTCATCGGCAAACTTCTTCTCGTCATACAGCCTGAACTCAATATTGGTGAGCACGATTTTCGCGCCGGTCTCTGCTTTGAATTTTTTTAAGCCATCAACCGTATGCACAAGCCCCGTTTTAGTCTGAAAATTTAGCATGAGATGAAAGGTGGGTTCTTTTATTTCATTGAGTGCAATATTGCTTTTCATCTGCTGGTACAGCATGTTTTCGTCCGAATCGCACCCTCCGATCAATGCCACCACCATCGGTGGCTCAAGATCTCTCATATATTTTTGCAACGCGAGCATATAGGCCGCATCGCCCGATTTGGCATCGTCAAATGGATTTTCACTCATCCCACCGATAAACACCATCTGAGGGGAAATATCCAGTTTGGGAGCCGCTGGGGGAATAGGCTCCCTCGGTGCAATTATATCCGTATAAGCCATTACGTGTTGCCCCCTTCAAAAACCAATCATTTAACATCACGGCAAATAATATAAAGCAACATATGCTGTGGGTATGTTAATATTTTATGACAAATTTTGAAAGCAAGAGGAGATAATTACTTATTATACACAGCGTTACCTCTTCAACACCAGCGTGCACCATTCCTGATTCACGAAACGCTTCTCCAATTTCAGCCCCTGCATCAAATGCGCCGACAGCACTTGCGATTCTTGTGAAGTAAGTAACCCTGAAAGCACGGCCACGCCATCACGCGCCAAATTTTTCACCAGATCCGGCGCAAATGCGATTAATGGCCTCGCTAAAATATTCGATACAATCAAATCAAACGGCCCGCCGCGTTTTATTTTCTCGCACGCATACCCATCCGATACCGCCGCCGTCACGCGCGTCTGTTCGCGGTTGGTTTGCACGTTATCTTGCGTCACCCGCACCGCTACCGGATCGATATCGACCGCCAACACATCGGTTTTCCATAATTTAGCCGCGCCAATCGCCAGAATCCCCGAACCGCAACCCATATCGAGAATCTTTTTAAACCCACGCTTTTTCGCCAGCCAGTCCATCGCCTCCAGACAACAGCTCGTCGTGCCGTGCTCCCCCGACCCAAACGCCGCGCCTGCATCGACCTGAATGGCAAGACTTCCCGCCGGCGGTGCGTCTTCCACATGCGAACCGTGCACATAAAACCGCCCAATGGAAAGCGGCGGAAAACTTTTCGCCACTTTCGACAACCAATCCTGCTGCTCCAGTTTCTCAATGTGAAGTTTCGGCACGGGAATATTGTGTAAACTCGAAAGCACGAATAAACGCTGCTGCAATTCTTTTTTGTCCGGATCTTCGCCAAAGAGTAATTCAAACGTCCAGATGTGATTCGCCTCATCGGTCTCAAACCCCGATACCGCCAGCGCTATGTCGTTAAACGATTCCTCCGCCGTGCCCGCCGCATCAGCGTGCAATGTGAATACCGCCTTCCAGTAATTCGGGCTTTGCGCGAACGGATTGCCTTTGGAGCGTGTGGGCATAGAATTTCCTTTTTAGGTTTCGATTAAAGCGAGCCATTCGTCTTCGGAAAGAATATGAACGCCCAGTTCCTTGGCCTTTTTTAATTTTGATCCGGCATCCTCACCGGCAATGACATAATCCGTTTTCGCCGACACGCTGCTCGCCACATTCGCACCCAAACTCTCCGCTCGCGCTTTGGCTTCACTACGCGTGATGCGTGCGAGGCTGCCGGTAAACACCACCGTTTTTCCCGATACCGGCGAGTGCGCCGCCACCGCTTCCGCATCTTTGACGCGCAGTATCGCGCCCAGTTCCCGCACTATCTCCACATTATGCGGCTCACGGAAAAAATCGGCAATCGCCCCCGCCACTTTCGGCCCGATACCATCGATATTATCCAGCACCGCGAGCGCATCGCCACCCTCCGGTAACTGCTCCATCGCTGTTACCCACGCCTGATACGAACCGTAATAGCGCGCCAGCAGTTTCGCCGTAATCTCGCCAACATGACGAATGCCGAGCGCGAAAATAAATTTCTCCAGTTGCACATCTTTCGCTGCTTCCAGCGCCGCCAGCAAATTATCGACCGACTTTTTCCCCCAGCCTTCGCGACTCTCGATCAGATGAATTTTCTCAGGCAACCGAAAAATATCGACCGCATTTTTAATCAATCCGTCCTGCCAGAACGCCTCGATCTGCTTTTCTCCCAGCCCATCGATATTCATCGCCCCACGCGACACGAAATGCTTCAACCGCTCAAGGAGCTGTGCTTCGCACAATAGGCCGCCCGTGCACCGCCGCGCCACCTCACCCTCCTCGCGCACCGCCAAGCTCCCACACACCGGACAATGATCGGGGAAATGATAACGGCGCCATCCATGCGGCCGCTTACTCTTATCCACCGACACTATTTGCGGAATCACATCTCCCGCCCGCTGCACCGTCACCGTATCGCCAATGCCGACATCTTTGCGCGCGATTTCATCTTCATTATGAAGCGTTGCATTGGAAACCACCACGCCGCCGACGGTAATAGGCTTCAATCTCGCCACCGGCGTGAGCGCACCCGTCCGCCCGACCTGAATATCAATCCCCTCCAACACCGTCACCGCCTGCTCCGCCGGAAACTTATGCGCCAACGCCCACCGCGGGGCACGGCCTACGAAGCCGAGGCGTTCCTGCCAATCGAGACGGTTTACTTTATAGACAAGGCCGTCAATGTCATAGCTTATTTGGTCGCGGACCGCCCGGAATTTCTGATACTGCTCACACACTGCTTCAATGGAATTCTCAGCAATATCTTCCGTTACTACACGTAATCCCCAGCCTTTAATTTTACTACGAAATTGATCGTGACGATTACCTATTAGGTAATCAGAACTGACTTCGCCCCATCCATAAATAAAGAATTCCAAGCCACGCTGCTTTGTAATTTCCGGATCGAGCTGCCGCAACGAACCAGCAGCAGCGTTCCGTGGATTAGCAAATTTTTCACCCTCCGAACGCGATTCATTAAGTATTATAAAATGCTCACGTGACATAAACACCTCACCACGTACCTCTAACACTTGCGGATAATCGTTACCTTTTAGGTCACTTGGCAATATAGTGGCTAGCTGTTCTGTAACATTCTCTCCTATCTCACCATCACCCCGCGTTGTGCCCTGCACAAATTTTCCATTTTGATATCGCGCACTAAATGAAAGCCCATCAATTTTAGGCTCCCATACATACTCTATAGCTTCGTTATCCAATAGACCGAGGAATCGACGTATGCGTATATCCCACTCCCGCACTTCTTCCTCACTAAACGCATTATTCAGCGACAGCATCGGCACTTTGTGGCGGACTTTGGCGAAGGTTTCGAGCGGCGCGGCGCCGACTTTTTGCGTCGGCTGTCGGGTGTTTGCAGTTCGGGGAATTGTTTTTCGAGTATTTCCAAACGGCGGAACATCGCGTCATATTCCGCATCTGAAATGATTGGGGCATCATGCTGATAATATAATGTCGCGTGATGGCGAACCTCCGCCGCGAGCTTATTCCACTCGGCGCGGGCATCTGCTAATGTCATGCCGGTCGCAGCCTGGGAATTCACGCCGCCGGCTCCAGCAGTTTCTGTGCCGCTTTGCGAGCTTCGGCGGTAATCGTGCTACCGGCCAGCATGCGCGCTAGTTCCTCTTCGCGTTCCTTGGGCGACAAATCCTCGACGGATGTCATCACCTTCTTGCCCTTCTCGGCTTTTACCACGCGCAAATGCTGCGTGCCGCGTGCCGCCACTTGCGGTAGATGCGTCACCACCAGCACCTGCGCCGTCTTGCCTAAAATGCTCAACCGCTCGCCGATCGCTGCTGCCACCGCGCCACCCGTGCC
>Ga0206841_1156_pt1 | contig 12976 bp, 11 predicted proteins | sample Alteio_BWOrgCont_25_FD_152851 | JGI IMG/M metagenome (GOLD analysis project Ga0206841, IMG submission 152851) | Enriched cells from forest soil in Barre Woods Harvard Forest LTER site, Petersham, Massachusetts, United States -... | ecosystem: Environmental > Terrestrial > Soil > Temperate forest >... | reverse complement strand
TGACGCCGGTGCCGCCGGCGGAAACTACAGCAGAGGAAAATTCGCCGGCGCCGGTACAGAGTGCCTCGGCTCCAGCGGCAGAACACCCGGCTCCCGTGCGGACGGTTTCGGCTCCTCCACCGAAGGCTGCGCAACCCACGTTTGCGACTGCACCCGTGACGCGGCCCGCTCAGCCAGTGACGACGCCTGCTCCGACGCCGGTGCGGCGGGCGGATGTGTTTCCGGCGACTGTGACGCCCGGGCCTTCGACTGCTCCGGCTCGGACGGTTCCGGCTCCGGCGGCGGTGGCTGCTCCGATGTCGGCGGTTCCGTCGGGCAGCTTTATGGTGCAGATTGCGGCGGTGCGGCTGCAGCAGGACGCGAATGTGCTGGTGGGCGCGCTACAACGGCGCGGTTACAGCGTGGTGGTTCGCAATGAGTCGCAGGATTCGCTGCTGCATGTGCAGGTGGGTCCGTTTACCTCGCGGTCTGCAGCGTTTGCGATGCGTTCGCGGCTGCTGGCGGATGGGTATAACGCGGTGGTGAAATAGAAGCAGGGTGCAGGGCGTAGCGTTTAGCGTGTAGGGCGGAGCCTTCAGTTTGTTTCCGGTTGCCCAGTCGCGCCTTCAACCCATTCCGTGATCGATTGAGTTCATTCGCGGCGAGGGCATCACCTCTAAACACTAATGACAGATCTTATTCGGACGGATCGCTGCGCATCCATTCTGGGAGTGCGGATGCGATTGCTTCGCGGACGGCTGCGGATAAATCTTCTCGCGTTGCGAAGTCCTTTGGGTGGATGGGCGCGTGGAAGGTGATGCGGGCCGTGCCGGGGATGATTTGCAGACTTCCCTTCTTCATCATACTTTCCGTGCCGTGGATGGAGACGGGAATGATGGGCGCTCCGGTTTCCATGGCGAGATAGAACGGCCCTTTTTTGAATTCCTGCAGCCGGCCGTCGCGCGAGCGGGTTCCTTCGACAAACGAGACGATGGGCAGGCCGGAGGCGAGGACCTGCGCGGCCGCTTCAACGCTGGCAGTCGCGCTTTCGACGCGGCCATCGCGGTCGACGGGGATAAAGCGCGCGAGGCGCATGCCGTAGCCAAGGACGGGGATGCCGAGCAGCGAACGCTTGATGAAAACGGAAACGCGCACGGGGATGCGCGTGAGAAGGACCGGCGGGTCCAGGTTGGAGATGTGGTTGGAGAGGAAGATGGCGGGGTGGGCCGGGTCGTAAGGAGTATGCCAGACGGCTTCGACGCGGATGCCGGCGCAGCGCAGGCCGATGCGGGTGACGGTGAGCGCGGCGCGATAGAGAAACGCTACCTTGCCGGAGACGAGGGTCCACGGAATCGTGACGATGGCAACGGGGATGCCCAGGATGATCCAGATGGCGAGGAGGACGAGCGCCGGGAGCATCGGCTAGCTCTGGCGGGCTTTGAGGGCGGCGGGGAGTTTTTCGTAGATGCCGTCGAAGCCTCCGTTGGAGAGGATGGCAACGACGTCGCCGGAGGCGAGTTGCGGAACGATATTTGTCACAATGGCGGTGGCATTCTCAAGGAGCAAGGCCGGCTTGCCGGAGGCATTGACGGCGGCGACCACATTTTCCGGATGCAGGCGCTCGGGGGCGGGGATCTTTTCCGAGTGGAAGACGCTGGCGAGGATGACGCGGTCCGCTAGGGCGAGCGAGTCGACTAATTCCCTTTCGAAGACATTGCGGCGGAGGGTGTTGGAGCGGGGCTCGAGGACGGCCCAGAGGCGGCGGCCGGGATACGCAGAGCGCAGGGCGCGAAGGGTTTCGCGGATGGCGGTGGGGTGGTGCGCGAAGTCGTCGATGATGGTGATGCCGTCGATTTCGGCGCGGACTTCGAGGCGGCGGCGGACGCTTTGAAAGGTGGCGAGGGCTTCGATGATGGCCTCCGTGGGAACACCCTGGCCGGCGGCGAGGGCAGCGGCGGCGGTAGCGTTGAGGGCGTTGTGTTCGCCGGCCATGGGGAGGGACAACTCGGACCAGGGCTGGCCGTTGTGGAGGAGATGCCAGCGGCTTACGCCGTTGTCGAAGCGGAGATCGGTGATGTGCCAGGCGGAGTCGGGGGCGAATCCGTAACGGTCGACGGGACACATGGCGTGGCTGACACATTCGGTGACGTTCGCGTTGCCGTCGAAAGCGACGATGCGGCCGCGGCGGGGAACGAGATTGACGAGACGCCTGAAGGCGGTTTTGACGGCGGGCAGGTCCGCGTAGATGTCGGCGTGGTCGAACTCGACGTGCGTGAGGATGAGCGCGTCAGGGAAATAGTGCATGAACTTGGGGCCCTTATCGAAGAAGGCGGTGTCGTACTCATCGCCTTCGATGATGAAGGGGCGCCCCTTGCGGAGCTGGAAGCTGGTGCCAAAGTTTTCCGCGACGCCTCCGATGAGGAAGGATGGGGCGAGTTGCGAATTGGTGCGCGCGGCCACTTCGTAGATCCACGCGAGCATGCTGGTGGTGGTGGTTTTGCCGTGGGTTCCGGCGACAACCAGGGATTCGTGACCGGCAATGAATTCTTCGTGAAGAATGGCGGCGAGCGAGGTGAAGGGGATGCGCTGGTCCAGAACGTATTCGAGCTCAACATTGCCGCGCGACATGGCGTTGCCGATGATGACGAGGTCCGGCGCGGGCTGCAGATTTGCTTCCGCGAAGGGCTCGGCGACGGGGATGCCGAGGGTGCGGAGCAGGTCGGACATGGGCGGGTAGGCTGCCTGATCGGAGCCGGTGACGTGGTGTCCTTTGAGCTGGAGCAATCCGGCGAGCGAGGCCATGGCCGTGCCGCCAGCAAATCCGCCGCTTCCACCAGCCGCTGCGCCGCGCCAAATTCCCCCTCGGCGTTAATGATCTTCGACCGCTTCTCGCGCTCCGCCTCGGCCTGCTTCGCCATCGCCCGCAGCATCGACTCCGGCAGGTCCACCTGCTTCACCTCGACGCTCACCACCTTCACGCCCCACGGTTCGGTGCGCAGGTCGATGATGGTCTGGATCCGCTGGTTCAGAGCGTCGCGGTGCGACAGCAGCCCGTCCAGTTCTACCTCGCCCAGCACGCTCCGCAGCGTGGTCTGCGCAAACTGCGAGGTCTGGTAAACGTAGTTCGAAACTTCCACTACCGCCTTCGCCGGATCCATCACGCGCATCGTGATGACGGCATTGACTTTAATGGTGACATTGTCCTTCGTGATCACGTCCTGCGGCGGCACTTCCATCACTTCCTGCCGCAGCGAAACCCGCACAATCTGATCCAGTGGCCGGAATACGAAAATGAGCCCCGGGCCCTTCGGCGGAAGCTGAATGCGTCCCAGCCGGAAAATCACGCCGCGTTCGTACTCACGCAGAATTTTGATGCAGTTCAGGAGATAGAGGACAACGATCGCGACGATAACGAGAATGGGAATGCCTGGCATAAGTAGGGGCACCTTCCGCCCGGCTGTAATTGTACTGCCGCTCCGCCCGCGAAGCTGGCCAATTCTCAGGCCGAAACGTGCTCCCGTACCGTCTCCACCAACAGCTTTAGCCCGGAAACTGCCCGCACCCGTACCGTCTCGCCCGCCGCCACCGGCAGCGGCGATTCGGCCAGCCAAAGCTCCCCATGCACCAGAATTTGTCCCTCCGGCGCCAGCGCCTGCTGCGCCACGCCCATCGCGCCCACCAGTGCATCCGGGCCCACCATCTGTTTGTTGCGTCTCGCCCGCCAGGCGAGGCGTACCAGGAACGCAGTAATTCCTCCAAACGCCAGTCCCGCCGCCAGCGCCGTCCACAACTGCACCCGCATCTCGGGAATCGGCCCCGCCACCAGCGTCAGCAGTCCCAGCACCAGCGCCGCCGTGCCCGTCAGCGCCAGCACGCCGTGGCTCGGGAACTTCGCCTCCAGCACCATCAAAATCAGCGCGCACACAATCAGCGCCAGCGCCGTGTACCGCACCGGCAGCAAATTCAGCGAGAACAGCGCCAGCAGCACCATCAGCGTCCCCAGCGCCCCCGGAATAATCGTGCCCGGAATATGAAACTCCAGATAGATCAGCAGTGCGCCCGCGAGCAAAATCAGCACCGCCAAATTAGGATCCATCAGCCGGTCCATAATTTGCTCGCGCAGATTCGGCTCCACGCTCACCAGCGCTGCGCCCCGCGTATGCAGCACCTGCGTCGCCCCGTTGAACCGCTTCACCGTCCGCCCGTCCACTGCATCCAGCAGAGCCTGCGTGTTCGGCGCAATCACGTCCACCAGATTCAGCTTCTGCGCTTCGTTATCCGTATAGGCCTTCGAATTCGTCACCGCATCCTGCGCCGCGTCCACATTGCGCCCGCGCAGCGACACGTACGACCGCAGAAACGCCAGCGCATCGTTCAGAATCTTCTGCTTCATCACATCATCGACGCTGCCCACTTCCAGCACCGGATGCGCGGCACCCGCATTGGTCCCCGGCGCCATCGCCGCCACATCCGCCGACTCCATGATGAAGAACCCCGCCGACCCCGCGCGGCTCCCCGCGGGCGTCACATACACAATCACCGGCGCAGGCGACGCCAAAATATCCGACACCATCCCGCGCGTCGATTCCAGCAGCCCGCCGGGCGTATTCAACTCCACCAGCACCGCCTGCGCATGCAGTTCCGCCGCCCGGTCCAGCCCCCGCTTCAAATAATCCGCGCTGATCGGCTGGATGGTGTCATCCAGGTGCAGCACAACAACTTTGCCGTTCTGCGCTGCGGCTCTCCCCGGCAACACCAGACCGGCGAGACACATCAGCGCTACCGCTGGAAGGTTCACCGCTAACAGCCTCATCGCTAATAGTCGTACCGCTGCTCTTCGCACCGTTGGCCGCCTTTCCGCAGACCCCATCACCGCCAGCATTCCATCGCCAGCAGTCCATCGGTTAGCAGTGTCTCCGCTAACAGTTCCACCGCTAACAGTTCCACCGCTAACAGTTCCACCGCTTCCCCTAGGGGACAGCCCGCCGCTGCAGCGCCAACTGCATCCCCTTCGCATTTGCATTCGCGGGATCCACCTTGAGCGCCTCGTTCACATCCCCCGCCGCTGCCCCCAGCTGATTCGCCTGCATATCCAGCCGCGCCAGCACCAGATACGCCGGCACATTCGGCCGCAACCCAATCGATGCCTGCGCCTCCTGGCGCGCCGCCTCGGCATCGCCGTCGCGTTCGCGCACCGCTGCCAGCCCCGCATGCGCCTGCGCCGAAGACGTATCCGCCGCCAGCGCCGCGCGATACTCCCGTTCTGCCTCCAGCACCAAACCCCGCTGGAAGAACGTATCCCCATCCTTCACCAGCGCGGCCGCTCGCTGCGCTGCCGGCATCGACGCCAACCGCATCGCCTGCACCTGCTCCAGCTCAAACGCCGCCTGCCGGAACCCCGCCTCGCTGTACCCGCGCTTGATCCGCTCCAGCGGACCCTGCGCATCCGTGATCGCATGCCCCGGGTCGGGATTCGCCTTCGCCGCCCCCGGATCCTTCAGCTGCGTTGCAAATGCCTGCGCCTCCGCGTCTGACGGACGCAGCTTCAACACCTCATCCAGTTCCTGCAACGCCCCCGCCGCATCGTTCCGATGCGCCAGCGCGACTGCCAAATTAAAGTGGTAATCCGCATCCTTCGGATCTGCCGCAATCGCCTGCTGGAACAGCGCGCCCGCATCTTTCCCGCGCCGGCTCGCCGCCACGCCCTGGTTGTTCACCACCTCGGGCAGTGGCAGTCGCGTGCTCACAAATGCGAACGCATCCTCGGCCTCGCGGTAATTCCCGGTGTAAAAGCAAGCCAGCCCGCGATAAAAATCCGCCTGCAGGGCGTTCGGATCATCCTTCGGCAGCCGTCCCAGCGTGGGCGCCGCCTGCTCAAAATCCTGATTCGTGAAGTACGCCCGCCCCAACGCCAGCCATGCCGCCGCAAATCCCGGATCCAGCCGCACTGCCTCTTTCAAATGCTGAATCTGCAGCAGCGGCGACATCGCCACCAGTCCCTGGATGTAATCCTCGAACGCATCGCCATGCAGATTCTGGTCCGCCGCCAGAAACGTCCGCTCCTCTACCGCATACTCCGGATCCAGTTGCCGCGTCACTTGCCACGCCAGGCTGTTCAGCATGTCCAGCAAATGATCCAGGTCGCCCTGCTGCGCGATCCCCGCGCCCAGCTTCAGCGCGCTCACATCCAGCACCTGCGCGCTCGCCGCTAACTGATTGCCGGTGAGCGTGTAGTTGCCGAAAATTACATAGTCCGCATCCAGAGTCTGCGCAATCCGGATCGCCGTCGCCCGCGATGGCTGCAGATTCAGCGGCAGCCCCAAATGATCGAACGCGTATAACCGGTCGCCGCGGCTAATGGTTAGAAATCCCGCGGAGTTCAGCCGCCGGTTCAGAACGTCGGGAAACCCCTCGCTGATCCAGTCCAGCGTAGACACGCCCGTCCGGTTCTCAAACGGCAGCACCAGCAGCAATTTGTCGTGGACCTCAGCCGGCTCGGCGGCCTTGGCAGCCGCCGGCTCCTGCGCGCACGCAGCGGCCGCAAACAAAAGAACCACCAAAAGAGCGCGGAATCGAAAGAGAACCTGCACGACACCCCGATTATAAGTCGCGCCCTCTTCCGCCTGCTGTCCGGCTATTCGTCCTTGTCCTCGTGGTGATGATCGTGCTCGTGACCGTGATCTTGCGGATGCGAGTGCGTGGGTGTGCTCGTGCGAGTGCATGGTTCCCGGCGCGGGGGGAACACCGTATCTCTGCACCATTCCCCTGGCTTTCGAATTCCGCCGTCGCGAAACCTCTTCGTTCAACTCCCGCGAAGGATTATCCTTCTCTCATCCATCAAATCCCATGAAAGCCATCCGCTACCAAAGCTACGGTTCCCCCGACGATCTCCATCTCGAAGAGGCGCCCACGCCCGTCCCCGCTCCGAACGAAGTCCTCATCAAAGTCCGCGCCGCCTCCGTCAATCCCATCGACTGGCATTTCCTGCGCGGCACGCCGTACGGCATTCGCATGATGACCGGCCTCAGCAAACCCAAAAGCCAGGGCCTCGGCATGGACGTCGCCGGCGAAATCGTCGCCATGGGCAGCAAGGTCACCCGCTTCCGGATCAACGATCCGGTCTTCGGCACCGCGCGCGCATCGTTCGCCGAGTACGCCTGCGCTCCCGAGACGACCATCGTGCGCAAACCCGACGCCGTCACCTTTGCCCAGGCCGCGTCCATCCCCGTAGCCGGCGTCACTGCTCTCCAATGCCTGCGCGACAAGGCCCGCATTCAGGTCGGACAAAAACTCCTCGTCAACGGAGCCTCCGGCGGCGTCGGTACCTTTGCCGTCCAGCTCGGCATCCATAGCGGAGCCATCGTCACCGCCGTCTGCAGCACCCGCAATGCTGATATGGTCCAATCCCTGGGCGCACGCAACGTCATCGACTACACCCACCTGGATTTCACCCTGGGCGCGCAACGCTACGACGTCATCATCGACTGCATCGGCAACCACTCCCTCGCCGCCTGCCGCCGCGTCCTTACCCCCAAAGGCATGTATCTCATCGTCGGCGGTCCCGGCGGCCGCTGGATCGCCCCCATGGATCGCGTGCTCCGTGCCCGCCTGCTGTCCATGTTCGTCAGCCAGCACCTCGCTTTCCTCTCCGCAAAAATCACGCAGCGCGACCTCGACTTCATCGCCGGCCTCATCGCCTCAGGGAAGGTTACTCCGGTCATCGACCGCACCTACCCGCTCCCCCTCGTCCCCAGCGCTCTCCGCTATCTTGAAGAAGGCCACGCGCGCGGCAAAGTCGTGATTGTCGTCTAACATCGCTTTAACCATGTTTTGGATGTGCAGGAGCCTGCAGGAGTAAGAGTTTTGGCTGGCATAAGCCGCAGCGAGCAGATTACGGCCATCGCCGTCGGAATCGGCACGTATTTCCTCCTCGACCATTTCCGGCTCATCCCCTCTTCCTATTTTTACGGACGCCTCGCGGCGAAAGCGGGAGTCTTGCTCGGCGCGGGGATCGTCATGCTCGTCTGGCCGTTGATCGTCAGGAAAAGGGAATGACTCCGATGGACCGTCCGGCCACGATTTCAAACTGACCGATGTCAGGGACTATTTGACTCAGAAAGCTTCCTGGGGTACTCTCAACCCATGGCATTGTCTACCAAAAAGATAGACATACATCATACCGGCTCAGCTGCCCGGCCTCCATCCTCCTTTTCCCGCGTGTCCGCGCCCAAGCAATCAGCGCACTTTCCGCGCCCAGGGATATCTCGATGAACTCCTTACGTATCCGTGCTGTCGCCTATCTGCTCATCCTCCTCATCGGCCCCGTCCGCTATCTCCTCGCGAACCGCCTCACCTGCATCCATGAGGTCCTGGACACCCTCGCCTTCGCCTTTGGCGAAAGGGAATAGGCCGCCCACGGCCTCGAAGGGGCACGCCTTCAGCCGTGCCCTAAGCAGCTCGGTCCGTTTTCCTCTGAGCGCTCCGTGTCCTCTTGAGTGAATCTCCGCCCAAAAAGCACGCCTCTGCTCGCTGGTGCATCCGCACCCGACGCCCTTCAGCCCCAAACGCACCAACGGCCTTTCCGCGCGTCGTTCCCGCGTCCAGGCCGTTTGTTTTTTTCCCGTTGAGCGCTACTTGCCGGCTTCCAGCCCCTTAGCCGCATCCAGATGCTTTTGCAGCGTAGGCAGCGCCTGCTCCGCATACGACTTCAGCGCCGGATTCTCCGCGTCCCCGGCTTCTTTCTTGTACATCGCGATCGCCTTCGTGTGTCCGGCAATCATCTCCTGAATGAACCGCTTGTCGAACGCCGCGCCCTTCAGCTTTTGAAACGGGTCGATCATCACCTTATTGTGTTCCGAGTCGATTGCCGTCGGCATCGTCAGCTTCGCCTGCTGCGCCACCGTGGCCAGCGCCCCGTAATCGCTCGTGTGATCCGTCGACAGCATTGCCCCAAAGTCCTTCACGTTCTGAGCGTCCCCATTCGTCCCGGCCAGCTGCCCAAGGTTGGCTTCCACCATGTCGGTTTGCGCGGCAAAGTCCACAAACTGCTGATCGCGCATCGTCGCGCCTTTCTCATTCTTCTGCCCAAACACCGGCGCCGCGCACAGCGCCAGACAACATACAGTCGTAACCAAACGATTCATCGTGAGTTCCCTCCAGGGAAAATTGCTTCCTTCCCCTTGGATGCAACCCACACGCAAATAAGCATCCCGCCGCCGCAAAACCTGGCCACGCCCAACAAGGGCGCAACCAGGCGCACGCAGGAAAACGGGGGCCTCCATTCCGGCCAGCCGTTGGCAGAGGTGGTCCGACGCGCCAGGCGCCTCCGCCGTTGCTTTTGCAGTCGCTAAACGCCGGACGCTAACCGCAGCTTCCTCACCCCAGCTTCCACGGCTCCCGGTAAGGCCGCGTCAGCAAAGCGCTCGCGCCCGCATCATTGGCAATCGTTTCCGTCTGCGGATCCCACTCCAGCTTCCGCCCCACCAGCATCGAAATCAATCCCAGATGCCCTGGGATCGTCGAGTGATGCGCCGTCTCCACCGGCGTAATCGTCGGCTTCCGTGACCGCACGCTGTCGAGAAAATTCCGCCGGTGCTCGCTGGAAACAATCAGCTGCACCTTCCGCTCCGACTCCGGCAGCGACTCCTCTTTCACCCACTCCGGATTGGAAGCGTCAAACCCGCTCCGGTCCACCCATACCCAGCCATTCTTGCCAATCCACTTCGTCCCCATCGCAATCGCCGGCGATCCGCCCGCAATCGTCATCGTCACATCCACCGGATACCCCGTCACTTCCTTCCGGTAGAGGCACTCAATCGTGTATTTTGTCGCCGTATTCCAAACGGCGTTGGCAGCCGGAAATTCGCCGTGACCCTCCACCACCGACGGCCCGGTGCGATCGAACCCCATCCCCCAGTGCGCAATGTCGCCATGGTGCCCGATCCAGTCCATCAGCTGCCCGCCGCCCGTGTTGTAGTTCCACCGCCAGTTTTGATACACCCGCACCGCGATGTACGGCTCCATCTTCGACGGTCCCAGCCACCGGTCGTAGTCGAAATCCGCCGGCGGGTCCGACACCGCCAGATCCCACGCCGCCGTGCCCGGCACAATTTGCGAGGGATCCTTCGGCTTCTGCGGCAACGATGAAAGTCTTTCCATCAAGGCCGGCAGTGTGTTCGGGAAATCATGATGCCCGCCCGGCAATCCGACCTCAATGTGCGTCACATCGCCAATCATTCCGTTGCGCACAATCTCCGCGGCTTTATGGAACGAAGGCAGCGACCGCTGCCACGATCCCGTCTGCCACATCACGCCGTTCTTCTGGACCGCCTTCACAATCGCCTGCTGCTCGAAAATCGTCCGCGCCAGCGGCTTCTCGCCGTAGATATCCTTCTTCCGGTTCGCCGCTTCCGTCGCAATGACCGCGTGCCACTGATCCGGCACCGCAATCATGATCGCGTCGATATCCGTCCGCGCCAGCATCTCGCGATAATCGTGATAGCCCTTGCAGTCCTGATTGCCGTAGTGGCCGTTGATCGTATCGAGCGCGGCCTGCAGATGCCCTTTGTCCAAATCGCACGCCGCCACTACCTGGCAATCCGGCTGCGCCAGAAATGCCTGTGTATTCGCCGGGCCCATCATCCCCCAGCCGATCACGCCAATTGTGATGCGATCCGAAGCGGGAACATAGCCAGCCCGCGCCCAGCCGGTCCGTGCAACAAAAGCCGCCGCTCCAGCCGTCTGCAGAAAACGTCTCCGTGTAAACAACGAACCCGCGTCAGCGAGATGACCCGCCATCATGAACCCCCGAAAGCGCAGCATATTCGCCTCACAGTGGAAGGCGCCGCGACAATCCCCGGAAGCATAGCACCGAAAGGGTGCCCCATTTCTGCCGGCAGTTGGCAGAAGTGGGCAACGCGCAAAACGCGTCCGCGCTGGATCGTGCCTTTCCTGAGCGCTGATCGCTGACAACTGAGCGCTGGTGGCCTTTGCTGTTGCTCTTCCACACGCTAAACGCTACACGCTAGACGCTGCTCCAGGTTTTGTCCGCCGCATGGCAGAGCGTCTCGAGCGAACAATCCACGCACCGCGGCTTCCGCGCCACGCAAATCTGCCGCCCATGATGGATCAGCTCATGCGAAAACGCGATCCAGCGCTCCTGCGGAATCACCCGCATCAAATCCTCTTCCACTTTCTTTGGATCCTCGGCCCGCGTCAGCCCCAGCCGATGGCTCAGCCGGAGCACATGCGTATCCACCACCACGCCCACGGCGATTTTGAATGCAACCCCCAGCACCACATTGCCCGTCTTGCGCGCCACGCCCGGCAGCGTCAGCAACTCTTCCATCGTCTGCGGAACCACGCCGCCAAATTCCTCGACCAGCCGCGTCGCCGCGCCCGAAATCGACTTCGCCTTATTGTGATAAAAACCCGTCGACCGAATCTCTTCTTCAATCGCTACCAGCGAGGCATCCGCAAACGCCTGCGGGGTAGGGAACTTGCGAAACAGCGAAGGAGTCACCAAATTGACGCGCGCATCCGTGCACTGCGCCGACAAGATCGTCGCCACCAGCAACTCCCAAGGCGTCCGGTGCAGCAGCGCGCACTCCGCGTTGGGATAAGCCGCGCGCAACCGCCGCAGCAACTCCGCAATCCGTGCCGGATCCAACTCCAGCCCCGCCTCTTTTTTCGCAGCCGCCGCCTTCTTGCCCGGCGCAGCGGCCTTTTTCGGAATCCTCGTGCCCCGCGCCGCCGAACGCACCGCCTTCGTCGTGGATTTCTTTACGGTTTTCTCCGCCAGTTTCTTCGCCGCCTTCTTCGTAATCTTCTTTTGCGCCATGCCGAGAATTGTAGCGGTTCAGATTAGCGAATCACGTCGCCGTCACGTCTCACGAGTTCGCTGGAGTATGGTTCCTGGCTTTGTGTTACGGCACGACTTTAGTCGTGCCGTAACCGGCTGAGAATCCGCTGGGCTCTAGCCCCTGAGGGGGTTCTTCGATCACCTCAACCTAACGAGCCGCTCGACGGATTTCAGCCAGTGAACTGGCCACATGTGGCGAAAATTGGGAAGGTAATGCAGACCATTTCTTTTCGCAATGCCAGTTCTCATTCGCTGAGGCTATAATGCCGCAAGTGGTCTAGTGAATCGTTTGAGGAACTCCTCGGCTGCGCCGTCGCGAACCTCAGCGCAAGAGCGGAAATGGGGCAAAAGTGGTCGAGCAACGCGCAGTCCACATGTTCACGCGGTGCAGGGAAGCTTCGAGTCTTGCCACCCTTTTTTCGAGCGTCCTCGCCTGCCTCCTGTTGGCCGGACTCCTCACCACCGCGACCCTCGCCGCGCAGCAATCCACCCCCGCCGGGTCCGGCACGCTGCGCAACGCCGCGGGCCAACCTATCCCCGGCGCAACGGTGACGGCAGCAACGCCCGCGCGCCACCACCGCGACACAGCCGTCACCGGTCCCGACGGTCAATTCGTGATCCCCGGCCTCTTGCCCGGCGCCTACACCATCACCGTGCAACTCCCCGGCCTTCCCGCGACAGCCCCGCTCGCCATCATCATCACCAGCGGCACGCCTATCATCCTCACGCTCTCCGACCAGAACACCCTGACCCTCGTCGAGCCGCCGGCCCCCACGCCCGTCACTCCCAGCGCCAGCACATCCTCCGGCGCCACCGGCGGCGAAAAGCTCTCCAGTCAATCCGTCAGCCAGCTCCCCCTCAACGGCCGCGACTTCTCGACGCTCCTCCTGCTCGCCGCGGGCACCATGACGGATACAAACGGCGCCACCAACTTCACGCAGCAGTTCGCCATCAACGGCCAGCGCGGCGTCGAGGCCGCCTTCGCCATGGACGGCGCCGATATCAGCGACCCCGAGATGGGCGGCACGATCTTCACCAACTTCAATGTCGACGCCATTCAGGAGCTGCAGTCCAGCTCCGGCTGGATGCCCGCCGAGATCGGCCGCGGCGCTGCCGGCTTCACCAACATCGTCACCC
>Ga0206841_1154_pt1 | contig 13114 bp, 10 predicted proteins | sample Alteio_BWOrgCont_25_FD_152851 | JGI IMG/M metagenome (GOLD analysis project Ga0206841, IMG submission 152851) | Enriched cells from forest soil in Barre Woods Harvard Forest LTER site, Petersham, Massachusetts, United States -... | ecosystem: Environmental > Terrestrial > Soil > Temperate forest >... | reverse complement strand
GAACAAAAAGTTTAATGTATTGTGTAATATTTTTGATGTGATTTTACGGTGACGAATTAGAGGCTTTTAACTATAATTTATTGTCGTTTTACTCCGCCGGAACAAACTTTAAACAAACCGGGTTGCCTACCTGTAAACTGGTAACAACGGTAGTTGGCTTGCCTGTTGCCGGATCAAGGCGATAAACCAATACGTTGTCGCTATTTTGGTTGGCTACTACCAGGAATTTACCGCTTGGGTCTATCGCGAAATCGCGCGGACCTTTACCTAATGATGAGGTGCGTGATACAAAAGTCAGCGTTCCGTTATTTGGGTCGATAGCGTATTGTACTATGTCATTAGCATTGCCACGATTTGAAGCATACAGGAATTTACCATCAGGAGAAATTTTGATAGCAGCCGAGCCGATGTTGCCCTTCATTTCAGGCGTAAGCATGCTTAATGATTGTATTTGTTTCAGGTTGCCGCTATCATACGAGTATGTGTTGATAACGCCGCCTATTTCCTGCACCAGGTATAAGTATTTATCACCCTCAGAAAAAACCATGTGGCGCGGGCCATTACCAGCGGTAACACTTACAGAAGCAGGATCGGCGGGTGTAAGCGGTGGGGTTTTAGATGCTTTGTAACGCATGATGTTTACCTTGTCGGTACCCAGATCGGTATATAGCAGGTATTTCTCATTATCTGTTAATATAGCATTATGTACATGTGGCCCTTGTTGCCTGTCTTTAACAACGCTGCTGCCTGAATCCTGAATTAATTGTGATAATGGGGCAATAGAACCATCCTTATTAACCGGGAAAACCGCTAAGCTGCCACTGGTATAATTAGCTATAAATAAGTTACGTTGTTCTTTATCTTCCAAAATATGGCATGGATCAGCGCCCTGGGTTGGTTGCTTGTTGATGAATACCATTTTGCCTGTTTTGCCATCAAAAGTAAATGAGCTTACGCCACCTTGCGGACCTTCATTAACCGCGTATAAAAATTTATTATCTGCCGATGTGGTTACATATGATGGATTGGTAACATCGTCAATCTCATTTAAATAAGCCACCCTGCCTTTATCTTCATAAAAACGGTAAACATAAATGCCTTTGCTTGCGCCGGTAGTATAGGTGCCTATCACCAGATTAAAAGTTGAAGGAAGGGTTTTTTTATGCTGCGCGAAAGTCAAGACAGGGGATAGCAAGGCGATAATCAGCAATAATTTTTTCATGGAGATTGGATTTATAAGGCGCAAGTTAATAATTAGGCGCTAAAAGCAAAAAAGTTCAAAATGAAAAGCTTTTTAACTTTTCACCTTGAACTTTCAACGCTAAATATATCTTAAAATTATTACACCCGCTGTTTGTGTCCTAACAAGCAATTAATTGCCTGTGGGGAGACAGGCAACGGGTATGAGCGCTATTAGTGCAAATGCCAGGTGCCCAGTTAACTCACCCCGACTACGCTTCGCTGGTCGGCCCTCTCTTCGCCTTTGGCGGAAAGAGGGCGAAAAGTTTTAAATTGATTTTCCTAACGTTTTATTTTCCTTCCCCTCTTTCCGCGGAGCGAAGAGAGGGGAGATCAAGCGGCTTAGCGACGATCGGGTGAGTCAAATCGTAAGCAAGGTTACCCGTCAATGCCTAACGGCGATCAGGTAATGACGTGGGATTTATTTGATCAGATGTTTCAGTTGGATCACCTCTTTTTCGTCAAGGTATCTCCAACGACCACGGGTTAAGTCTTTTTTAGTAAGGCCTGCATAAATTACACGGTCAAGTTTTACAACCTCATAGCCCAGGTGTTCGAATATACGGCGCACAATGCGGTTTTTGCCGCTGTGAATCTGTATACCAATCTCACGTTTTGAACCACCGGTTACATATGAAATAGAATCTGGTTTAATTAAACCATCCTCTAACTCCAAACCGTACTGAATTTTGTTCATATCGCCCTGGGCTAAAGTTTTGTTCAGTTCAACCTGGTACAATTTAGTGATGTTGCTGCGTGGATGCGAAAGTTTGTCGGCAAGGTCACCATCATTGGTCATTAATAATAAACCAGTGGTGTTCCTGTCTAAACGGCCAATAGGATAAATACGTTCTCTGCTGGCTTTTTCAACCAGGTGCATTACGGTGCGGCGCTCCTGTGGATCTTCTGTTGTGGTGATGTAATCCTTTGGCTTGTTTAATAATACATAAACCATTTTCTCACGTTTCAACAGTTCGCCATTGTAACGGACCTCATCTTTTATCGGGTCAATTTTATGACCTAATTCGTTTATAACGATACCATTTACAGAAACTACACCCGCTTCGATCAGTTCATCAGCCTTACGACGTGAACAAATACCTGCATTGGCTATATAACGGTTCAAACGGATAAGGCCTGAATCGTCTTTTGGTTTCTCCTTGCGGCTACGCATGGTTTTAGCAGGCGCGTCCCTATCCGGAGTTATTTTATTGTATGATGATTTTGGTGATTTGCGGAATGGCTCACTTGTTGCGCCTTCGCGTTTTTTGAAAGTACCACCGGTTGAAGATTTTGGTGCGAATTTACGCTCGCCTGATCTTTCGCCTTCGGTACCTGTTTTTCTTTCGCCACCTTCGCTATCTCCTGTTGGCCTGCCTGAGTAAGATTTTTTGCGTGGAGAAGAGAACGGTTTTTTATCGCCGGCAGCATCGCCGCCAAAGCTTCTTTTCGGACGGTCGTCTGATGAACCAGCCCTGCCTGAATATGATTTATTGCGTGGTGCAGAGTATGGTTTTTTGTCACCTTCATCGCCACCAAAGCTTCTTTTTGGACGGTCGCTGCTGCTATCTGATGAACTTACCCTGCCAGAATATGGCTTACTGCGTCCTGCTGGTCTGTCGCCGCCATCACTTGGTCGGCCAGAATATGGTTTTTTGGGTGAGTAGCTCTTTTTTTCGCCGCCAGTAAAGCTGCTCTTGAAATCGCCGCCTTCACTTTTGCCTGCACCGGGTCTACTGCCTGCGGTTCTTCTTCTTTCGCCAGGGCGTTCTGATGCGCTTTCTTTTTTAGGAGGTTTGTTCCAATCTGTTTTGTCGGAACCTGATGATTTGCCTTTTGAGGCGGGTCTTTTTGGCCTGTCATCGGACTTGTTTGCCCTGTTTGATGATCTGCCCGGAGCGCTGTCGCGGCCGGTAGCTGGTCTCTTAAATGCCATAATTTTTTGTTTAGCGCTTTCGCAGCGTGAGGGTCAAAGTTACGATTTTTTAAACAATAATTTTATTTTTTTGTTGATGATCAGAATCTGCGTTTAAACGGTTTAAACAACGATTTTGGACGCTTTTTGAAGCCCCTAAAACACTAAGGTATTGGTAAGTATTTGATAATGTGATTAATATAAGTACCTTTGCGGCGAGTTTTCACTTACATAATAAATATGATAAAAACAGGAATGATTAAAAAACACCTAATTACGTGCTCCGTAATGTTCGTGCTGGTTATCATCTCCCGGTTTGCAATTAGTGATTCAGCGGTGTCAAAACCCATCAATATTGCAACTGAACACTCAACTAATTTTTTATTTACAAAAAACAGGCCATCTACCGATTACAACTTTGCCAATGAGGCATTGCCGGTAAATGATGCCCGAGTAAATACCAAGTTGAGGCACTCCATTAAGCAGCATAATTTTTTGTCGATACAATCAAACGTATTGCAGTTTAAAGCACAAAAGCTTTTTCCTATTATCGAGCCCATCCTCAGGATGTATGGTATCCCGGAAGATTTTAAGTACATCCCTTTAGTTGAATCGGGATTGTGCAGCGGTACATCGCCAAAAGGGGCAAGAGGTATCTGGCAGTTTATGCCTGGTACAGCCCGTACTTACGGTTTAAAAGTAGGCCACGGTGTTGATGAGCGGTTAAATGTACGTAAATCAACCATCGCAGCGTGCAAGTATATTAAAGAGCTTTATGGCGAATTTAATAGCTGGACCCTGGCGGCGGCGGCCTATAACAACGGAGAGATTAAATTACAAAAACAAATTACCAAGCAAAACGAGGACAATTATTTTCGTATGCATTTAAACCGCGAAACCGGTGTATATGTATACAACCTAATTGCCATGAAAGAGGTGATCAGTAAGCCTGTAAGTTATGGTTTTAAACCAATTTACGCGCATACGCAAACCTCGCAATTGCTGGCATATAATTAATTTGTAAAAAGATTACGGAGCACTTATCAGCCCGGTTCGCGCTAAGCGAATCGGGCTTTTTTTTGCGTATATTTGCGGATTAATTATTGAGTGAGTTAGCGGATGTGTGATTGAGTGATTTACAATATTTTATATCAATCAATTCATCACTAAAACACGCAATCAGTCCATCAGCAAATAAAAACAGGGAGCGATTTTTGTTGAGCAAAAAAATTAATTTAATCACTCAAACACTCATTCACTCCATCAAAAATATATGATTGAAAAAACAGTAGATCTGGGCGAGCAAAGTGAAGTTGAAGTTTACGGGGCCCGGGTGCATAACTTAAAAAATATTGATGTTTCTTTTCCGCGCAATCAGCTGGTGGTAATTACCGGGTTGAGTGGCAGCGGAAAATCGTCGTTGGCCTTTGATACTATTTATGCCGAAGGACAGCGCCGTTATATGGAAACATTTTCGGCTTACTCCCGCCAGTTTATGGGCGGCATGGAACGCCCGGATGTGGATAAGGTTTCAGGCCTGAGTCCGGTTATCGCTATTGAGCAAAAAACAACCAGCAAAAACCCAAGATCCACTGTCGGTACTATCACCGAGATATATGATTTTATGCGCTTACTTTTCGCCCGTACCGGCGAGGCATTTTCGTATGAAACCGGCGAGAAAATGGAACGTATGTCTGAAGATCAGATATTAAAAACCATTTACGAACGCTTTGATGGTCAGCCTATAAATATTTTAGCCCCGGTAGTTAAAGCCCGTAAAGGCCATTACCGCGAATTGTTTGAGCAAATACGTAAACAAGGTTATTTAAAGGTTTGGATCGATGGCGCGATTGCCGATGTTGAGCCCAAAATGCAGGTGGACCGTTACAAGATTCACGACATTGATATTGTGGTTGACCGATTGCAGGTGAGCGACGAAAATAGCAAGCGTTTATACACCTCTATACAAGCGGCATTAAAAATATCAAAAGGCATCATCAGGATTGGCGATAAGGATAACAATGTTGCCTATTTCAGTAAGTTTTTGATGGACCCCGTTTCGGGAATTTCTTATGATGAGCCTCAGCCAAACACATTCTCATTCAACTCGCCTTATGGCGCTTGCGAAAAGTGTAACGGACTGGGTTATATTTTTGAGATTGATGAGGCCTCGGTAATCCCTAACCCAAAACTGAGTATCCTGAATGGTGGTTTGGCACCGTTGGGTGAATTCCGCGAGACATGGATCTTCCAGGTGTTAAAAGCATTGGCTAAAAAATATGAGTTTAGTTTATCTGTGCCGATTGAGAAATTGGAAAGAGAAAAACTCGACATTATCCTGAACGGTACGCCTGAAATGATCACCGTTGCTGTTGAGTACAACAAGTGGAATGTTCAAAGCTATCAAATCACTTTCGACGGTGTTATCCGTATGCTGGAAGAACAGCAGGAGCGCCGCAGTGATGAGGGTATGGATGACATGGAAAATTACCGTGTACTTAAAACCTGCCCGGTATGTGAGGGTGCCCGACTTAAAAAAGAATCGCTGCACTTTAAGGTGGATGGCAAGAATATCTTCGAACTGGCTACCATGGATATTAATGACCTGCAGGATTGGTTCAATAATCTTGAAGATCGTTTAACAGAGCGCCAGAATGTTATCGCCAAAGAAATATTAAAAGAGATCCGTGCCCGTATTGTGTTTTTGCTGGATGTTGGCTTGAGTTATTTAACGCTTGATCGCACGGCCAAAACATTATCGGGTGGCGAAGCACAGCGTATCAGGCTGGCTACGCAGATCGGTTCGCAGTTAATGAATGTAATGTACATTTTGGATGAGCCGAGTATCGGCCTTCACCAACGTGATAATGCCAGGCTTATCACCGCACTAAAAAACCTGCGCGATTTGGGTAATACCGTTTTGGTGGTTGAGCATGATAAGGACATGATACTGGAAGCTGACCATGTGATTGACATGGGCCCGGCAGCCGGCGTACATGGCGGACAAATCGTCGCGCAGGGCACACCTGCCGAATTAATGAAGGTGCACACCCTTACAACGTCATACATTAACGGTGAGCGCGAGATCGCAATCCCTGAAAAAAGGCGTGAGGGCAATGGCAAGATGCTTAGCCTGAAAAAAGCAACCGGGCATAACCTTAAAAAGGTAAGTGTTGATTTTCCTTTAGGTAAGATGATCGGTATAACCGGGGTATCGGGCAGCGGTAAATCAAGCTTGATAACTGAAACCTTATATCCTGTTTTAAATCACCATTTCTTCAGGGCTAAAAAGCATCCTTTGCCTTATGATAAAATTGAGGGATTGGAACATATTGATAAGGTAATTGAGATAGATCAGACACCGATTGGCCGTACACCGCGTTCAAACCCGGCTACTTATACCGGTGTGTTTTCTGATATCAGGAATTTATTTGTGGCTTTGCCGGAATCGCGCATCCGTGGTTATAAACCTGGTCGTTTTTCCTTCAACGTAAAAGGCGGCAGATGCGAAACTTGCCAGGGCGCAGGTATGAAGGTAATAGAAATGAACTTTTTGCCCGATGTGCAAGTGCCTTGTGAGGAGTGCGGCGGCAGAAGATATAATCGTGAAACTTTGGAAGTACGCTACCGTGGCAAATCCATCAGCGATGTGCTGGACATGAGTATTGAGGATGCCACACCATTTTTTGAGCATATCCCGGCTATCTACCGAAAAGTGAAAACTTTGCTGGATGTTGGTTTGGGCTATATTCGTTTAGGACAGGCATCAACCACTCTGTCAGGTGGTGAAGCGCAACGTGTTAAGCTGGCAACCGAACTATCCAAAAAAGATACTGGTAATACCTTTTATATTTTAGATGAACCAACAACGGGTTTGCATTTCGAAGATATTAACGTGTTGTTGGGTGTACTAAATCAATTAGTTGATAAAGGGAATACGGTTTTAGTTATAGAGCATAACCTGGATGTAATTAAAACAGTTGACCATGTGATTGACCTTGGTCCTGAAGGCGGCTCTGGTGGTGGTAGAATACTATTCAGCGGTACGCCTGAAGGCTTGTGTAAGGTGAAAGAGAGCTTTACCGGCCAGTTTTTGAAAAAGGAAATGGGGATAAAATAACCCTGTTTTTATTATTGATTATTCATTTTTTTCATAGCGTTCGCTAATTAACTAAATATTTAGTTAATTAGCGAACCTAAATATTTCAGTATGAAAAAGATAATTTTGCTTGTTATCAGCGTTGCTTCTCTATCGCCCGTTTTTGCACAGAATAACGAACTCAAGGCCTATAAATCTTTAACCAGGAAAGCTGATTCCTTATATCTCGCCAAAGATTATAAAAACTCCGCCCTTACATTTTCAAATGCATTTAAATGGTATCATAATCTGGCTACAGCCAGAGACCGTTATGATGCTGCCTGTTCATGGTCGCAGGCCAACTACCCGGATAGTGCTTTTAGTAATTTGCAATTAATTGCATCTAATGGCAGCTATACCGGTTACGATCATATTATTGTAGATGCAGATCTGAATAGTTTACATGAAGATAAGCGCTGGGCACCTTTATTGGTCATCATACAAAAAAACAAAGACAAGGCTGAAGCAAACTACAACAAGCCACTGACGAGGGAGTTAGATAGCATTTATGATTCTGACCAGAGTGGCAGGCAGCAAATTCAGGCAATTGAAAATAAATACGGCGATAATTCAAAAGAGATGAATGCCTTATGGGCTGCTATGAGTAAAAGCGATAGCATCAACCTTATAAAAGTTGAAGCTGTTTTAAATAAATATGGCTGGGTGGGGCCGGAGGTAGTTGGAAGTAAAGGGAATGCTACCCTGTTTTTAGTTATACAGCATGCAGATAGTTTAACAAGGGACAAATATTTGCCAACGATGCGTGCCGCGGTTAAAAATGGTAAAGCTCAAGCTTCTCAGCTTGCTTTAATGGAAGATAGATCGGCATTGGAGCATGGCAAAAAGCAAATTTATGGCAGCCAGATTGCATACGATAATAAAACAGGCAAGTACCATATTTCTCCTATAGAGGATGAACCAAATGTTGATAAGCGAAGGGCAGAAGTAGGTTTAGATCCATTAGAGGAATATGCTAAACAGTGGAGTATTGATTATAAGTTGCCTGCGCAGTAAATATTATTGTTTTGTCAATAACTCAACTTGATTTAAAAAGTCTTCTACAGGTTTTAGCAGTGGTTCAACAGATTCTTTATTAAAATCATACATATCACCGTAGTCACCTTTCTGTCGCCAGTCCATCAGGTCAGAATAAAGCTTGCCAAAATCTTTCGATATTAATCCGGTTTTAATAAAGTGTAAATTAAATTGCGTTTTTAAACCTGAATGTGTTTGTGTAGCAATATCGTTTTTTAGAAGTAAAGCAGATACTGCATAATAACAAGTATAATACAAGCGATTTATACAACTGTTCCAACTTTTGTTTGATGCAAGAAGTTTAGCGTCGTTGAAAGATTCCTGTGCTTTGTTTAAACGATAATTAATATAATCAGCTTTGTAATCACTCACAGTATAATTCCGTTTTGTTCAACGGCCTTATATAAAGGGGTTGATGATAACATTGTTTTCCAATACTTAATATCATAAACAAATGTTGATATAGCTTCACCTGTTTCTAATTCTATATCATATAAGTTATGCCTAAATAATTGTTCATCTTTAATTGTATTTACAGGCTTATCAATCAATATTAAAATATCCCAGTCGGAATCTTTTTTAAAATGTCCTGTTGCTCTCGAGCCAAATAAAATTGCAGTCGCCAGGGGGTCTATCTTTTTGATAGATTCCTTTATTTTTTTAAGAACTGAATTATTTAAAGGTGACATATGCTTTAAACAAATTTAAGTAATATTAACATACTTATAAAATAAAACAAAAAGCATAAATCATAAATCATAACTTTATGCAATATGCTACCGTTACTCACATCCCCTCAAATTCGCGAAGCTGACGCTTATACTATCGCTAATGAACCCATAAGTTCTGTTAATTTAATGGAACGGGCAGCTAAGGCTTTTGTGGGTTGGTTTGTGAATCATTTCCCGGATAAAAAGCAAGCCATTTCTATTTATTGTGGTACTGGTAATAATGGTGGTGATGGTTTAGCCATCGCGCGTATATTGCATGGGCATCATTATAAATTGGTAAACATCAAAGTCACCCGGTTTTCTGATAAAGCGTCTGACGATTTTAATGTCAACCTGAAAAAGCTGCAAAGTACTATCACAGTAATGGAAATTAAACCGGGAGATGATTTTCCTGATGAAGATAGTCCGGTTTTAATTGATGCTATGCTGGGCAGCGGTTTAAATAAACCCTTGCATGGCGATTACGAAAGATTAGTAAAGCATCTAAATTCACTGGAGAAAACGGTTGTGGCTGTTGATATCCCTACCGGTTTCTTCTCGGAAGGCGAAACTAAGCCGGATAGCACGGTATTAAAAGCTAAACTGGTTATTACCTTCCAACAACCTAAAATCAACTTCCTGTTGCCGGAATCAGGGCCTGTAATGGAATGTTGGGAAGCGGTTAATATTGGGATTGATGACAAGTTTGTGCAGTCGCTGGATTCACCGTATCGGTTTATAACTGAAAAAGACATCAGGCAACTGATGAAACCGCGCCATAAATTTAGCAATAAAGGAACTTTCGGCCATGCACTTATTGTGGCTGGCCAGGCTAAAACTATGGGTGCGGCTTTACTTTGTTCATCCGCTTGCGCACATGCTGGAGCCGGTTTGACTACAGCTTGTGTGCCTGAAAGTGGGCTGACCGCGCTAAATAGTTATCTGCCCGAAATTATGGCTGTAGTAAGGGAAGGAAATGATTTGCCAGAGATTAGTTGGGATAAATTTAGCACGATGGGCATTGGTCCGGGGTTAGGTAACGATGAGAATTCGCTCAACCTAATTTGCGATATTTTAACCAATTATAAAAAGCCCATTGTTATTGATGCCGATGCGCTGAATATTCTTGCGGAGCATAAGCAACTTTGGACTATGATAGCCGAAGGCAGCATTATAACACCACATATGAAAGAGTTTGACCGTTTGTTTGGTGAAAGCAACAGTTGGTGGCAACGTTTACAAACCGCTATTGAAAAAGCTAAAGAACATAAAATATGTATCGTGCTCAAAAACGATTATACGATAACTGCTACACCGGATGGTAAGGCTTATTTTAATTCGACAAGTAATGCTGCTATGGCCAGTGGTGGGATGGGCGATGCGCTCACAGGGATAATTACAGCTTTATTGGCTCAGAAATATTCATCGCAGGATGCCTGTATTATTGGTACTTATATACATGGGAAGGCTGGGGACGAACTGGCTTTACCTAATCGGATGCATGTGGTATTGCCGGGTAAATTGATTGGTCAACTGCCTATAACGATAGCGAAATTTACGGCATGAAAAAAGGGTTGTCAGTATCAAACAACCCTTTTTTATTAACTATTAACTGATCTTATAAAGAACTAAATACTCGATGTTAGTGTACATAAGACGCTAAGAGCATCCTATTAGTTACAAAAACGACGAATAAAGTTTATTGTTTTATTGAAGTAAGTTTTTTTACCTGTAAAAAGGTGTTTTTAACATAAATTTAACAATCTGAAAGATGTGTTTCAGGGTTAAAGGTTGCCGATAACCATCATCTGGTCCATTGTTGGGTTAATGCTGCCGCCCCTTGGTTCAAGGGTTACTGCAAATGCCTGAGCTACCGGTACCGACTTCATTTCCTTCATTAAAGAATTATCAGCAGCATCTTTATCGAAAACACCTAAACTAACCGGTGTTTTACCTACTATAGCCCAAAGCTGGTATTGGTGTTCCTTGTCATTCGCTGGCATTTTCAGGTCGGCCATATCTATTATAACCTTCTTTTTAGCCGGGCTAAATGCTACCAGCATTAATCCATTAGGTAAGTGGGCTGTTCCTTTTAGTTTGATAACTTTAAAAGATGTATCACGGTAAACACTCAGTTGGTGGTCCATAAAATTAACCGTTGAACTGAACTTTTGATTAGTGGAATTTAAAGCGATTAGTTGCGTATTGGCATTTTGTAATTTATTGTAAACACTAAATAAGGCTACAACACTTGCTATTAATAAAGCAAAGCAAGCGGCAAATGCATATTTATAAAAACCATTAGCCTTTGGTGCAGGCATAGCAATAACATTTTCCTTAACAGGTTGTGGGTGTTTGGTTGGGAAATTGTTATCATCCCCAAAATTGGTAAGCAGGCTGTTTAATACTCTATCACGTAATTGTGCTGGTGGTTCTACAGCATTTGCTGCAGCAAATAATTCCATTGAACGCTCTATCTCATCCAACTCGGCTTTAATAGCCGGATGTTGGGATGCCATCTCCTCCACATGCAACTTTTCGCTTGAGGTTACATCCCCCAGAACGTAAAGTTCCAATATCCCTGATTCAATATATGCTTTAATGTCTTCCACTTTCAAACTTTCAATTAAAATGTTTTCTGAGTTGTTGTATTGCCATTCTTAAGCGGGTTTTAATGGTTCCCAATGGTATGCCTAATTCGTCGGCGGCTTCCACATGGGTGTAACCCTTAAAGTAAACCAATTCAAGAATTTCTTTCTGGTCGGCTTTTAGCGTTTGCACTAAATCCTTAATACCAAGCAACTCAGGTTTGTAAACTGTGTTTCTTTGTTCGTCTATGAAAGTTACGTTAATTTCAAGTTCTTGGTTTTTGTTCTGGTTCTTAAAATCCTTTGAGCGGAGTTTATCAATAGCCAGGTTTCGGGCAATATTTACCATCCATGTAAATAAGCGCCCCTTTTCTGTGCTATAACTGGCAAAAGAGTGCCATATTTTTACAAAAGTCTCTTGTAAAACATCTTCTGCCACGGCAGTGTCAACAATAATGCGGGATATAACTCCATACAACGAAGAGGAATACATATCATATAATGCTTCCACCGCGATTTTTTCGTGGCGCCTTAGTGCAAGCACTAATTCCTCTTCCGATAGTGATATTTTACTTTTGTTGCTCAACTTCGAAGTGAAGATATGAAGAATTATCAGATTTCAAACAGATGTTTTTCAGCATGGTATGATGAACGAACTAATGGCCCGCTCTCTACATATCTAAAACCCTTATCAAGGCCAATTTGTTTGTAAAAGCTGAATTGGTCCGGATGAATCCAATCAATCACGGGGTGATGGTTGCGTGTTGGCTGTAGATACTGGCCTAAAGTCAATATCTGTACACCTGCGTTCAACAGATCGTCCATCGCCTCCAAAACATCCTCTTCCTTTTCGCCCAAGCCAAGCATAATGCCCGATTTTGTACGCAAGCCCGATTTTGATATGCGGTTAAGGGCTTCCAAACTACGATCGTATTTAGCCTGGATACGCACTTCTTTGGTTAAGCGGCGAACGGTCTCTAAATTATGTGAAACTACTTCCGGCCTAACTTCAAGCACGCGGTCAAGGTTTTCCCAAACGCCTCTAAAATCAGGTAATAATGTTTCTAAAGTAGTTTCAGGGCTTTCCCTGCGTATAGCGTTAATGGTTTCGGCCCAAATAATAGAGCCCCCATCTTTTAAATCATCTCTATCTACTGATGTGATTACGCAGTGTTTTACCTGCATCAACTTAACCGAGTTTGCTACGCGGGTAGGTTCATCCAGGTCAACAGCCAAAGGCCTGCCGGTTGCTACCGCGCAAAACGAGCATGAACGGGTACATATATTACCCAATATCATAAACGTAGCCGTGCCTGCGCCCCAGCATTCGCCCATATTTGGGCAATTACCGCTTTCGCAAATCGTGTGCAGCTTGTGTGTATCAACCAAACTACGAACCTGTGCATACTCTTTTCCTACAGGAAGCTTAACCCTAAGCCAATCGGGCTTGCGGTTAACCGGCTGTGCAGGAATTACTGGCAGATCAATC
>Ga0206841_1153_pt1 | contig 13144 bp, 9 predicted proteins | sample Alteio_BWOrgCont_25_FD_152851 | JGI IMG/M metagenome (GOLD analysis project Ga0206841, IMG submission 152851) | Enriched cells from forest soil in Barre Woods Harvard Forest LTER site, Petersham, Massachusetts, United States -... | ecosystem: Environmental > Terrestrial > Soil > Temperate forest > O... | reverse complement strand
GTAAGGGCATTACCAAAAATTGTAGAAAAGCACCCGGATGTAATGTACGTGGTATTGGGTAATACGCATCCGGGGGTTATAAAAAATTCAGGCGAGGAATACCGTGATCATTTAAAAACATTGGCGGCGCAATTAGGGGTATCACAAAATTTAAGCTTCATCAATAAGTTTGTAACCGAAGAAGAACTGATACACTATTTGACCGCTTGCGAAATATATGTTACACCTTATCTTAATGAGGCACAAATCACCAGCGGCACCTTATCTTATGCTGTTGGCGCAGGCGCGGCTGTGGTTTCAACACCTTACTGGCATGCTACGGAGTTGTTAGCGCACAACCGCGGCAGGTTGTTTGACTTTAAAAATTCGGAAGAACTGGCAGACAGCGTTATTGAATTATTGGATGATGATGAATTGCTGGCCGAACTAAAAGAAAACGCCTACGAATATGGCCTGCACCTGCGCTGGCCGGTAATAGGTTCGGAATATATAAAGGTTGCACAGGAGGCCTGCTTTGACCATGACTTCAGGGACAAGATATTAAAAAACAGCATTGTTGACCCTGAGATCATGCCCAAATTCAGCCTGACGCATGTATTGCGCTTAACTGATGACACCGGTATTGTTCAACATGCCAAATATGGCATACCCAACCTGAAAGAAGGATATTGTTTAGATGATAACGCGCGGGCTTTAATTATGGCTTTAATGGCCTATGAACGTAATAACAGCAAGGATGCTTTTGAGCTTTTGCCGGTTTATCTAAGCTACATCCATTATATGCAAACGGAAGATGGCAATTTCCGTAATTTTTTAAGTTTTAACAGGCAATATTTAGATGAAGTAGGTTCGGAAGATTCATTTGGACGCACCATATGGGCATTGGGGTACTTAATAGGCTGTACTTCAAGCAACTCCTATCGCGAATTTGCTACCGAGATATTTCATAGATCGTTCCCGCACTTTAAAGCCTTACATCATTTACGGGGCATGGCAAATACTGTTATTGGTATTTGCCTATATCTAAGCGTATTTCCCACAGATGAGGGAATGGTTAACGAAATGATCCGGCTAACGCAATTATTGGTCGATGCCTACGAAACCGCACATGCCGAAGACTGGGATTGGTTTGAAGAAAAAATGACCTATGATAATGCCATACTTCCGCTGGCTTTATTACACTCGTGCGAAATAACAGGGAACGAAAAAGTTAAAAAAATAGCCTTAAAAACAATGGCGTTTTTAGATAAGCTGACTTTATCTAACGGCTACCTGAGCCCGGTAGGTAATGACGGATGGCATTACCGCGGAGGCGTGTTCCCGACATTTGACCAGCAGGCTATTGAAACGATGGCCATGGTAATGATGCATTTCCAGGCCTATCAAACGTTCCGCAGGCCGGAATATATTGAAAAGATGTTTTTATGCTACCGCTGGTTTTTGGGCGAAAATACCTTGCGCGCTCCCTTATATGACCATGAAACAAAAGGCTGCTGCGACGGGTTACTGCCAACAGGTATAAACCGTAACCAGGGAGCGGAAAGTACGTTAGCTTATTTAATATCGCACCTAACCGTATTAAAAGCGTTTGAACTGGAATACGAATACAATAAGGTAACTACCAAATTGCTTGAAACGGCCAGATGAAAGTAGCGGTATTATCGCCTGTTGCCTGGCGTACGCCGCCACGGCATTACGGCCCGTGGGAACAGGTAGCATCAAATATAGCCGATGGCTTAATTAAACGGGGTATTGAGGTAACGCTTTTCGCTACCGGCGATTCGATTACCGCTGGAAAACTTGAATCAGTTTGCGCCCGGGGGTATGAAGAAGACCGTACACAGGATGCTAAGGTGCTGGAGTGTTTGCACGTTAGTAATCTATTGGAAAAAGCAGGAGATTTTGACCTGATCCACAACAACTTTGATTTTTTGCCGCTTACCTATTCCCGGCTGATAAAAACACCGGTTATAACCACCATACATGGTTTTTCGTCACAAAAGATAATCCCAGTTTATAAAAAGTACAATTCGACAGGGCATTATGTGTCCATTAGTAATTCAGACAGAAGCCCTGAGTTGAATTACCTTGCTACTGTTTACAATGGTTTGGATACAAAGGATTTTACGTTTAATCCTCAGCCGGATGATTACCTGCTATATTTTGGCCGTATCCATCCCGATAAAGGTACGGCCGAGGCCATTGAGATCGCCAAAAAAAGTAACCGAAAGCTATTAATAGCAGGGATTATACAGGATGAAAATTATTTTAAAGAGAAAATTGAACCACAACTCAATGACCAAATTGAATATATTGGCAGCGCCGTACCTGAAAAACGAAACACATTATTAGGTAATGCCCTTGCACTGCTACATCCCATAAATTTTAACGAGCCTTTTGGTTTAAGCGTTGCCGAGGCCATGCTTTGCGGCACACCGGTAATAGCCTTTAACCGTGGCTCCATGCCCGAATTAATTGAGCACGAAGAAACCGGTTTTTTAGTAAATACCGTTGATGAAGCTGCTGATGCAGTTGATCAAATTAAAAATATAAGCCGCGAAAAATGCTGCACCTGGGCCACTGCGCAGTTTTCATGCGATAAGATGGTGGATGATTATTTAAGGCTTTATAAGCAAATACTGGCATCAGGCGCTTAATTCGATATCTTGCCGGTCACCATCGTGGTTATGCCGCTGTTCGTCGTTCTCTGTTGATGAATCCTCCAGTTGCTGCTGATGGTCATAATTAATCAATGGCCGCAATTTGGTTTCAGATGGCATGGTATAAATATCTTCTGTTAACTCTTCCGTTTGATATCTCGGAATTTCAACTTCTCGGGCATATTTATAACCCAGCCGCTTGTTTTCTTCTTCAATAAACTCAAACAGATCGCCCAGGCAATTATAAACCGACTGCAAGTATTTGTAATTTGTTGAAGTGAGGCTTTTTCCTAAATCCTCCGGTCCTTTGCCGGGTTCGCAAAAGTTAAGCTTCTTGATTACCCCGTTAACTAATTCAACCTCAAATTTGCCTTCGTTATGCCAGGTCAGGTTATTTTTTATTTCTCTAAAGTGATCCATTTTGTAGTTTTCCTTTCATATAATATCCGTTATAATAACCACAGTATTAACTTGGTAGGGGTTAACTATCAATTACAATGCTTATGCCAAAGTATCAAATAACTTAAAATATAGCCTGTGATTGCAAGAAAGCAATTAATTTGATACTATAGCCATCCGGGAACGCATAAAGGGATATATTGATGTATGTTTTTTAATACAGGCGAGGTGAAAATCTGCTGAGTTTTATTGATGTATTCTTACGGATGGGCGAACGGTTATTCGTCATTAATGGATGCTTAACTTACTTTGAAACTACCTCTTCCTTAGCTGTAACATGCTTCTTTTTGGCTGCTTTCTGCTGTTTTCCCTCTTCTATCAGCTTATTGATCAAATCATTCATATCTATCTCGGCAAATGAAGTGGAGTAATCTGAAAGTCCGTAAGGAATAACGAGCTTACCATTATTAACGATAGAGCCGCATGAATAAATAACGTTGGGTACATAGCCCTCGCGCTCTTCACTGTTGGGGATAAGCAACGGCTCGCTTAAGCGGCCTATTTCAACTGCCGGGTCATCCAGTTTAAGAAGGCTTGCGCCCAGCACATAACGCCGCATCGGGCCAACACCGTGGGTGATCACTATCCAGCCCTGTTCTGTTTCAATAGGCGAACCGCAATTACCTATTTGTATAAATTCCCAGGTAAATTTGGGTTGCTGCAATAAAATAGGTTTTTCCCAAATATTAATTTTGTCCGAATACATGATGTAGTTATTACAACCATCAATACGGGATATCATTACATATTTGCCATTTATTTTACGCGGGAAAAGGGCCAGGTTTTTGTTTTGCGCGCCCGCGCCATATAGCGGCATGATCTTAAAATTATAAAAATCGTTAGTTTGCAGCAGCTTGGGCATTATCAATGCGCCGTCATAGGCTGTATAGGTAGCATAATAAATGCTGCTACCATCATCAGCTTTAAACTCAACAAAACGGGCATCTTCAATACCTTTGCGTTCATATTCAGATATCGGGAAAATTACCCTGTCGGATATATCGGTATCCAGCGAAAAGACAATTTCATAGTACGAATCGGCCAGCCATAGCACCTTGTCATACTCAAGCTTCTTTAAGTCGCTTTCCTGTCCTTTTTGCGAGTCAAGAATGATACGGCGCAAATTTGAATACTCAAAATGATGGTCGAGCTTTGATTCCAGTTCCTCCAGTACAGCAATATTTATCTGGGTGATGGCAGCTTTATCAAAAAAAAGCTTCTTATTGTATACCGCGTTGCGTACAATTTCGGCCTCATCAATATAGTTACCGGCAGGTAATACGGTAATGTTGTTATACTTATCGAACAAAGCCCGACGGAACGTAATGGACGAAATATGTCCCTCGCCTACCGCCCTGAAACTCATGATCACCCGGCGCTGACCTTCCTGTAATTCCGTTTGGTCGGGATCCTGTATTATTGATGGGTTAAAAAACGCGGCCGATTCAATAGAATACTCATGTGTAAAATACGAGCCTATAAGCAGCTTTCGGTAAACGGTCAAAGTGTCAAAATCAATATCCAGCTCGGCAAAAAGTGGCTTTAACTTACTGCAATGGCGGTTTAAAACACGGGTTATATTTCTGTGGCGCTTGGAGTATTCCTGTAGCAAAGGCGAAATAATGCTAAAAGCGTCTTCCTCGCTTATACCCATTACACGCTGGATAACCTCTTTTGCGCGGTCGTTCCCATTAAAAAAGAACCTGGCTATAACACGTTTGGGATCTGGATTTACTCTTATAGGTTTTCGCTCAACAGAAAGTCTCATATTAACGGATACGTTTATGTAGTAACAGTAAGTTGAGGTAATTGATTTGGATAATTTAATTTTGGTTGCAGTGGGTTGTAAATGTTGCAGAAGTCGTAGTTGTTGCTTATTTGTTTTAACACCTTCAACCACTACAACATTTACAACTAAACTATATCATCTTATTCCTCTTAATTAAATATGATTTTAGCAAATTATTATATCCCTCCTGAATGGGGGCATCGATAATATCTATGCGATATTGGGCGCACTTTAGTTCCAACTCATGACGATATTGGGCTAAGGAGGTGCGATATGATTCGCGTATTTTACCCGGATGAACTTTTACCTCATCGCCGCTTTCCATATCTATAAAATGGTGAGGACGGTTATCAAAGCCCAGGTCGAACTCTTTGTGTTTATCATTCACATTAAAAATGATCACCTCGTGTTTGTTATATTTCAGGTGCTGAATCGCTGCAAATAACGCGGTCAGTTTCTCGGGGTTCATATTATTCTCCAGCATATCGCTAAAAATAATGATCATGGAGCGTTGGTGGACCTCCTGGGCGACATGGTGCAATACATCTGTAATATTGGTAACTGTATTTTCTTTCGGATTTAGATAGGCTTTCTCTAATTCGGCATATAAATAAAACAGGTGGCTTGTAGTAGATTTCACACCGCTTATCCAGTCTATCTTATCCGAAAAAAGGGTTAATCCAAACGCGTCGCGCTGCTTTTTAAACAGGTACATTAATGACGCGATAGCATATATTGAATATTGCAGTTTATTTATTCCTTTATTCGGAAAATTCATGGATGATGAAGTATCCAATACTAACTGGCAACGCAGGTTTGTTTCTTCTTCAAATTGTTTAACAAACAACTTTTCGGTACGGGCCAGCAGCTTCCAGTCGATATTTTTTATCGATTCGCCGTTATTGTACAGCCTATGCTCGGTAAATTCGGATGAAAAACCATGAAACGGGCTTTGGTGCAAGCCGGTTATAAAACCTTCAACTACCTGCCTTGCCAATAATTCCAAATTGGCTAATTGCCTTATTTGCTGTTCGTCATTTAATTTAACCATATCACTAATGTATAACAATCCGTATTTGCAGCCAAATAAAAGAAAATATATATTTGACTTTACACCCTATAACTCATTTACACATTTAATATTATGGAAGTAAAAGAAAAGGAACTTGCAGAAGACATAGCAGTAATGTATGTGCAGGCAGAAACATTTCCGCAAGGCATCCCGGATAGTTTTAAAAAACTGGAAGAAATTCCCGGCGGACTTAAAGACCGGCATGTTTACGGAATTAGCGAATGTATTGGTAATAAAATGATTTACCGCGCTTGTGTAAAGGAAAATTTTAAAGGTGAAAGGGAACAAATTGGTTTGCCAACTTATGCTATCCCGAAAGGAAAATACCTTTATGCTACCTTAAATAACTGGCGGGAAAACTTAGACAAGGTACCGGTGCTTTTTGAGGGGTTTATGAATATGCCCGGCATAAAAAAGCAAACTATTTGTTTGGAAGATTATATTTCGGATACAGAAATGCTGGCGATGGTGCAGCAAGCTTAGCTTTGTGTACCTCTCTGCCTTCTCTTTGCGCACTCTGTGTTAAAAAATTAGCCAAAAAGTTAAACGCACAAAAAAAGCGCCCCGGCTAACCAGAACGCTTTTAATACTTTGTTTATGGGTTATGCTAATTGTTTAACCAATTTATCTGCCAAAACAGATTTAGGCACGGCGCCTATTTGTTTGTCAACAATTTCCCCGTTCTTAAAGAACAATAATGCAGGGATATTGCGGATACCAAACTTCATAGATATACCGGGATTGTTATCAACATTTACTTTGCCTACAACAGCTTTGCCCTCATATTCCTTAGCAATTTCTTCTACTACCGGACCAACCATCCGACAAGGGCCGCACCATTCCGCCCAAAAGTCAACCAATACCGGTTTGTCTGATTTAAGTACCAATTCTTCAAAGTTTGCATCAGTTATTTCTAAAGCCATGATTTTTATTTTTTAATATTCGTACAAATATATACTATTCAAATTGCTTGCCACAAGTCTACATATGACAATGTGACATTCATATTATTTTAATGTTTTAACATTAGATTAGTTATACACAATTGGCAGTAGACTTCCGAAGTTTTGAAAACTTCCGAAGTCTGATCGTTCATAAAGTTGTGCGCAGTTCACGTAAAAATTTGTATTTTAACACGTTTTTAAAAAGCAGTTATGAGCGAAACCCCTATTATTCAAATCAGTAATCTTTCTAAGTTTTATGATACCAAACAGGTTTTAAAAAGCCTTTCTATCGATATTTTCCCCGGGCAGGTTATCGGTTATATCGGGCCAAACGGCGCGGGGAAATCAACAACTGTTAAAATTTTAACCGGCCTGATCCCGGATTTTACAGGCGAGGTTATTATTGACGGGATGAATTTAGCCGACAACCCGCTCGAAATAAAAAAGCTGATAGGTTATGTGCCGGAGAACGCCGAACTATATGATGTGCTTACACCCTTAGAATACCTGGACTTTATAGGTAAGTTATATGGCATGGCAGACCCTTTACTGCGTGACCGTATTGTAAAATTGTTAACCGCCTTTGGCCTGGATAAAAACATTAACGACCGAATGGATACTTTCTCGAAAGGGATGAAGCAAAAGGTATTGTTGATAGCCGGAATAATTAATAATCCGAAAATTATTGTTCTTGATGAGCCGTTGTCCGGCCTTGATGCCAACGCGGTTATTTTGGTGAAAGAACTCATTATACGGTTATCAAAAGAGGGTAAAACCATCTTCTATTGCTCGCACATGATGGATGTGGTTGAAAAGGTATCCGACAGGATATTGCTGATCAATAAAGGCGAAATTATTGCCGATGGCACGTTCGAATCCCTAAAACAAAACCATGCCGATACGCTGGAACAAATTTTTTCGAAACTTACTGGTCGCGAAGATTCAGGTGTAGAAACTGATGCCATTATTAACGCATTTGATTAAGACGGCACATGGATAAGATATTACTAAAATTTATCAGTTTTTTTTACCCGGTGCTTGAAAAAGCAGGCGTAAATACCGCGCAATTAAATGAAATTTTAAGGGTGAAGCTGCTGATGGATATTCGCCGGCCTAAATCAGCGTTTGCCAACAGGCGCGCTAAAGCAACTAAAAAAAGTAAAGTTACCAATACTTCTACAAGTTCTATAAGGGGCGATATTGGGCTGGTATTTATAGGCTGCCTGGCCAGTGTTTTATTATTTCTTTTCCAAATACCAATGGTCGGGCAAATTGCCTATTTTTCCATGTTCATGATCCTGCTGGCATTAACCCTGGTATCAGATTTTACTACGGTACTGATTGATACACGCGATCAGTTCATCATCATACCGCGCCCGGTGAATGACCGAACACTTGCCCTGTCGCGGTTTATGCACATTACCATTTATATCACAAGGGTTGCCTTATTACAGGGATTGCCGGGTATGATCGTGATAGGCTTTGTTGATGGCATATTGGCTGTGCCGCTATTTTTTATACAAATAATAGAAGCCACCTTACTTTGCGTATTATTGGTAAACGTGCTTTATTTTATTTTGATGCGATCAGTGAGCGCGCAGCGTTTCAAGGATATTATCAGCTATTTCCAGATCGCGATCTCCATCGTCATATTCGCGGTTTATTATTTGGTGCCCCGGCTGATCAATATTTCGGTATTAAGGCATACCAATATCCTGGCCTACAAATGGGTGTACCTGTTGCCGCCTGTATGGATAGCGAGTGTAAACGAGGCATTACTTCATGCAGGCAGGGCAAATATGCTTATTGTTTCGTTGGCAGTGTTAGGGCTTGTTTTCCCCATCATCGGTATCTGGTTTGTAGCAAAAGTATTGGCACCCGGCTTTAACCGCAAACTGGCTATGGTTGCCACGTCCGATGGCAGCAGCAACTCCATCGCCAACACAAAAAAGCAATATAAAACAGACTTCAGGGATAAACTTGCCAACCTGCTTGCCCCCGACCCAATTGAGAACGCCGGCTTTAAAATTACCTGGAAACTGGCCGCGCGTACCCGGGAGTTTAAAATGAAAGTGTTCCCGGCTTTTGCCTACGTACCCATATACTTTATATACTTTGCCTTTAACAATGCCGGGGAAACCTTGCCTGAAAAATATGAACAGGTGCAAAAAGGCGCGGGGTATATATTTTTAATATACTTAACCACAATTGTATTGTCGTCTGTTTTGCAAAATGTATCCAACTCGGGCAAGTATAAATCGGCCTGGGTTTATTATGCATTGCCCATTGATACGCCGGGGAAGATATTAGCGGGAATGTATAAAGCCATTATAGTGCTTTACTTTTTACCTTACTGCCTGGTTTTAAGTGCAATTATACTTTTTATATGGGGACCGATGACTATAAACGATATTATTCTGGCGTTTAGCGTTTGTACTATATACGGCATGTTGCTTGCTTTGTTTATGGTAAAGGGCCTGCCATTTTCGCAACCTGTAATTGTAAAGGCGCGCGGGCGCATGATGATCTCCTTATTGATATTGGCGCTTATTTTTGCCATTGGTTTTGGGCACCGCTTTTTAATACGCTGGGAAACGGTGATATGGATATTAATTGTACCGTTTTTATTAGCCAACTGGCTAATGTTTCATCATTATAAAAAACAAAGCTGGGATGATGTGGAAGCTTCAGCGGCGGATATTTGATTATCTTCCTGTCAGACTTACGAAGTTTAATTCGGGGTTGTTTGTTTTTAAAGGCCTCATTGAGGGCTTCGCCGTTTCAAAACTTCGTAAGTCTCTCGCCGACACTTAATTCAACACCGGCTGAGCATGGGTCAAGCTAAAAATATCCGCCATCAAATCATCGCTGGGGTTTACTTTATAGGTTTTTGACGGTAGCTCAACCAGCATGGCTTCATCACGAACTTTAAACCGCAGCGTGCAATTTTTAACCGGGTACTTTTCATTGTTGATATTTACCACTTCCAGTATACTGTTAAGTAACTGCCCGTTTAAAGAGTTAAGTTCTAAAAATACAGTTAGCGATTTGGTCAGCTTATCGCGCATTTCAGATAGCATGGAGATAGTACTGATACGTAAATCCCAGTTATCTTTTTGTTTAAATTTTTCTTCGATATTGCCTTTGATGTGTAAAAAATAGCCCTCAACCAGCATGTTCCTGAACTTTATATAATCATCACCAAACAGGGCAAACTCATACGACTCATTATAATCTTCCAGTACAAATGTGCCGAAAGGCTTACCCATCTTGGTCATTTTATGCTGAACGTTTGATACCAGGCCACCGATACAGATCTCGCCTTTTTTCCGCAACGCGGCAAAAGCCGCCATTACTTCTTCTCCACCCTCGCCAGAGCGGGCTTTTTGCATATTCTTCAGTTCAGAAATGGTACTGTTGCAATATTTTTCCATTTCCAGCTTATAATTATCCAGTGGATGCCCGGTTAAATAAATGCCGATCACTTCTTTTTCGTACTTCAGCTTTTCTATCAGCGCCCATTCCTCCGCTTCCGGCATAGGCGGTTCAGGGATATAGGATGCCACCGAGCCGCCAAATAATGATGACTGCGAACTGTTTTGCGTGTTTTGATAATCGTTAGCGTACTTGGTCAACCGCTCCACGCCAGTTAAAATGCCGCTCTCTGTTTTGGCGAAAAACTGCGAACGTTTCAATCCAAATTCATCAAAAGCGCCGCCATAAACCAGGTTCTCATACGATTTACGGTTAACACTCCGGGTGTTTGACCGCCTTGCAAAATCATAAACCGATGTGTACGGGCCATTCGCCAAACGTTCTTCAATAATACTTTCAACCGCTTTATCGCCTACGCCTTTTACACCGGTTAGCCCAAACCGGATTTGCCCCTTACCATTCACCGCAAACGCCATGTCCGACTCATTAATATCCGGCCCCAAAACCTGTACACCCATGCGGCGGCACTCTTCCATAAAGAAAGTGATCTTATCCATGCTGTTTTGGTTATTCAAAACAGCCGCCATATATTCCGATGGATAATGCGCTTTTAAATAAGCCGTTTGATAGGCCACAAAAGCATAGCAGGTGGAATGCGATTTATTAAACGCGTATTGAGCGAATGCTTTCCAGTCGTTCCATATTTTGGTAAGCTTATCTTTTGGATGGCCTTTGGCGGTCGCGCCCTCCATAAATTGGGCCTCCATTTTGTTCAGCACTTCTATCTGCTTTTTACCCATTGCCTTACGCAACACATCGGCATCGCCCTTGCTAAACCCGGCCAGTTTTTGCGATAAAAGCATCACCTGCTCCTGGTAAACGGTAATACCATAGGTTTCGCCCAGGTACTCTTCCATGTCAGGCACATCAAAAGTGATGGGTTCCTGCCCGTTTTTACGTTTAATAAAGTTGGGGATATATTCTATCGGGCCTGGGCGGTATAGCGCATTCATGGCTATCAGGTCCTCAAACTTGTCCGGCTTCAAATCGCGCAGGTACATTTGCATACCGTCACTTTCAAACTGGAACGTGCCGTTGGTATCGCCCCGCTGGTAAAGCTCAAAGGTTTGTACATCATCAAGCGGTATGTAGTCTATCTCTATTACAACACCATGATTTTGTTTGATCAGGCGTAAGGCATCCTTCAAAATGGTTAAGGTTTTCAGGCCTAAAAAGTCCATTTTTATAACGCCCGCGTCTTCAATAACCTTTCCGTCATATTGGGTAACCAAAAGGTCAGAGTCTTTAGCAACAGCAACAGGAACTATATCGGTCAGGTCATAAGGCGCGATGATAATACCCGCCGCGTGTACGCCAGTGTTACGTACAGAACCCTCCAACTTTGCCGCTTCGCGCAAAACAATTCCGCGCAGGTCAGTTGCTTTATAAATGGCCTGCAATTCCGGCACCTGGTCAATCGCGCCCTGCAAGGTAATGCCCAATGTTTCGGGTACTAATTTTTTAAGCGCGTTTACTTCGGATAAGGGCATATCCAGCACCCGGCCCACATCCTGTATACTGGTACGTGCGGCCATAGAGCCATAAGTAATAATTTGCGCTACCTGGTTCTTACCATATTTGTCAACCACGTAGTCGATCACCTTTTGGCGGCCCGCGTCATCAAAGTCCGTATCAATATCGGGCATTGATTTACGGTCGGGATTAAGGAACCTCTCAAACAGGAGGTTATATTTTAAAGGGTCGATATTAGTGATCCCCGTACAATAAGCTACCACTGATCCCGCTGCCGAACCACGACCCGGCCCTATAAAAACGCCTATATCGCGGCCATGACGTATAAAATCGGCCACAATTAAAAAGTACCCGGCAAAACCCATTGTCCGGATGGTAAAAAGCTCGAAATCTATACGTTCCTGGACTTCTGAAGAAATATCTATATAACGTTCTTTCGCGCCGGTAAAAGTTAAATGCTTTAAATACTCCCATTGGTTAAGCGTACCCGCATCGGGTGTTTTGTGTATATTAAATTCAGCAGGGATAACAAAGTTGGGCAACAGGATGTCCCGCTTCAGTTTCAGCACCTCCACCTTATCTACTATCTCGTTGGTATTATCTAACGATTCGGGCAGGTCCTCAAACAACTTACCCATTTCGGCCTGCGTTTTAAAGTAAAACTGGTCGTTAGGAAAGCCAAAACGATAACCTTTGCCGCCCTCTTCATCGGTAGCGATAGGCGTGCTTTGCATATCGCCCGTATTTACGCAAAGCAAAATATCATGCGCGTTTGAATCCTGCTGGTCCACGTAATGTGAATCGTTAGAGCAGATCACTTTTACATTATACTTTTTTGCGTATTGCAGCAATACCGCGTTAACCGTGTTTTGTTCGGGGATATCATGGCGTTGCAGCTCTATATAATAATCTTCGCCAAAAAGGTCAAGCCACCATTTAAATTCTTCTTCCGCTTCGGCTTCGCTTTTACTTAAAATTGCCTGCGGAACGGATGCGCCAATACAACAGGTAGTGGCAATTAATCCTTCATGATATTTTAAAACCAGTTCCTTATCAATACGCGGCCATTTGCTGTACAGGCCTTCCATATATCCTAATGAACAAAGCTTGACCAGGTTTTTATATCCCTCGGCGTTTTTGGCCAGCATTAACTGGTGGCGGCGTACATCTTTTTTCTCTTTCGTAAATTGCCTTTTATGCCGGTCTTCCACCAAATAAAATTCGCAGCCTACAATAGGTTTTATATCATGCT
>Ga0206841_1149_pt1 | contig 13351 bp, 13 predicted proteins | sample Alteio_BWOrgCont_25_FD_152851 | JGI IMG/M metagenome (GOLD analysis project Ga0206841, IMG submission 152851) | Enriched cells from forest soil in Barre Woods Harvard Forest LTER site, Petersham, Massachusetts, United States -... | ecosystem: Environmental > Terrestrial > Soil > Temperate forest >... | reverse complement strand
ATTTGACGTTGGATCGGACCACGGCGACTTTATCGGGTGGAGAGGCTCAAAGAATACATTTGGCAACCCAAATTGGAAGCGCCTTGGTCGGTGTTTTATACATTCTCGATGAACCTTCAATAGGTCTTCATCAAAGAGATAATGTTAAGTTATTAAGCACCTTAAATCATTTGCGCGACATCGGTAATACCGTGATTGTGGTTGAGCATGATGAAGATACTATTGAGGCGGCTGATTTTATTGTGGATATGGGTATCGGTGCCGGCATTCAAGGTGGTGAAGTGGTGGCTGCGGGCAAACTTGACTCGATTATTTCAAACAAACGATCATTAACAGGCCAATATCTTTCCGGGAAGCTTTCCATTCCTGCGAAATTAAAATCCAATCCAAATTGGGAAAAATCATTGTTGTTGACCGGCGCGACAAAAAATAATTTAAAGAATTTAAGTGTAAAATTTCCATTGGAGAGTTTAGTGGTGGTCACAGGTGTTTCCGGTTCGGGTAAAAGTACTCTTGTGATGGAAACCCTTTACCCTGCATTGATTCATGGGCTTTATCGTTTAAGGACAAAACCGACCGATTTTATATCGTTGGATGGCGTCGAGCATATTGACAAAGTAATAGAAATTGATCAATCGCCTATTGGGAGAACACCCAGGTCGAACCCGGCTACCTATACGGGAATATTTACCCATGTGCGCGACCTTTTTGCCCAATTACCTGAATCGAAAGCCAGGGGTTATAAAGAAGGGCGATTCAGCTTTAATGTTAAAGGCGGACGTTGCGAGGCGTGCGAAGGCGATGGAGTTATAAAAATCGAAATGCATTTTTTACCGGATGTTTATGTTCCGTGTGAGGTTTGCAAAGGTAAAAGATATAATCGAGAAACCTTGGAAATAAAATATAAAGAAAAAAACATTTCCGAGGTCTTAGATTTAAGTATCGAAGAGGGAAGGGCTTTTTTTGCGCCTATCCCAAAAATAAAAAAAATCTTGGAAACTTTGCATGATGTGGGGCTTGGTTACATTAAGCTGGGGCAGCCTGCGACCACGCTTTCTGGGGGGGAGGCCCAACGGGTGAAATTATCAACGGAACTTGGAAAGCGCAGTACGGGTAAGACGATTTACATCATGGATGAACCCACTACCGGACTTCATTTTGCCGATGTGCATCACTTAATTCTGGTTTTGAAACGGCTGGTTGTGGCTGGTAATACGGTTGTAGTTATTGAGCATAATCTTGATGTCATTAAAACCGCCGATCACATTATTGATTTGGGTCCGGAAGGAGGCGACGCTGGAGGGCAGGTTGTTGGAGCCGGACAGGTGGAAGATATCATGAAATTGAAGAAGTCGCATACCGGGCAGTTTTTATCTGAAAAACTAACAAAGGACGAAAAAAGGGTTAAAAACTATTTGAATGCGCATTGACGGTTAATTACGACAAAGATATACTTAAAATATTCTTAATTTCCGGGAGTTCTTTTGAAGCTTTATTCACGATCGCAATATCTAAGAACGTTTACAGTTTTCCTGCTGTTTTTCATGATTCGAACTGTTTCTTTTGCACAAAATGGTCCGGGGACTACGGGCGCTGTTGAATTAAAAATACCTGTTAATCCCAGGGCAATCGCGATGGGACAGGCTTTTACCGCCGTGGCGGATGATTCGAGCGCTGTTTATTGGAATCCGGCTGGTCTTAACCAAATGCAAGGTTCTGAACTTTTAGCGGAATATGACGTTTTTATTGAAACCGTGACCTATAGCTATCTAAACGGCGCATTTAGATTAGGTAATGATTTGACCATGGGTTTTGGCGCGAAATTATTGGGAACGGGAACGGAAAATGCCGTCAATTCTTCCGGTGTGACGACGGGTGGAACTATTGGGGAGAACTACTACGATGTGGATATTGCCGCAGCTTATCGCCTGAGTTATTTCTGCGATATTGGTATTACCGCAAAATATATTTCGAAAACCTTAGGCCAGAATAATGCGTCAACCTTTGCGGTTGACCTCGGTCTTATGTATAAAACTCCTATTCCGCATTTAAAACTCGCTTTGGATCTTGAGAATCTAGGACCCGGATTAACATTTGTGAGTGTAGCTGATCCGCTGCCAATGGTTTTTAAAATCGGAGCTGCTTATCAAATGTTCGATGACAATTTTACAATGGATTTAGATGTAGATTTTCCAAACGATGATGTTGTCACCACAAGTTTGGGTGGAGAATATTGGTACAAAAATACGTTGGTTGGAAGATTGGGATATCAATTTCAGGGTTCTATTGATCAAAATCAATTGGGTATTGGTGGAGAGGCCGGGCTTTACTTGGGGGCGGGGGTAAAAGTATCAATGTTTAAAACCAATTTTAGTTTTGATTATGCCTGGACGGATCAAGGCATATTGGGTTCGAATCATCACTTTTCTTTAGCTTGGTATTTCTAAAACTTGCCTTCCTTTTAAATTTCTTTATACTTCAATTGCATTCCATAAGGCTGATTTTTAAGTCCATTGGTGTTATTCATTTAGAGTGATCGAGGTGTTTTATGAGCGGTGAGCAAGAAGTTTTCGAGAAATATGGACGTCTATATAACCCGAATGATGTGGTCTTTCGCGAAGGTGATGTCGGAGCAGAGATGTACATCATTCAATCAGGCAAAATAATGATTACCAAACAGCTCAAAAGCGGTGAAGCTAAAACCCTGGCGGTTTTGGGGCCTGGCGATTCTTTCGGCGAAATGGCCATCATTGATAAAGATGTTCGATCCGCTAATGCGATCGCGATGGAACCCTCTCGGCTGATTGCTCTTGATGAGGAGCTTTTTGAAGTTCATATTCAAACAAACCCCAAAATTGTGAAAAAAATATTGAAGATATTGTCTTCGAGACTGCGAGATGCAAATCAGCAAATCGCTGATTTAATGATAAAAAATGATAACCGTTTGGTGGCGAATACCATTTTATTGGTGGTTCACAAGCACGGACAGGAAGGGCCTAATGGAATTGAAATGGACATTGATTTTACGACTCCATTTTTAAGCAAAATGTGTGGATTGGATTTGGGCAAGACTAAAGAGATTATAGAAAAGTTGGCTCATGCTCGTGTCGTCAAAATGTCGGGGGATGCGATCGTGGTCACGAGTTTGGAAAGTCTTGAAAAGTTTATTAAATTTCTTGAAATGAAAGAACTTTTTGGTGAATGAGGATTTTAAAGTTGAAAATTAAAGGAAAAGTAGTCCTTAAGGATTTAACCGAACCCATTGAAAAAGATTTAGAGCGAGTTGAAAAAAGAATATCGCAGACTTTAAAAACAGATAATGTTTTTATTCAACAAATGGTTGATTATCTCTCTCACTCGACCGGGAAACGCATCCGGCCCGCTCTGGCGATTCTTTCCGCTAAATATTGTGGAAATTTGTCAGAACAAACGATCAGCTTGGGCGCTGCGTTAGAGATGCTTCATGTTGCGACGCTGATTCACGACGATGTTATTGATAATTCTGCTGTTCGCCGTAAACAGAAAACGCTTAATTTTAAGTGGGGAAACGAGATTTCTGTTTTGATGGGTGACTATGTGTTTGCCACATCCTTTTATTTAATGGCGAAAGACCTGCCGAAAAATGTTGTCAGTAGTTTGGCGGATACCACTAACATTATTTGCCGCGGTGAAATATCCGAGACATTTAACCGGTTTAATGTGAATTTGACAGAACCACAATATTTGGAAGTGATTAAAGAAAAGACAGCTGTTTTGTTCGCTGCCAGTTGTCAAACGAGCGCTATGCTTGCGGGTGCAGAGGAAATTACCATAAAGAGTCTTTATCGTTTTGGTCTTGGAATTGGGATGGCCTTTCAGATTATTGATGACACCTTAGATTTTATTGGAAAAGAAAAAAGAGTTGGAAAACCTGTAATGAGTGATTTGCGCGAAGGCAAACTGACTCTTCCGGTTATTTACTGTCTAGAGTCCGGAACAAAAGTTGAAAATAAAAGAATGAAATCAATTATTACGCGTAAAGTCAAAACGATTGCTGATTTGAAGTTTTTGGATAGTTTGTTAATCAAGTATGATGCAATTGGTCGATCAATTCAAAAAGCTAGGTATTATGTTGAAGATGCCAAAATGGCATTGAGTTTATTGAATGGCAACGGCAGTAAAAACGAGTTTATTCAATTTGCCGATTTTTTAATTCACAGAGATTTTTAAATTTTTCCTTTGTTCCGGTTTCTTTATAAAATTTCCAGCACACATAGATGATTATTCTCTGATTGCCATCTGCAACATTTCTTTTATTTAATCCACTCTGAGCGGGCTTGAGAACAAGAATTTTAAAAAATGAAATCATTGCTGAGAAGATGCTCTTTTCCCCGGGTATTTTATCTAACGTCTGGGTAAAACAATTTTGCGACATTGTTGTAGGAGAAGTTTTACAACTTCGTCGAAAAAGACAATGTGGTCTTTATATTAGACCTTGTCGCTTCAATAAAAATCGAGTTGACGATTTTTCGGATAACAGCAGGATGGCACACTTGAAATTTCCTTATTAGAAGTGTATAGATGAGCCTGCTTCATCCGTCTAACCCTTGGAAGAGAGTCGTTATGCTAGAACAATACGGCTATGTACTTGTTTTTCTCTTGGCTGGAATTTTCTTCATCCTGATGGCCTTTATGATCGGTTGGGTTTTTAGTCCTAACGGTCTTTTAGGTCTTCGTTATAAATACAAAAAAGAAATATTTGAAGATACTTATGAGTGTGGTGTGGAAACTTATGGTACCTCTTGGTTTCGTTTTAATGTCAGTTTTTATCTTTATGCTCTTCTTTTCGTCATTTTCGATATTGAAACAGTTTTCTTATATCCTTGGGCGGTTTCTTTTAAGCAATTAGGATTTTTTGGTTTTGGCGAGATGATTATTTTTATCTCCATTTTGTTAATTGGTTTGGCTTACGCGTGGAAAAAAGGGGCCTTGAAATGGGAATAGGATTAAAGGGCTTGTCGCATAAAGAAATCGAACTAATGGAAAGTGAAAGTAACATTCCCGGTCTTTGGACATTGGAAAAAGCCGTTGAATTTATATTTAAATGGGCGAGAAAGAACTCTTTATGGCCGCTTCAGTTTGGTACAGCTTGTTGTGCGATTGAAATGATGGCTACGGCCGCTGGTCGCTATGACATCGCACGGTTTGGGGCGGAAGTGTTCAGGCCTTCGCCTCGGCAAGCAGATTTACTGATTGCGGCTGGAACCATTACGGAGAAAATGGGCTACGCCCTGAAAAAATTGTATGAGCAGATGCCGAAACCAAGTTGGGTTATCGCGATGGGAAGTTGTACGATTGCGGGCGGTCCTTATTATTATGATTCGTACACGGTAGTGAAGGGAATTGATTCTTTTGTGCCGGTGGATGTTTATGTCCCCGGTTGTCCACCGCGTCCCGAATCTTTAATTTATGGGTTAATGGCTATTCAAAAGAAAATCGATGATGAGCCTATTTTTCGCCGCCGCCGCAATGTTTAAAGGTTTTTGATTTTAAGTTAATACAGTTTTGTTTCTCTAAAGGAACCACTTTGTGAAAAACGATGAACTGAAATCGAAAATCGAAGTGGATTTTAAAGAAGACGTCCAATCTGCGGTTATCTCAGCGCAAAAAGAGTTGATCCTAACGGTTTCTTCAGAACGTTATGTGGCTTTATGCCAGAAATTACGTGATGAAAACGAATACTTCTTCAATCACTTATCTTGTTTAACGGCTGTTGACTTTCCCAAAGAAAATAAAATTACGGTTGTCAGTCATTTGTGGTCATACAAATATTTTCATCAATTAACGGTTAAAGTGGACACGGATAGAAATAATCCCAAAATCGCCACTTTGGAAAATGTCTGGAAAAGCGCGAACTGGTTTGAGCGTGAAGTATTCGATCTTTATGGAGTTGTTTTTGAGGGTCATACGGATTTACGCCGGATTATGATGCCCGAAGACTATAAAAAATTTCCATTGAGAAAGGACTTCGCCGATGACGGATTTATTGTTAAGCCAAGTTAAGGCTGGCGGCGAATTCCAATTTGGGGCCGATGAATATATTGTCAATCTAGGTCCGCAACATCCCGCTACTCACGGTGTTTTGCGTCTAATCGTGAAATTGGACGGCGAGACTATCAAAGAAACTACACCGATTTTAGGCTATTTACATCGTTCAATTGAAAAGATTTGTGAAAACCGCACTTATCCACAGTGTATTACTTACACTGATCGAGTCGATTATGTTTCGGCCATGAGTGTTAATTTGGCTTTTGCCCTAGCGACGGAAAAGTTAATGAACATTGAAGCTCCGTCTCGAGCACAATGGCTGCGCATGATTTTTGTTGAATTGCAGCGATTGGCGAGTCATTTGTTGTGGATGGGCGCTTTTGCCGGCGACATTGGTGCTTTAACACCGTTCTTATATGGTTTGCGTGAACGAGAGCGTATTATGGATTTGTTTGAAATGACATGCGGACAAAGATTGACTTACAACTATATTCGTATCGGCGGAGTGATGATTGATATTCTGCCTGATTTTGTTCCCAAGTGCCGGGCCTTTTTAGACTATTTCCAGCCAAAAATCGATGAATATGAAGATTTGCTTTCCTATAACCCCATCTTTTTAGAAAGAACTAAGGGAGTTGGCATTATCACTCCGGAAGTTGGAATTGACGCGGGTGTTTGCGGCCCAACTTTGCGGGGTTCGGGTATTGCCTGCGATGTTCGCAAGCAGCAGTCCTATCTCTATTACGATCAAGTCCAATTTAATGAATGTATTGAGACGGCGGGAGATTGTTGGAGCCGTTATAAAGTTCGAATGAATGAAATGCGTGAAAGCGTGTCCATCATTCGTCAATCGCTTGAACGATTAGAGCCGGGACCAATCGAAGCTAAAATGCCTCCTATTTTAAAAGCTCCGGTTAATAGCGAGATCTATTCGAGAATCGAATCTTCTCGCGGCGAAATGGGCGTCTATTTGGTGGGCGATGGAACGGCTAAACCTTGGAAAGCTAAGTTTAGATGCGCCTCGTTTAATAATTTATATGTTTTGGATCAACTGACACGAGGTTGGAAAATCGCTGATATTATGTCGGTTTTGGGAAGCTTTGACCTCATTGTTCCTGAAGTGGATCGTTAAATTTATTAAGGATTGAAAATGATGTTCACGGGTGAAAACATTGTGCAAATAGTGTCGGATTTCTTACACTGGATATATTCTCAGCTTGGAATTTCTTCGCTGGCTGGCGTAATTGATCCAATTATTGCTGCGGTTGTGATGTTTTTGTTTATAGCGGTGTTTGTTATGTTTTTGGTTTGGATGGAAAGAAAGGTTTCCGCTCACATGCAGAGTCGTATTGGTCCTAATAGAGTAGGGCCCATGGGTCTTTTTCAAACGGTTGCGGACGCCATAAAACTAACTATTAAAGAAGATATCAAGCCTGTCCATCGAGATAAGATTCCTTATTTTATTGCTCCGATTGTTACCTTTGTCGCGACTTTTATGGGAATGGTTGTGATTCCTTTCGATAAAGGTATGGTTGTTCAAGATTTAAATGTCGGTATTTTGTACATCATTGCCATAACTGGATTTACGGTAATTGCCATCTTAACAGCAGGGTGGAGCTCCAACAATAAATTCGCGTTATTAGGCGGTTTTAGATCGGCGGCACAAATTATAAGTTATGAAGTGCCACTAGTTCTTTCAGTTGTTCCGATTATTATGATGACGGGGACTCTGAGTTTAACCGGTATCGTTGAATATCAACGCCAGGCAGGATATTGGTTTATATTCCCACAAATAATCGCTTTTATTATTTTTATTACCTCTGCGACCGCCGAAGCGAACCGCGCGCCTTTTGACATCCCAGAAGCAGAGTCCGAATTAATCGGAGGGTTTCATACCGAATATTCAGGCGTCAAATTTGCCATGTTCTTTTTGGGGGAATACATCGCGGTCGTTGTTTCGTCTTCGGTCGCTGTTACGCTTTTCTTTGGCGGCTGGCTTCCTTTATCTTTTTTGAGTTTTTTGCATATTCCGGGCTTCATATGGTTTCTTGGCAAACTTTTGTTAGTGATCTATTTGATTATGGCTTTTCGATGGACTTTTCCCCGTCTCAGGGTTGACCAACTAATGGATTTTGGTTGGAAGGTTCTAATTCCCGTTTCGATTTTAAATATTTTATTAACGGCGGCGGTGTGGCTTTTGCTCTATGGGAAGAAGGCGTTGTAATGGGGATGATTAAATATTTTACGAATATAGTCTCTGGTTTTTGGAACCTGATGGTGGGGTTGTCGGTCACTATTGGGTATTTTTTTAAGGGTACAACCACCGTTCAATATCCTGAAGAGCGATTGCCATTGCCGGCGAGAAGTCGAAGTATGATCAAGTTGATCTATGACGGTGAAAAAGACCAGTTTAATTGTGTTGCCTGTTTGATGTGCATGAAAGCCTGTCCCAATAACTGTATAAAGCTGGAGGGGGTGCGCCAAGCCGACGGCAAAAGAAGGATGACGACTTTCAAATTGGATTTTTCGACTTGTATTTTTTGCGGATATTGCGTGGAAGCTTGCGGTTTTGACGCTTTAACCTTTGTTTCAGAAGAATATGAGAACGCAGTTTACAAGCGCGGAAGTTTGCTGCAAGACGAACAGGCGATGAAGTGGATTAGGCCAATACAGCCGGCAAATCAAGAAGTTTTAAAATGAAAAAGCTACAAACAGCTGTTTCGGGAGGGGGCTGATGGAAAATTTTATATTTTATATTATTGCGGGAGTTACGATAGCCTCCGCTTTAATGGCGCTCACCATCCGTAATTTATTTCATTGCGCCCTCTTCTTGGCCGTGACTATGTTCGGAATTTCCGGTGTATTTCTTTATTTAAATTCTGATTTTTTGGCAAGCGTTCAAGTTTTGATTTATGTGGGAGCGGTTACGGTCATCATTATTTTTGGCATTAGTTTGACAAGAAATATGATGGATGAGCGGACCAAAGCGATGAATCATCAGTTTTTATTTTCTATCGTTGCGGCGGTTGTTTTAACCCTGATTATTCTTGGCGGTATTCGGGAATCTTCATTTTTGGGATCCGAACATCCGTTGTCGCTTGTGGTTTCGTCAGTTGGAGCGGCCAATAGCGATGTGGCGCAGTCGACAACTGACGGTTCCGGATCAGGTCGTCCTTTTCAAGGCGGCGCGGCGTATTTGGGCGGAGTTTTGCTTAAACCAGAAAATGGTTTCGCCTTTGCTTTTGAATTTGTTTCAGTTCTTTTGCTTTCGGCTTTGATTGGGGCGATCGTTATAGCGCGAAAGGAACCGTCATGAACAACGTTCCATTAGTTCATTTTCTTTATTTGGCCGCCGTTTTATTTGGTATAGGAATATTCGGAGTTTTGGCTCGAAAAAACGCGATTTCGGTTTTAATGGGCATCGAGTTGATGTTGAACGCGGTAAACATAAATTTTCTGGCTTTTGCCCGCTATTGGAATTGGAACAGTTTGACGGGGCCGGTTTTCGTGATTTTCGTCATTACCATTGCGGCCGCTGAGGCGGCTGTGGCGCTTGCCATTATTATTTCAATTCACCGTCAATTTCGAACCAGCAATATTGATGATGCCCACTATCTACACGGGTAAATTGGCTTAAATGCTTTGTTTCTCATCACGGGGATTAAGAGGGAAGGGATGATTCAATACGCTTGGTTAATACCAACCTTACCGGCATTGGCTTATGTGCTGATCGTGGTTTTTACGAAGCGGTCCCGGGTTTTATCAGCGGGAATGTCGATAGTCGCCACGATTTTTGGTTTTCTTTTTTCAGTTGGTCTTTTATTTGAACTTTTAAAATTGGATCCAGCCGATCGGGCTATTTCTTTTGGAACAACCTGGTTACAAATTAACTCCTTGCAGGCCAATGTGGGGATTTTGATAGATCCATTAAGTGCCAATATGCTTTTGGTCGTAACCCTTATTTCCGCATTAGTTCAAATCTATTCTTTGGGCTATATGAAGGATGATGAAAGATTTTCGATTTATTATTCGTATCTTTCACTTTTTACCGCTTCGATGCTTTTGTTGGTAGTCTCGAATAACTACTTACAAATTTTTGTGGGTTGGGAATTGGTCGGTCTCTGCTCTTATTTACTGGTTGGTTTTTGGTTTTTTAAACCGGAGGCGGCCGCTGCCGCCAAAAAGGCGTTTGTAGTCAATCGTATCGGCGATATGGGTTTTTTAATGGGTGTTGTCACGATTGGCATGGTTTTTCAAACTTTTGATTTCGCCCAAGTAAAAGGTCTAGTAACACAAGATATAGCAAACGAAACTTATCAGACTGGTTATATCGCGGGGATCGCCCTTTTACTTTTTTGCGGCGCGGTGGGGAAGAGCGCCCAGTTTCCACTTCACGTTTGGCTGCCGGACGCGATGGAAGGTCCTACGCCCGTTTCGGCGTTAATCCACGCGGCAACGATGGTCGCGGCGGGTGTTTACATGATAGCCCGTACATATGTTCTTTTTTCTGCCGACCCCAGTTCGATGACGGTTGTCGCGTATGTCGGCTGTTTTACGGCCTTTTTTGCCGCGACCATCGCTCTAGCGCAGGATGACATCAAGCGAATATTGGCTTACTCGACTCTTTCCCAGTTGGGATACATGGTGATGTCACTGGGAGTGGGTGGGTATACCTCCAGTATGTTTCATTTGACGACTCACGCATGTTTCAAAGCGCTTTTATTCCTGGGGGCTGGCAGCGTTATTCACGCCGTGAATAGTCAAGAAATTTGGAAAATGGGCGGGTTGTGGAAAAAAATGAAAATCACATCGGTCACATTCCTGATAGCGACTTTAGCCATCTCCGGTATATTTCCGCTGGCGGGTTTTTGGTCGAAAGATTCCATTTTAGATGCGGTTCACGAAAGCGCCATTCCGCACCATGAATTTCTTTATTACTCCGCGATTTTTACGGCTTTTTTGACGGCATTTTATATGTTCCGTCTTTTCTTCGTTGTCTTCACGGGCGAACCGCGTGATCAGCAGACATATGACCACGCCCACGAATCACCATTCGTTATGACGGGGCCATTGATCATTTTGGCTTTTTTATCCATTTCGGTGGGATGGCTTAATTTGCCTGGATTCGACGGATATTCAAAGTTTTTATATTATGGACAATATCATGACGAAGCCTTTAATTGGACAATGGCTTGGTTTTCTTTAATGATTGCGTTATTGGGAATTCTTTTATCAGCCTCCCTTTATTATTGGAAAACTTTTCCCGTCGCAAAAATTGTTGAGATTTTCAATCCCCTTTATCTTTTATTGAAAAACAAATACTACGTTGATGAATTTTATGATTGGTTCGTGAAAACTTTCGTATTCGGTTTGGCTTCCGTATTTAAGTGGTTTGACGATGAGTTTCTGGATGACATCATGGTGGATGGTACCGGTTGGACCGCGCATAAAATGGGCGCTTTATTGAGTCTTACTCAAACGGGTTATGTTCAAAATTACGCCCTGGTTGTCTTTGGAGCGGTTGCGGTTATTTTCCTGTTGGTCAGTTTCTAATAGTATCCGGAGGATTTAAGTAATGTTCCAAGTGTTGACCGTTATTTTATTGCCATTATCGGCCGGTTTTTTCTCATTTCATTCGACCGCCCAAGAACTCAATTTTTTCCCCGTATTGAGTACTTTCATAGCGGCACCGATGATCGCGGTTCTCCTGGTGCTGATGGCTCCGGATAAATACGCCCGGTGGATCACCCTTTTAATATCGTCCTTCGTCCTGGGATTGGGTTTGAAGCTTTTTTTCAGTTACCAGACGGCAGTTGGCGGGTTTCAGTTCGTGGAAGACGTGCCCTGGGTCAATAACCTGGGCATTAACTATAACCTGGGCATTAACTATAGCCTGGGTGTGGATGGTATGGGCACTCTGATGGTTCTGTCGGTCGCGATCGCTTATTTTGCCGGCGCCTTGGTTTCCTGGAATGTTTCGCTCCGTAAAAAAGAATACTTTATCCTTTTTTCACTGTTGGCGGTCGGCATCTTCGGGGCCTATGAAAGCCTCAATTTGTTTTTCTTCTTTTTGTTTTATGAATTTTCCATTTTGCCAATGTATTTACTGGTCGGTATTTGGGGAACGGGAGAGAGAAAAGAATACGCGGCGATGAAGATGACGATTTATTTATTGGCGGGTTCGGTTTTTATGTTCGTGGGGTTTTTGGCAGTTTACTTCGCTTCAAATGTTCATACATTCGATATTCGAACTCTTTCCGATTTGTCAGCCACGGGTTTAAGTCTTGGTTTTCAAAACGTTTGGTTTCTATTTGTGGGATTCGGGGTTCTTTCTGCGCTTTTTCCGATTCATACATGGTCGCCGGATGGATACGGTTCGGCCCCGACGGCCGCTTCCATGCTGCACGCGGGTGTTTTAAAAAACTTGGGCGGATACAGCCTCCTTCGGATCGCCTTGCCGTTAATGCCGGATGGCGCGAAACATTGGCTGCCCTATTTGGCGATTTTGGCCTTATTCAATATGCTTTATATGGCGATTGTCGCCTTAAAACAGACCAACTTTAAACACGTGATCGCGTATTCTTCAATTTCCCATTGTGGGGCGATTTTGTTCGGTATTTGTACGCTGGAAGTGACAGGGTTAAATGGAGCCGTCATACAGCTTTTTTCGCATGGAATTATAGCAGCCATCACGTTTGCCTTGGTCGGCCTGGTTTGCGAAAAGGCCCATACCAGTGAATTGTCAAAATTAGGCGGATTCGCCGCCTGTATGCCGGTTTTAGCCGGTTTGTTCATGGCGGTTGCGATGGCCAATGTCGGGTTACCGGGATTGAGCGGCTTTGTGGGAGAGTTTTTGGTTTTTTTGGGCTCCTATCAAAGCGGATTTCACGGTGGCTTTACCATATACCAAATTTTGTTTCCCATCGGAATTCTCTCGATCGTATTGACGGCTGTTTATTATCTCAGACTGCTTCAGATGGTTTTCTTTGAGAAAATAAAGAATCCGCAGTTTAAAGAAGAAGTGAAAGACGGTTCTTTTATCGAAATCCTGCCAATCGCGGTTCTCTTGATCGTTTCGTTGATAATCGGGTTATATCCCAAACCTTTTGTCGACATGTCCAATTTGACTATTACGCCATTGATCGGCCACATTGGAGGTTTTAAGTGATCCAGGTGCAGGCTTTCTTGCCCGAACTTTGGCTAGTCGTGACGGCTTTTTTAATTCTGGTAGCGGAACTTTTTCAGAAGCCTGATTCTACCCGAATATTTATCAAGGGAATCGCGGTAGTGGGCGTTTTAGGCTCGTTGCTTTCGCTTTGCTGTG